>VTLG01008598.1_pt1 | contig 10476 bp, 12 predicted proteins | sample 4694571 | NCBI WGS metagenome assembly VTLG01 (sample SAMN12604809, study PRJNA352737) | marine metagenome | biome: ENVO:00000447; feature: ENVO:00000209|ENVO:00000569|ENVO:01000036; material: ENVO:00002151; isolation source: viral sequences binned using virsorter ... | reverse complement strand
GATAATAATACTGTAAATATAGAACAAGAGGGTGAAAATAATTTTGTCATAGGAACAGATTGGTCAAGTGCTTCTGAAATATCAGGTGCAAGTAATACAATTAACATTGACCAAGGTAATGTAACAACAAGTGGCAATAGTGGTAACAATGGTCTTGCTTTAGATATAACAGGTAATACAAACACACTTAATATTTCTCAAGGTGATTATGCTACTGATGTTGGCGACCATAGAATGTGGGTTGACATTGATGGCAGTACAAATACATTAACCTTACAACAAAGAAATAATGGCACAACATCTTCGGAACATTTTATGAGTTTAGATTTAGATTCTTCGTCAAATGTTATTACTATGCAACAACTTGACAATGGAGATAAGACATTGTTTTTAGATATAAATAATGGTAACAATACAGTAGATGTAAACCAATCAGGCACAGGTGAACATTATCTTGATATAACATTAGGCACAGGTAACTATGCTCATGATGTAGATATATCACAGACAGGAACTGGTAATCATGCGGCTCGTGTTGATTTAGATGGTTACTCTACTGACTTTGATTTGAACCAACAAGGTTCTACTGACCAAGATTATAATATAGATATGACTTGTGGTGTTCAAGCAGGTTGTACTCTATCAACAACACAAGGTAATTAATGAAAACATATAAATGGACAATCTCAATAGTATATTTGATGATATGTGTATTTGATTTTGTGATAGTGCCAATATGGTTTGGACTTAATCGTCCAGAATATCAACCATTTGTGGAACAATTAATGACTATGGATCAAAACCCTATGTTGCAAATTGAGTTTATGAAAAAACTTACAGACCATCATAACCCTTACACCTTACAAATGGGTGGGTTGTTTCATGTTGCTTTTGGTGCAATTATAACTGGTAACGCTTTTGGAAGTAAACTTTAAATGAAAAAACTATTGACACATTGGACTACTGCTTTCATAACTTTGTTTATATTGACATATCTTGGTTTACAAGATCCATGGGTTAAAGAAGTTTTAAGACTTAAATCATTTGACTATCTTTTAGCAAATGAAGAAGTATCGCCATCAAAAGATATAACAATCATAACAATAGACGAAGAAGCAATTGAGAAGTATGGTCAATGGCCATGGCCTAGAAATGTAATCGCAGATTTAATTGTAGAGTTACGACAAGCAGAAACAGGTATCATAGTTATGCCTATATTGTTTAGTGAACAAGATAGATTTGGGCATGATGAATATTTTTGTGAAACATTAGGTTACGGCACAGTTATTGCTCAAGTAGGAACAACACAAAAGAATACAAGTAATGCAGTACCAAGAGGTGTTGCAAAGATAGGTAATCCACTTGCGTTTTTATACGAGTGGCCAGGTATGGTAGGACCAGAACTATTTTTATCTCAATGTGCTAATGGTGTAGGTGTTATCAATACAGCACCAGAGATTGATGGTGTTGTAAGACGAGTGCCATTGTTAATGAAGATAGGTGAGAATGTTTAACCAAATATGGCAATTGAAACCATACGAGTTGCAGTAGGTGATCCTAGTTATCAAGTAAAAGCAGATAATACAGGTGTTGTGGCGATGAGAGTACCTGCCTATGCAACAATCAATACAGACGCAAATGCCAGAATATGGTTGCGTTGGAACAAAGAGTTTAACACAATATCAGCAGCAAGTCAAGACTTTTCTTCAGCTGCAGGAACTACTGTAATTATTGCCTTGACAGCAGAAGGATTATCGAGTATAGTAGCAACACCTACTGGTGAGAAGTATGATTATGTCATATCTGCTAATTCACTTCAAACAATACTAGATGGTGAAACGATTACAAGATTTGATAATTTACTTGAATTAATGCTTGCATTTTTTGTAGGATGTGTTATAATAGTTGTTTGTAGATACACACCTTACTGGTCTATTGCATTATTACTAGGTCTAGGCACATTTGGTGGTCTTAATTATACAACAATCGCATTTGATGGTCTAGTATTATTTGATATCACATGGATATTATTGACAGCGTTTATAGTAGGTTTTCATTCTACATTCCTAAGATTTATATTAGAGTTTAGACTTAAACAACAAATACGAAAACAGTTTGAGAAGTATCTTGACCCAAGACAGGTTGCAATACTAGTTAAGAATCCTGAAAAGTTAAAACTAGGTGGTGAGAGAAAAGAAATGAGTTTCTTATTTATGGACATTGTAGGATTTACACCTATCTCAGAATATTACAAGAACAAAGATGACCCAGAAGGATTAGTTGAAGTTATCAATGACTATCTAAACCGTATGAGTATAATAGTATTACGAAATGGTGGCACGATAGACAAATATATGGGTGATTGTATCATGGCATTCTGGAATGCACCACTTGATTGTGAAAACCATGCAGAAATGGCAGTCAAAACTGCTATTGAATGTGCCGAAGAAACAGATAAAATTAAAGCAGAGTTTAAAGAGAAAGGTCTACCTGATATCAACATTGGCTCAGGTGTCAATACAGGTACTTGTATTGTAGGTAATATGGGTAGTGAAATGAGATTAGACTATTCTGTTATTGGTGATTCTGTAAATCTAGCAGCAAGACTAGAAGCAGCAACAAGAAATTATAAAGACGAAAACGGCAAAGTAACACCTCTATTATACCCTTCATTTACATATGAAAAACTAAAGAATATCAAGTCAGTTGAAGTAGATAAAATCAAAGTTAAAGGTAAGGAAGAACTAATTACTATCTACAAACCGATATAAATAGTAGTATGGCAAAGACAGTATTTGATAAGATACTTGATACAACAACAGGTCCTAAGTCGTATGACTGGTACAGGAGACAGGTGAATGCTATGACAACACCTGGTGCGAGAGCGTTGATAAATCAAGGCAAGGCGACATTAAGACCGAAGTATGGTATTATGAACTTATTTGGTTATGACCCTAAACACAAATTGACATTACCATATTATGATAAATTTCCATTAATCATGCCACTTGAGCGTGCAAAAGGTGGATTCTATGGACTTAATTTTCATTACTTACCTTTTGGTGCAAGAGTGGCATTTTTAAGACAATTATCACAATATACAACTGATAAAAGATATGACAAAAATACAAGATATCAATTACCTAGTTTGTCAGGAGATTACTATAAGAAAACAGTTAAACACTATTTGTTTAATCATGTGAGAACATCATTTTTAAACATACCAGCAGATGAAATGGCGATAGCAATATTTCTACCTGTTGCAAGATTTATGAAAAGGAGACCTTACTAATGGCAATTTTTAGAGGCGGTAAACGAGTAGGACCATTTGATGTACGAGTAGGTTTTCCTAGAGATAAATCTATGGATAATATTGATAGTGATCCACGATTAAGACAATATGCTAACTCAGAAAATACAATAGGTCGTTTTCGTGCTGCTATGGCAGCCGCAGAAGGATATGCTAGACCAGCAAGATTTGCTGTAAGAATATTTCCACCTACTAATTTAGAAAGTATTGTTAAATCAGCTCAAAATACTGATACAAGAGCGGGTGGTAATTTTGAACAAGCAAACGCAGGCACACCACAAAAACCTGATGGTAAATTTATGAATGATTTATCGCAATCTTTAGGTAGACAAATCAATATACATTGTGATAGTGTTTCAATGCCGGGACATGATTTACAAGCACAAACAGTACAATACGGTTCAGCACCAGCAAGAGATATAGTAACCTCTCATGCATTTGCTGGTAATATTTCTGCTTCTTTTTATGCTGATAAGTATTTAAGAGAAAGACACTTTTTTGAATTGTGGCAAAAAATGGCAGTTAATATGGTTACTCATAAAGCAAATTACTATGATGATTATGTTGGTAAAATGCACATCTATCAATTAGGTTCAATGGACGGTGAATCAAATAGAGATGTACCAACTTATGGTATTGAAGCAGTTGAAGTATATCCAGCAACAATAAGTGCTGTTGAATATAATTATGCTTCATCAAATCAACTAGTAAAAATAAATGTTGCATTTGCCTATAAACAATGGCACAATCTTGCAACAGATAGTATTAGTGGTATAGACTTTGCTAGTAGCAGACAAACACTACCTGATATTAAAGAAAGAGATACTGGATTATTTGGTAAACTACCACCTGACTTACGAAGAGCAGGAAGAGATATATTTAATACAGCAAAAAATCAAGTACCAATAGGAAAGTTATTTAAAGGGAAACTATTCCCGCCATTTACATAATATTATATTATAAGGAGAATAAATTATGGCATTACCTAAACTGAATACTCCGACTTATGAGTTGGAAATACCTAGTACAGACGAGAAAATAAAGTATCGTCCGTTTCTAGTAAAAGAAGAAAAGATATTACTGATAGCCATGGAAAGCAAAGATAATGCTGAAATGGTTAATTCTGTAAAAGATATTGTTAAATCATGCACATTTGATAAAGTAGATATATCAAATATGCCTATATTTGATGTTGAATATATATTTTTACAAATAAGAGCAAAGTCAGTCGGCGAGGTTTCTAATTTAAAGATACTTTGTCCTGATGATAAAAAAACTTATGCTAATATTGAAGTTGATTTATCAAAGGTCGAAGTACAAGTTGAGAAAGGACACACAAATAAGATTGAACTGACAAAAGATATGGGATTAATTATGACATACCCTACCATTGATTCATTTCAATCAAATGGTATTGAAAATATCACACCTACCAATATGTTAGAGGTTTTGGGTAGTTGCATACTACAAATCTATGAAAATGGTGGTGAGAAGGTTTATGAAACAAAAGACCAAACTAAAAAAGAATTGTCAGAATTTATTGAATCAATGAATACTGAACAATTTAAAAAACTACAACAGTTTTTTGATACTATGCCTAAACTAAAACATATAGTTAAGGTAAAGAATCCTAAAACTAAAAAAGAGAGCGATGTGGTGTTGATTGGACTAAACGATTTTTTCGCATAGCCCTTTCTCATACTAACTTAGAGCATTACATGACTACAAATTTTAGTCTAATGCAACATCATAAATACTCTTTGACTGAGTTGGAAAATATGATGCCTTGGGAAAGGGATATATATGTTGATATGTTAATAACTTATATTAAAGAAGAAAACGAGAAACAAAAACAAAGGGAAGCAGAGAGAAAATAAATGGCTGAACAAACAAAAAAAGTAAATTTAGAATTAGAGATAGATACAAGTCTAGTTGATTCTAGTAAGAATAGATATCAAGGTTTAATCGACCTTGCTCATGCAGTAGACCAATGGCGTATATTTCCTAGATTATTTTTATCAGTTTACATATACCTATTGTACAAAGTAACTATATGGTTTATGAATTTACCAACACCGACCTTTGAACAGTCTGGTTTAGTATCAATCGTAGTTGGTGCTGGGGCAGCATGGTTTGGTCTATATGCAGGAACAAGTAAGGGTAAGAAATAACAATGACAATTGTACAAGTAGAGAGTTATAGAGATACAAAAACAAACAGATTTGTTTCTAAAGAAAAAGGTCGAGCAGCTCTCAAAGCTAACATAAAACAACCAAATATTGACAAACTGGACCTTGCAGGAGGAGGGGGTCAATCAGATTTACTAACACCTCTTTTGGCTATAAAAGAAATACTAATAAACTCAGTTAAATTTCAAAGTCAACTAGTTACCTTAGCACAAAGTTCTTTAGCAATGGAATTAAAAGGCGATAGAGATAAAAGTCTGGCAGCTGCAGATACAGCACCTATTTTTCCTAAACCAACTAAAGAAGAAGGTGGTGGACAAGGTGCACCAATAGAATTTCCAGAGATAGGACCTAAGATGGGACTAGCACTTATGTTAGGTGGATTAGCATTATTATTTAAATTTAGTGATAAAATAATTCCAGTTATAGCAAAAGCTTTAGAGATAGGAAAAAGTGTTTATAATAATACACTAGACTTTATTGATGCCACAAAAGAAAATCTTAAAGGGGCAATAACAGGACCTGGTACTGTCATAGCAGGTTTAAAATTATTTAGAGTTGATTTAGTAAAAGCTATTAAATCATCAAGATTATTTGGATTCATAGCAAGTGGTTTTGGTTTACTAGATGTAGCTTCAGGTGGTCCTCCAGGTGCCACTAAAGCAGGTTTACTTACTAGAATAATGAGAATATTTAAACCTTTAACTGACTTAGGTAAAACACTTGCAAAAATGCCTGTCATAAAACAAATAGGAACATTCTTTGGTAAAGCAGGAGGATTCTTGAAGATGTTAGGTAAGTTATTTTTACCTTTTACAATTATCATAGCTCTTTTTGATACTATCAAAGGTACATTAGATGGTTATAAAGAATCAGATGAAGAAACATGGTCTGGTAAAATAATAGATGGTCTTGCTGGTGGTATCACAGGATTAGTTAATAGTCTTATTGGTATTCCTTTAGACTTTTTATTAGATGCTCTTGAATGGATACTAGGTAAAATGGGTTTTGATAAGGAAGCGGAAGCATTATCAAAATTTAGTTTTGCTGAAGAAATTGCAAAAATTATAGATAGTCTTTTTGGTTATATTAAAAGTGCAGTAAAATGGGTTGGTACATTGTTTACTGATCCTGTAGAAGCATTAAAGCAACTGTGGGAAGGTCTTGTAGGAGAAGGTGGTTTATTAGATATACTATATGCACCAATAGATGCTGCAATAGGTTGGATTATGGGTGTATTTGGTTTTGATGAACCCGATACAGCATTAACTGACGAGGAAGGAAACTTTATTGGTTTAAAACAATTAGCAATTAATTCTGTTATGTGGGTATGGGAAAAAGTAAAAAGTTTCTTTAAATTTGGTGCTGATAAATTAGGAATTGAATTACCATCATTCCCAAGTATTAAAGATATGATATTTAATGCTGTAGGTGGTTTATTACCAGAACCTGATAGATGGTATTCTAGGGCATTATATAAAGCATTTCCTGACTTAAAGAAAGTAAGAGCAGCATTTGAGGCTGGAGGATCATTTGAAGATGGTAAATTTGTTATGCCTGATACATCAGCTGAAGTAAACTCAATAGAGGTAGAACCTAACATGGACCTTGAAACAGCTACAAAAGAAAGTATGAATTTAAAAGAGGGTGCTATTCCTGGTACAACAATCATTGATAATAAAACAGTAAATGGTGGGGATACTGTATCCGCTGATACATATAATACAAATGACTTAGGTGTTGATTCTACTGATCCTACAGCGTTGATAGGACAGGCACCTTGGTTAACTAACCCAGCGTTTAAATAAAAGTAACTAACCTCTTTGTTGTAGGTGTTTTTCTGTCCATATATCAAATATAATATTTCTATCATCACACCATTTGCGTGCTGACGCAAACTTATCACGATTCAATTGATAAGTTTTCATTTCATATAGTACAGTTGATTTCTTTTTACCTTTGCCGCCTACAGGTGGTCGCATATCTTTAGAGGGTTTAACTTCGATTAGATGAGTTTTTGCTTGACCATTCTTATCTTTTACTTTAATCAGAAAATCAGGAAAGTATCTACGCACCTTCTTGGTCATACTATCGTAATAAGGTATGACAACTTCTTCACTTGCCCATTGTAATACACTAGGATTAACATCAAAGTATTTCATGCACCTTCTCTCCCACATAGACCGATAGATGATATTATCACTATCACCCATGTATTTACTTGGGTTCTCTGGTGTATATTTACCTTTGTATTTCTGTTTTCGTTCTTGCATATTCATATAAATAGTTATAAAAGTATTTATAGGAAAACAATGGGTAATCTATTCAATGCATTAAACGATTTAAAAGGCAATATCTTCGGCGCTCCTAGTAACTCAGGTTCAACTACATCTATAGCAAGAAAATCTGCTATAGAACTAGCAGAAGGTGGACCTACAAGTAAATTGAATGACGATCCATTTGCTTTCTCTAGTTTATCTTATCCTTTAGATGTAACCAACGATATGGCAAATGGTCATTATATGTTGTTTTATGTCAATGTGCAAAACAAAACAAAATTTAAATATGAAGGCGTTGATGGTCAATCAGTTGGTGATGTATATGAGTATGAAGAAGCAGCAACAGGTCCTTCAAACTTTGGAGGAACAGCAACAGCACCTTCACGAATAGTTACTGCTAATGGTGCCAATGCCGCTGATGTTGCATATGCAAAAGGTAAATTAAGTAAAGGTCAAAAAGGTACAATAATAACAAGTGATAGTGCAGATTTAAGAAAAGGTAGAATATCAGCATTTCAAAATAACTTTGCTGCTTCATATAGAACAACAACAAGAATAACAGATTCCGTTGCCTTATACTTACCACCAAATGTAAAAAACACTACGAGTGCTACATATGATGGATTTGCAACAGGTGTAATTGGTCTTGCTGCCGCTGGGGGTGTCAATTTAATTGACGCTATGAGAAATAATGATTTTGAAAGAGCAGCTGGCGCTTTAGTAGGTTCAGCAAAAGGTATTATCTTAGAATCAGCAAAGAGAGCAGCAACAGGAATAGTTGAAGGATTGACAGAAGCAGAAGGAACAATAGAATTACTCAATTCAGCGTTTGGTCAAGCAACAAATCCTTATATGGAAGTTTTATTTACGCAAATGGGTTTGAGGTCATTTTCTTATGACTTTACCTTTGCACCAAGAAATAAAGAAGAAACGGATCAAGTACAAAGAATTATACAGTTGTTTAGATTTCACATGGCACCAGAACTTAAAGGTGCAAACAATCGTTTTCTAACAATACCATCAACCTTTGATATTCACTATATGTATCAACTAGAAGATGGTAAAGCAAGTGAAAATGATTTCTATAATAGAATAGCAACCTGTGTATTAGAAAGTTGTGATGTTGACTATACACCTAACGGTGTTCAATCATTTGCTTCGGGTGCACCTACACAAATTAAAATGTCATTAACATTTAAAGAAACAGAACTATTAACTAAAGATAGAATAAACGAGGGGTTCTAGTATGGCATATTTCAGTAGATTTCCTTTAATGGTTTATGATATGAAAGGTGATAAAGCATACAAACTATTACCAAACATATTAAGACGAGTAAAACTTCGTTCAGGTATCAGGTCAGGTGTGTTCATGTTTGATAACTATGATGTAAAATATGGTGAGAAACCTGAAGATGTGGCATTTAAATGGTTTGGTGATACTGAATATCATTGGGTGATACTAACAACAAACAATATAACAGACCGATACTATGAGTGGCCAATGACAGAACCGCAGTTTCAAGAGTTTATAGAAGATAAGTACGGACTAGCAAATATTGATGGTATACATCATTATGAGATTACACAAGCAAGTGGTCCTACATCAGGCACAGGACCAGGTGATTACTCTTACCTAGTAGAGTGTAATTCAGACGAGGATGGTGCAACATCCGTATCAAATCGTCAATATGAGGAAAGATTACAAGACAAGTACAGACAAATAAGACTATTAAATCCCAAATATTTAACACAATTTGTAGAAGAATTTGAGAACCTTGTAAGAGGAGAATAAAATTATGTCGAATACATCCCACAAGGATACTATTGAATTTGCAGGAGATTATAACTTAACAAATGTTGTGCTTCACAATCACGAAGGTGAGGGTCTTACGCCTGATAAAAAAGGTCACGATATTAAACAATTAGTAAGAGAATTAAATATCTATGAGAGTATATATCAACAAGCAGTAACAGGTTCAGTTGTTATAACTGATACAACAAACCTTATTGGTAATCTACCTATACAAGGCACCGAAACATTATCTTTTAAAGTATCTACACCTGGTGCGAATGAACAAAATCATATCATTGATGCTACGCAGAAATCAGGTCATCCTTTTCATGTATATAAAGTAGCAAACAAAAAACAATTAAAAGACGGTATGCAAGCATATACTCTACACTTTGCAAGTAGAGAATTTATGAGAAACATGAGAACAAGAGTAAGTAAGGCGTATTCTGGTAGATTTGACCAGATAGTTGCGTCTATATTCGGTGATCCTAACTATCTTGACAGTAGAAAACAATTAAACTTTCAGAAAACACGCAATCAAGACAAGATAGTAATACCTAACCTACATCCTTTCAATGCTATAAGTATGTGTTCTTCAAGAGCACTAGCAGACGATAGTAAATCTACAGGATATCATTTCTATGAAACAACAAAAGGGTTTCACTTTCGCAGTTTTGAAAGTCTGTTAATTACATCAGCGCAACAACCAAGAAAAGCAAAACAAGTGTTTCGATATGTGCCAATGAATGTAAACGAGCCAAATGATGAGAACTTACCTGACACTTCTGAATCATCACCTCTCAAAGGTAATAAAAAGATAATGTTTGACTTACAAAGTGTTGAGAGTTATAAGTTTATCAATAATATACATGACACAGCATTAAATACGCTCATGGGTACATACGGACA
>VTLG01010311.1_pt1 | contig 10477 bp, 18 predicted proteins | sample 4694571 | NCBI WGS metagenome assembly VTLG01 (sample SAMN12604809, study PRJNA352737) | marine metagenome | biome: ENVO:00000447; feature: ENVO:00000209|ENVO:00000569|ENVO:01000036; material: ENVO:00002151; isolation source: viral sequences binned using virsorter ... | reverse complement strand
TACGCCAGCTTGTCACGCTGGTAATGCGAGTTCGATCCTCGCATGGACCGTTGGGTAACTAATAAGTTATCCTTTATCCACCTACTCAGTTTACTATGGCTAAAAGAATAGGAGTAGTAGGCGTAACTAAAGCTGAGAATGCTCAGTTGGGCCTATTACTCAAGTATATTTTCACTAACGATGAAGTATACAATTCATTACCCAAGGAAGTGTTAGCTTATCCTGATGCTTTTACTCAATTATGTGGAAGGTATTCCAGTGTCCCTAATTAAAACATACTTGCATCAACAGCAAGCATTAGAAGAATCCAAACTTGATCTATTAGAATATGTCATGTTTGGTGGACTATCACCAGTAAAAGAGTTAGAAAGTATTTATGACAAGCTCCACTCCAACAAAGAAACCACGTCGAGCAAGAAGGCGGAAACCTATGGCGACTAAGTCGTCACCTAAACCCATGACTTCAGAAAGTTATCCGGTTACAAAAGAAGAGGTTAAGGTAGTATTACCTAAGCCTACTGATGACATCATTCCTTTTAGTTCTTATGTCCAAGATGCTAAGAATCGATGGAAGATACATCAGTATGAGATTAAAGCCCTCTCTAAGGACATTCAGTGGGGCTACAACCAGGCTAAACCCTTCGTCATGAAGGTTATAGACCGACTCTCTCCTAAAGGCTCTTAGGAGCTTTTCTGAGGGACTCACTATCCCTTATTATTCTTCGCATTAAATCATGGACGAATTTAAAAAATATCAATTCACTATTAATGTGAAGACTAATCATGACCCAAGGAAAGCTATCTATGAGATAGTTAATGTACTAAAAGGTATGATACCTGTATTATCTATTGATTATAGATTAGTAGAGGACAGGCCAACTACTGATGAACACCATGGAGGTGTTGTTAATGACAGCAAAGAGTAAGGATTGGTTGATACTTAATGCAGTTCTTGCATATCTTCACCATTATCCTAACAATACACATACGGAGGACTATAAGAAATTAAAAGATGAACTCATCAATCCGTCTACCGTTCGCAAACGGGGACGTCCGGCGAAAAGACAAAGGAAGAAAGAAGCCGCAAGCCCTGCGACAAGCACGGAAGCGTGTGAAATCTCTCAAACGTAAACTTAATTCACAGTCAGACCGTCATGCCTAAGTATCATGTTAAGCTATCTAGTGGTCGTGATTTTATCATGACTTCAGATGCCAAAGATGAGTATGAATTAGCTTATGAATGTTATGAAGAAGCCTGTTTAATGGATGATTACCTGGTAGATATAGAGAGTGTAGAGTAACCTATGGCATTAGACATGTGGTTTCCTACAGCAGTCTACACCGAGGATTTAAGTCCAACGGCAGCCACCCGTTATGACATGCTTAATTATGTAGATTACATTGCTGATAAATACTCAGAAGAATACTCTTTAACAGGAGATGTATTGAATGACTATCAAATAGCTGGTCGTCCTGAATTCTCTTGGTTAAATAAAGAGGTTACTAAACACTGCTATGAATACTTGAAACAATACGGACTTGATATTAACAAGTTCAATATATTCTCTTCAAAGTCATGGCCTGTTGTATGTAACCCTGACAAAATATCAGGTACAGATTCAGTAGTAATCCAAAAGCATAACCACATGAACTCTCATGTAAGTGTTGTCTTTTATCTACAAACTGATACAGGTAAAGGAGGTGATTTAAAATTACATATATCACCAACTCATCCTATAAGTTATGTACCATGTATTCCTTATCTTAAAGAGGTTAATTACTTAAGCTTAAATGCTATCAAGTACCAACCTACTGAAGGTCAACTAATTATCTTTCCTTCTAGTGTAGAACATGAAGTCAGTTTATATTATGGTAGTATCAAACGATACTCTATAACATATGACATCATAATTACAGGTAAAGAAGGAGCAGATATAGACAATGAGATGTGTACAATTAACCCTAAGAACTGGATTGATTTAACAAATGGCTAAAAAGAAAAAGAAACCATACTTTCCTAATAACTATGCTGCTGTAGCTGCTGCACCTGCTGAATGGTTTCCACCTGTCGCATTCGATGAATTCATGGACTGGAAGATAGGAGGATATGAGATACCATCTTCAATTAACTGTATCATTCGTGAGAAACGATTAGATACAGGTGAAGTAACAGAGTATATCTACCGATCAGCAGGTCGAGCTCAGAATAAAGCAAGACAGATTATGGATGAAGGAGTAAGTGAATTCGTTGTTGCTACTGCTGATGAAGTCCATCATTTATACCCACAACAAACACCTGAATATGATGACCCGCTCGCTTGAAGATATTATTAGTTATGAGAAGCAAGCACTAGACTTGTTATCAGAAGATCACCCTCATTATATGGAGATTAAATCACTTTTAACTGATCAGATTAATGACGAGATCAGAGACTATGCCAACACCCGAACAGATAAACGAGCAAGTCGAACTTGAACGTGAAGCAATCAGCTTAGGTTTAAAGAGACTTCGTGATCAAACATTAAGACTAGAGAATCAAAACTATGCATCTGCTAGTATATATGGTATCTCTAGTATTGATACTCTATTACCATTAGTAGTAGATAGGATTAAAAGTACAAACAATAGAATACATGAACGAAACTATGGCCATGCATTCAAGGATATACATCAATACTTAAAAGATGTAGAACCTTTAGCCGCTGCTGCTATAGCATGTAAGATAACGTTTGATAAAGTGTTTGGATATAAAGAAGGTAGTAACCAAGCTGTTAATGTGTGTGATTCGATAGGTATAGCAGTTGAGAACGAGTGTCAAATGAAACACTATGAACAACATGCACCTGGTCTACTTAACACATTGAAGAAGAACTACTGGCATAGAGCAATAGGTACTAATCAAAAGATTGTAGTTATTCAAACATTAATGAATAGATACAATGTAAAGAGATGGATACCTTGGAGCCGTAGTATACGAATCAAATTAGGAGGTTGGTTATTAGATTGTATTATGGAATCAAGTGGTTGGTTCTATAGATATAAAGTAAGAGAAGGTAGAAAGACTACTATATATGTTGTGCCTACTCCTGAATTCATGGACATCAAGGATGAAGTCATGCTTAATGCAGAGTTATTCAGTCCTTTAGCTTGGCCCATGTTAATTGAACCAAATGATTGGAGCAATGATAAAGCAGGAGGCTACATCTTAAATGAGGTAATGCATGGTCACGACTTAGTTAGGCGCGGCAAGTGGACACGTATACAGGGAGAAACACCGCTTGCCTTTCTGAACAAGATACAAAAGGTTGGGTATCGTTTGAACCCATTCACAGTCAGAGTCGCAGAGCAACTGCAACAGGCTGGCATAAGTGTTGGTAAGTTTCTTCCTATTATTCATTATGATCTACCACCAAAGCCTGTCAATATTGAAACGGATAAAGATGCACGTAAAGCATACCGTCGGGCAGCAGCAGAAGTAATGAATAAGAGAGCTGCTGAGTTTAAACGCTCATGCAGGACTCGAATGACTATGGAAGCCGTACAGAGGTTTAAAGATCGTGAGAGGTTTTATATACCTTGGTCTTTTGATTATCGAGGTAGGGCTTATCCTATACCCGCATTTCTTACTCCTCAAGATACCGACTTCGGGAAAGCACTTATTAGATTTTCTGATGAATCATATCTTAGAGGTGATGCGGCTAAATGGTTAGCATTTCAATGTGCTACTACATATGGATTAGATAAAGCTACGATGGCCGAAAGGCTAGATTGGACGAATGAAAACATTCCGTTGATTACCAGAGTAGCCACAGATCCAATAGATAATCTTGGTGACTGGGAGGCAGCGGAAGAGCCGTGGCAGTTCCTAGCAGCATGTGATGAATATTATCACTGTGTTATAATTAAAGACAAGCTCTGTACTGGTCTATGTGTAGCCACAGATGCTACATGTAGTGGTCTACAGATCCTAGCGGGTCTCGCCAGAGATAAAAAGACAGCCCAACTTGTTAATGTAATACCAGATGATAGGCCACAAGATGCGTATAAAGTTGTAGCGGAAGCTGCTAGAAATAAATGTCCTATTAATATACAACCATATATGGATAGGAAGGCGGTTAAAAGAACCGTTATGACAATCCCCTACAACGCTAAACCTTTTTCTAATAGATCGTACATTCGTGATGCTTTAAAGGAGAAGGGTATCGAAATAGACAAGGAAGATCTAACCGTTACCGTACAGGCGGTCAGGGATGCCATGCATAATGTTGTTCCTGGCCCCATGTCGGTAATGAAATGGATTGAAGATGAAGTATCTAAGGCCATTAAGCGTGGTGCTAAAGAATTAGAATGGATCACACCATCTGGTTTTGTAGTTACTCAACGCATAATGAAAAGAGAAACCGAAAGGTTCACTCTACAATTATTAGGTACTTGTAAGATATCTGCTGATACTGATGAAAAGAATGAAGTAGATATACTTAGACACAAGGCTGCAACAGCACCGAATCTAATACATTCGTTGGATGCTTCTCTTTTACATTTAAGTGTGACTAGATTTAAACATCCTATAGCCTTAATACATGATAGCGTTTTGTGTCAAGCTGTTGACATGGCAGAGCTATCGACTATAATAAGAGAGACATACATGCATCTCTTTGCAGAGCATGATTATCTCACTGAGTTTGCTGCCCAAATAGGTGCAGAAACTGAACCACCGATCATTGGTGACCTTAAACCGGAAACCGTGATTGATTCCACATATTTTTTCTGTTAATGTTACAATCACATTATTCACTATTTGATTCATTCTTTGCACCTACTAGAGTACTAGTTGTCTCTGAAGAGAGACTTCAACAGGCTGAGAGGGAAGCTAAGCAGAATCAATTAGATGCTATCGATGCTCGTATTAATGAGCTAACTAAATACCGTACTTCTATATATGCTGAACTAAATCCAGCTAAAGTAAATGAGCCCAATGAGAAGCCTGGTGCTGACTTGGATTCAATGGATGGAGTAGTCAGCGATGTCTAATAGAAACGTACATGTAACTAATGAAGTAACTTTAGAAGGATTCCAAGCTGTACTAGAACCTGGTAAGTTTGGATACTCTTTAGCTGCTGCTGTTGATGAACCATTTATTCAAAAATTAGAGGAAGAAAGATCTGAAGTCCTAAAGTGGGCTGAATCTAAACTTAAGAATCCAAAGCGTAGTGTTCTCAAGCCAACCCCTTGGGAAGAAGTAGCGGAAGGTAAGTATAAGATTAAGTTTTCTTGGGGTGAAGATAGGAAACCACCTGTTGTTGATGTCGAAGGTTCACCCGTTACAGATACAAAAACACCACTATATGGAGGATCTACTGTTAAGCTTGGTTTCTATCAAAAGCCTTATATACTTAAGGATGGAATTACCTATGGAAGTTCTCTTAAGTTGGTTGGTGTACAAGTTGTCAAATTAAATACCGAAGCTGGTGTTAGTTCTGATGATTTATCTACTGAAGAAGTAGCTGGTCTATTTGGTAAAACAGATGGCTATAAAACTACTGATACACCACCAGTAGAACAAAATGACGAAGACTTCTAAAGAATCCTTAGAATGGGCTAAGAAAGCCTACAATAAATTAAAGAATAAGAAGGATATTAAATTTAGATCTAAGCTTGAGGAGAGGGTAGCAACTCTTCTCCAAGAGCTTGGCATATCCTATGAATACGAATCGAAAAAGATATCTTATGTTATACAGCACAAGTATACACCTGATTTTGTACTCCCTAATCATACTGTTTTAGAATGCAAAGGTTATTGGGATGCTGAAGATAGACGTAAGATAAAGACTATTAAAAAAGATAACCCTGATATAGATATAAGGATGGTCTTTCAATCACCTTATAATAAAATATCAAAGAGATCTAAAACAACATACGCACAATGGTGCGAGAAACACGATATACCATGGACTCATTTCCATGACATACCACTTGAATGGTTAATATGACCGATTCAGAATTTGTGGCCCACGAACCATGTGAATTATGTGGCTCTTCAGATGCGAACTCCGTTTACTCTGATGGCCACAAGTTCTGCTTCGTGTGTCAAACTTATACACCCGCAGAGGGTACTGTAATTCACAGTCAGAACATGTCCACCAATGTCGAACTCCTCGGATACGCCCAACAACTCAGGAAAAGAAAACTTTCTGTCGGAACTTGTGAAAAGTTCAAAATATTTAGACATGAAGAAACCCTGCGTTTTCCTTACTTTACAAAGGATGGTGTATTACAAGGAGTCAAAATAAAAAATAAAAGAAAAATTTTCACCTATGAAGGAATTTCCACTGACACTTTATTTGGTCAGCATCTTTTCCCTACTTCTGGTAAACGTATTGTTGTTACTGAAGGTGAGTTAGATGCAGCAAGCTGCTACGAAGCGATGCCCGGGTGGCCGATGGTATCTTTACCGCATGGTGCGGCTTCCGCTAGAAAGGACATCGCTAAACAGGTGCCTCTCTTTCAGGGCTACGACGAAATATGCTTATTCTTCGACAACGACGATGCTGGCCGTAAGGCGGCGTCGGAAGCGGCAGGGGTCTTACCACCTGGCAAGGTCAAGATCGCTCGTCTTGAAGACTACAAGGACGCCTCTGAAGCACTACAAAATGGTAATGCTGAAGCGATTCGCAAGGCGATATGGGATGCTAAACCTTTTAGACCAGATGGAATTATTGATGGAAAGACACTTTATGAACTTGTAACTACACCTCAGAAACCATTTGACCATGAGTACCCATTTAGAGGACTTAACGAGAAACTACACGGGATCAGGTATGGCGAACTTGTCACATTTTCTGCTGGCTCTGGAGCCGGGAAAACATCAATCATCCGTCACATTGCAACTGACTTACTCCAAAAAGGGGAACATGTTGGGATCTTGGAACTTGAAGCATCTAATAGGAGAACAGCCCTTGGATTAATGTCCACAGCGGTTGGTAAAAATTTACACCTAGGAGAGCATGAAAAAGAAGAACTTGACGCCGCCTTTAGGAGTAGTATTGCCACTTGGAATCTTTTTTGTTTTGATGGGTTTGGAAGTTATGATCCAGATATCATCTATAATAGAATCGAATACATGGCTTGCGGATTGGAATGCCGTGTCATTTTTCTAGATCACCTTAGTATATTATTAAGTGGATTAGAAGGTGATGAGCGTCGTATGATTGACGTTACTATGACGAAGCTGCGAAGCCTTGTAGAACGTACAGGCATTGCACTATTTTTGGTATCACATTTGAGGAGAGCAAGTAATGACAAGCACAGTCATGAAGAAGGAGGAAGAATTAGTCTGTCCTCACTTAGAGGATCACACTCAATTGCTCAAATCTCTGATTCGGTTATTGCCCTCGAAGTCGATCAGCAGAGCGGAACTGAACGAAAACCTACGACAGTGCGAGTCCTTAAAAATCGTTATTCAGGCGAAGTTGGCGTCGCATGTACATTAACTTATGACTTAAACACTTGCAGATTTAACGAAGATGAAACTGAGAACACTCCCAAATTCAACCCATCCACTGATTTCTAAACATGAAGTAGTACACCATACTGAAGTTACACGAGAAATCTATGATCATCCTTGGGATCGTCATGTAAGAGAGTTAGATGTATATAAAGAGAATGGTTGTATAAGAAGAAGTGATAAAGCAGAACCTATACCTCCTAACCCACCTACCAAAGAAGCAATTGAAAGAGCTAAGTTCGTGGACAAAACCTACCACTGGGACAGGAACCCTAGTAATTGATACTGAAACAAACGGACTACTAAGAAATGCCACCAGAATACATTGTATATCCCTTTATTGGCTTGAAGAAGATCGCACCGAGTCGTTCAATGACGAACCGTATGCTGAGGATCCAAAGAGTCTTCCTATGGCTGGGGGGCAGGGGTACAGCATCACCACAGCCATCACCTGGATCTCCCTGGCTGAAAGGGTTATTGGCCATAATATTGTGGGGTTTGATTTACCTCTCATTAAAAGGCTCTATCCTTTCTTTGAGTATCCTCCTATTATTATTGATACTCTTTTGCTATCTCGCCTTTATCATCCTAACTTATATGATATAGATAAGAAGCAAGAATGGAAAGATATGCCAACTAAATTATACGGCTCACATAGCCTCGAAGCCTATGGATATAGACTTGGAGAGCATAAAGGAGATTATGGTAAGACCACTGATTGGTCTGAATGGTCTCAAGAAATGCAAGACTATTGTGAACAAGACGTAGTTGTTACTAAGAAACTATGCGACCACTTCCACCCATACCTGAGTGGCTCACGTTAGAACACCAGGTATCACAAATACTTACACAACAGGAAATCCATGGATGGTATTTTGATGAACAAGCTGCACGGGAACTTGAACAAACTCTCAGACGAGAGTATGAAAGTACTAGTGAATTATTACAGCAACGCCACGCTTACGTTAGAGGATCGGAATTTTGTCCTAAACGAACTAATAAGCGAACAGGATATGTTGAAGGAGCTAGATTTACCAGACTAAAGGAGCTTAATCCTACATCAAGAGACCACATAGCATGGATATTACAAACACATTATGGCTGGATTCCGTCATTAATGACCTCGACAGGGAAACCAGTCATAAACGAGATAGTATTGAAAGAAATTGGGACGGATATTGCTCTTCAATTTCTGAAACTACTGGATCTGACGAAGCAGTTAGGGATGATATCAGAAGGCGTCAACGCATGGCAGAAGCTTGTTACGACGTCTAATAGAATACATCACCACTGTTCCGTGGCCACCTCTACATTCAGGTGTGCCCACCGTAAACCTAATTTAGCCCAAGTACCATCAGATGAAAGATTTAGAAGATTATTTACTGCAACGCCATCTTACGTTATGGTCGGTGCTGACCTTAGCGGTATTGAGCTCAGGATGCTTGCCCACTATCTCGCCCGATTTGATAAAGGACGCTATTCCAGAATCCTCCTTACCGGAGACATCCATGCCACAAATGCCGAACGTATCGGGATCACCCGAAGCCAAGTCAAAACTGTAACTTATTGCTTTCTTTATGGCGGCGGAGACACCAAAATAGGCTATAGCTATGACAAACAATTATCACAAGAAGCGGCTACCAAGAAGGGTAGGGAAATTCGTAAAGCTTATGTTGATGCCATTCCGGGGCTTAAAGAGCTGCTGGAAGGCGTACACAAAGCTAGTGAGAGGGGTTATGTTTATGGACTCGACCACCGTCGTATCCTCGTTGACTCGCGGCATAAGTCCCTCAATTATCTCTTACAAGGATCGGCGGCGATCATCGCGAAAAGATGGATGGTATTAGCTAATGAAAGATTACCTAAACATACTAACCAACTTGCATTCGTTCATGATGAATTACAATTTGAATGCAAAGAAGAAGAAGTTAAAAACTTAAAATTTCTTCTAGAACTTACAGCTGTACAAGCTGGAGAGTATTACAATATGAGATGTCCTGTAGCAGCTGAATCAAAATCAGGAGCTAACTGGGCAGAAGTACACTAACCACCCAATTATGAAAAGATCAATTGAATGGGCTGCAGGCCTATTTGAAGGTGAAGGATGGATCTCACCTCTTGGAAAGAGAGGCATACAAGTAGCCCTTGCTTCTACAGATAAAGATGTAATAACAGCGTTTCATAAAACTGTTAAACTTGGCCGTGTATATGGTCCATATAGGAGAGCAGCTATGAAGCCACATCACAAATCCTCCTATGAATGGAGGGTAAATAAGAAAAAAGAATGTATAGAGATATTAGAATCTTTCATACCATTCTTCCTAAAACGTCGTAGCTTAAGGGCTAGGGCGGCAGTTAGATTTTTAAAACTCACCTAATGAAACTATTAATAGATGCAGACTACATCGTATACAAATCGTGTGCTGCCGCAGAGACTGAAATTGATTTTGGTGACGACGTTATTCTTGTTACCTCTAATTTTAGTGACGCATATGGAGCCACTAAGAGAGAACTTACCAAACTTCAAGACCAATTTGGGTCATTCACTTCTTTAATACTGTTCTTTTCAGATACAGTAAATTTTAGAAAGAAAATTATGCCTGAATATAAAGGGCATCGTAATCGTAAGAAACCTTGTGGTTACAAGCGTGTAATCAACCAACTCAAGACTGAGTATGAAGTTATCATTATGCCTGAATTAGAGGCTGATGATTCCATGGGAATATATGCTACGCAAAACCCAGGTAACATTATTGTGTCTCCTGATAAAGACATGAAACAGATACCTGGGAAACTATACAATCTTGATGAACAATTCACAGTCAGTAAAGAAAGCGGAGCGGCTTGGCACCTTATTCAAACCCTTTCTGGAGATCAAACTGATGGATATGGCGGAGTCCCTGGGCTCGGAGTCAAAAGATCAGAAGCTCTCTTTAATAAAGAAGGATATACATGGGAAACCGTCGTAAAGG
>VTLG01010310.1_pt1 | contig 10480 bp, 13 predicted proteins | sample 4694571 | NCBI WGS metagenome assembly VTLG01 (sample SAMN12604809, study PRJNA352737) | marine metagenome | biome: ENVO:00000447; feature: ENVO:00000209|ENVO:00000569|ENVO:01000036; material: ENVO:00002151; isolation source: viral sequences binned using virsorter ... | reverse complement strand
ATTGAACTTCTTCATATATACATGTTCTTCCAGATGGTAAAACATTAATAAAATTCCCTTCTATGTAGTATGCTGGATCAGTACTTGTAGCATAATTTACATCATCGCTATCTTCAGCTTTATACTTTAAAGAAGAATCAATCTCTCTACATAATACGCTATTAGCAAATACATTTATAACTTTACCAGTATTTAAAGTTTCTGCCTCACTTCCAGCAGCATTAGACGAAGAACCAAATGAAATCTTATTACTACATAGTTTTAATAAATTTGGAGGAAGAGAATTGATAACCTCTTTAGCTCCGTCTGTCAACCATTGATCTGCATGAACTTTAAAAGTTTCTCCAGAATTTATAGTTGTGCTACTATCATCGGCATCAAAGCCTGCTAGTGCATGTATTTCTGCTCCAAAATCCCAAGCCATTATCTAGCATTCCTTTCAGCTATATCTTGATCTATAGTAGTAGAGCTTAATTCTAACTTTGTTGTTTTAGCCCAAGTATTACGCATATTCACATGATTACGTGTATCATCATGATTTTTTACATAGTGACCACAATCACACTTCATCTCTGCTTTAGTTTCGCATTCTACTTTTACATCTGTGACAATAAAATATTATAGCCATTATGCTCGACCTTTATTGATAATCCAATCATCTTTCTTCTTCTTTGGCTTACCATATTTAAATTCCTTTAATAGCTTTTCTTTACGCTTTTTTGCCTCTTCCCTACTAATTTTCTGCCCTTCATCAACAAGCTTTTTCTCATAAACTTCTTCAATTTTTTGTTTCTCTACTATTCCACCTTCTCTATATACTTCACTTCTTTCCATAGCATTTACTGCTGGAAACTCTGGCTCAATAGAATCGAGAGATATTGTATTTAGCTCTTGTCCCATTTCATTTGCCTCTTTAATAGCAGGATTTTCCATTGGGAAATTTGGCTCTACTTCTCCGCCTTGTTGATATTCTTGTTTCTTAGGAGGTCTTCCTACTTTACTCCCATATGTTCCTATTCCTTTTGGCATTATTTCTTACTCCTTTCTCTAGCATCAGAAATTGGTAAATCTCCATGCTCGTTAATATATTCTAACATATAAATAGTTGAAGGATTTACTGAATCTTTTTTTATTATAAATTCACCACCTTCTGCTTCAATTGGAATACCACCTTCTTTGTGGGGGCTACCAATCAATGTACCACCTTCAAACTCTTCCATATTATATCCACCCATTTCAAATTCCTTCCTTTCTGATCCTTTTAATCTACTCTTTTCTTTATTACCTTTGTTCTTGCTAGACTCTACAAATCCAGTAATCTCTCCATCATCCCCATGAGATGCATCTAAGCCATCTCTATTTCCATATGTGCCTTTATCTCTATTATACTCATTTAGCTTAGCACGATATGAAGATAAATGTTTTTGAAACTTTTTATACTCATCTTTATAATCTCTACCCATTATCTTAATCCTCCACCACCACGTTTGCGACCTCTATGTTGTTTGCCTCTTTTTCTATTTGCTTCTATTTTATCAGGAGGCATTGCAACGATAACAGGCTCGTTAGTTAATAATGTTGTTAATATAAGTGCTTTCATTATCATAATTTTTAAGAGCTTGTTAAGGGGAAGCCCTTTATACGACTTCCCCTACAGTAAGCAAAACTGTTAACCTTTATTTATTTAGGTTTAACCAGCAGCAGTGTTAAATGCACATTCTGATGCATCATTGACAATTCCATTAACATACCATATAACTCCGTCAGTGAAAATATCAAATCTATCACCAGCTGTTGCAGCAGCAGTACAATTGATGAAATCATCACCAGATGCTGAAACATCAGCACCTCCTGCATCTCCACCTAACACTTGACCACAAACAGTGTTCCCACTTCCAAAGTCAATATTAACCTTCTGATCAAGTCCTTGATCTGTGGCGAATGTATCTTCGGTTAAAATGATTTTACAATTCCATCCAGATTGAACATTTGAAAGAGATGGTAAATCTATTTCAGTTGTAGCTGTTGGATTGACAAGAACGATAGAACCACTGTCATCTGCGGTTAGTGTATAGTCAGCTGTTACTTTGAGTATTTTTACTTCAACATTGCTAACGCTACTATTGCTATTTAGATAGTCACTTCTCATTATTCATAGCCTCCTTATATGTTATTAATGTTAATTAAGGCATGAGTTTCAGGAAGAGACACTTCAAGACCTGCTTCTGTTAGAATTAAGTCTTTACGTAAATCTTCATCAGCCTGCTGAACATTAGTTGTTATTGCAGTATCACGATTTAACCCATTGCCAACAAGAGGTCTATATGAAACATGGTCAAGATCAACAAAGCACATATGACCAGCAGCATTGTTTCTGAATAGTGGCTCTTTCACTAATGAACATGAACCATGTACAGTATCAATCTTCATAACCTTATGTCCAAATGCACCTTGGCTAGCCTCAAAATTATATTGAGACTTCTGGGCAGTTAAACTACCTTCTGCAAACCCACTTATTTTATTAAAGTGAGATATAACTGGAAGGGAAGCTAGACACAATTTAGCATCAGAACCACCACGAGCTGGATCATACATTGTTTCAAATGCAGTAAGTAAGCCATCATAAGTCATTTCAGCAGTTGTATACATACCTAAGTATGGAGTACCTTCTGCATAAGAACCTATACTTCCATCAGTTATTGTACCATTTTGAAGTATATGTCCTACGATGCCTTCTGTGTATTGAATCCCACCTTGTGAACCACGCATACCGAAAAGCATAGACCTTTCAATATCTACTTTATGTTCACGTAGTTTAAGATTCCAAATACGTTGCCATTCATCAGCATATCCACGATAGACAGTTGCACGTGCTGTATTAGTCATTTCACAAGCTGTTTTAAAGATTTGAGTATACCCATAATCATTATCTAGCTCTTGTGACCATACATCAGGTGCTCCTGATCCTTGTTCGTAAGATGTACCAATAACAACACATTCACCTTCATCATCAAGTGTTGTTGTACTTCCACTTGTTGCAGATATAGTTGTAACTCGTATTGTTGTATCAGCAGCATTGTGTGTGATATTTTCAATACGACCTGTAGCTTGTGTAACTGACTCTGTATCAGTACCGCCATCTTTATTTACATTTTGTGCAAATTGGACAACCATACCTTTAATTAGCCAACTAACATTACCAGCAGTAGTAGAACTTCCCTTTGCCAATTCAACTGTGACATCAGTAGTACTTCCAGCAGCAGCTAATGTTTGCCCACCATCTACAAAAAAGCTTCTATCAGTAATAGAAACTTTTGTACGATCCTCAAGAAAACGAAACTGAGAATCGCTTGTTGGGACTTTCCCAACTTTTGACAAGTATACGAAAAATGGAGACTCTTCTGGAGCTAAATCAGCGACCCTATCACTGAAATCATACAGTCTTCTTGATGGTATAGTACTATCAATGACTGCACCAGGAGTACCAAATTTCACTTGTCCACTATTATAAGTAGCCATTATAAACTCCTATTTTTATTTTAATACGTTTGTTCGACCTCCAGCTGCTACAATCTTTTTCCACATATCATCAGCCTCAGTAGTCCTTTCGGGCTGTGTACCTTGAAGTACGCCAGCTGGTTGAGGATTAGCTTGATTTTGACGAATCTGATCTAAAGGATTCTCTTTAGCAGTTTCTGGAGTTTGAGTCACAGCTTGCCACATTTTAAGTACATTTTCTAAGCCATATTCTGATGGATGCTTATCAGCAAATTCAAAGAAACTATTAATTTGATCTTCATTTAAACCTTTATTGGCTAAATCAGCTTTCAAATTAGTTCTTCCTTGTTGCTTTTTAATTCCACCGACAGCTTGATCTACTGCACCATTTATAGTTTGCTGCATCTCTTGCATCCTAAATTGATAGGATTTCGATGATGGGTCATTATAGGCTTCCCAAGGATCAAATTCATCAGGTTTTAAAGCAACTAGTTCTGATTGGCTACTTGATTGACCACTGACATCGCTCATTATATTTTGAACTAAGTCTGGACGTGATTCCAAAAATTTGCCAATTTTTTCATATTGTTTTAAATTTTGATTTTCAGCGTAGAGTTTATCCTTTTCAGATTGGTGGTACTTAGCTTGAGCCTCCCAATCCTGCGTAGAACTCTCTTCGTTATTTATTCCTTCATCTTGCCCTACCTCTTCGTTAAGTTGACCATCTTGGTTCTCAACTACAGAGGCGATTACGTCTTCATTATTAGACATGGTACTACTCCTTACGTTTTACGATTTCTCTTGCCTTTGAGTTTGACTACGTTTCTTTTCCGCTTCTGTAGCTAAACGTAATTTCTCAGCTTCGAGTTTGACCGCATTTGATAGTTTATCAATAGAAACTTTGTTTTTGGTTTTAGAGTCAAATTCTTGCTCTTTAAGAGCACCTTTAAACTTCTCAACCTCAACTCTTTTACGTGATGAAATTGATTCACGATGAGCTGTTTGTAAGTCTCCACTAAGTTTTTTAATTTCTTTTTGAGCAGATTGTAATTGTTGCTGCAACTGAGCAATCATATCAGTTCTTTCAAGAACACCTGCTTTATCAAATATTTCTGTTTTCTTCAATGCTTCCACCTTATCAATAAGACCTGCTTGGTACGCTTCCATATATACATTCCACTCGCCCCATTTATTAGATGGCATAGTAGAATTACCAATAACACGTATATCATAGTTTCCAACTGCTAGTTCATTTTCAATTGATTGTAATTCTTTTGTTTTATCATCATAAAGTTTTTTATTTACTGTATACTCCGTAATATCATTATTTGGCTGAACAATTCTAAATGTTTTTTGGTATCCATAATGAGATTTAGCTAAATGGTACATTAATTTGCCAAGTCTCTTTAAACTAGCTTCAACATCTCTAAGTTTTGATTTAGAACGCCTTTGACCAAAATCTTCCATCATCATTGTTCCAGATGATGTTCTAGGTGCAGCCTCAGTATTTCCTTGTTGCATTTCAAATATTCCAATATTTAAGTCAATGTAATGCTCTACCATTTGAGGTAACTGCAATATTGATCCTGCTAATGGTTGAGGAGAGGGAAAATGAGGTTCTCCAAAAGATGCATCATATTCAATCGTTGCATTTGGATTCGCCCAATCACGTTCAAGGTCTTCAATATCTTGAACAGAACCTTGCGGTATCAACAACTTCAATCCTGAAGATGCCTGTGCATGCGATGTTATCAATGACATAACTTTATTTAAGAACCTCTGAAATCCCTTGTTCTTACGAACATCACTCATCGGATAAGGAGTATTAGTCCAAATATTTGGTACAGGCACTAATGGGAATATATTTGTATCTAAGACCTTTTCATACAATATTATTTGCCCAACTATACATGTTACCTTAATTCTTGTTTGTTGTACCTCCACAATATCAAAAAGTCCCTTATCAAACGCTTCTTGAGTTTGTGGGCTCTCTAAAAGCATTTGTAGACCCTTTTCATCTAAAACTTTTTCTTGACCACTTTGTAAGTCCATAACTCTATAAAATGGCATTTTAACTTTTCTAAAATCTTCTATAAGTCTAAACTTATCAGATTTATCTCCCCAATCATAATCTTTAGTTATATCTGGAGTAAACGATGTTCCCTCTTGTCTATTTTGAGATGCAGGGTAATCTTCGTCTCCAACCCCAATACCTTCAATTTCATTTATTAATGATTTACCCTCTTCATCTTCCTCTTCAAGCATAGGATATGCATCTAATAGTTGATTCCTTGTAAGTATTGTAGATAATTGCATTCCAGTAGCATCGTCAAACCATTTACTTCTACTATTAGGATCAACTACTACACGAAATGGATCAACATATGTAAATTTCACATCACCTCTACCATAATCAGCCTCAGGGTCTATATAGCCATAAAAATATCCAAGACCTGCAACAGAGAAATCATGTATAACTTGTTTGAATACCTCATCTCCATCAGAGTTGTCCCAAACATATTCTAAGATTGTTTTCCAGACATTTGCCATCCTTGTGTCTGAATCCTCTCTGCCTACGGCAGAAAATTTTGGGGGCTTAGATGTGATGATTGCTTTAAACTGCTCGATTGCAGCATATAACCTATCAATGGGTAGACCCATTTGATTTCTTTCGGCAAGCTCTTGTGCTTCGGAATCTGTAAAATGATTGCCTAAATAGAAATCTATGTCTTCCCTTGCTTGTGTGTCCCAATCAGACCTAGCATCATACCAGCGTCTCCAACGCTCTTTTATTTCTTCTGCGACTTTATTCTGTGGAATCATATGGTAAATTTACTGAAAGTATGGTAACATATACAAATCAAGCCCGCTTGCCTGTAATCCAATTGTAAACCTTACGTGGAGTTGCATAACTTCCATCTTTCTGTTTCTCCTTTTTCTTTTTCCCTGCCTTGGCATTTCCCTTAGCAAACTGTGTTGCTAACCAAAAAGCATCAATAGTGTCATCATGAGAGCCTTTTGGGAAATCCAGAAGCTCACCGATAAACTCATGATGTAATTTTTTAAGATGTACAGCCCCAGCTTTGAACATTGGTTGTAATCCTTCAAATAATCTATCTTTTTTCTTTTGTGTATAACCCTTAATTCCCTGTTCAATGCCTGGGACGAAAAGCCCTTCTTTCTTACTGCGTTTTTGCACATAGTCTCTAAGCATTTCCTGATATGCGATGGTCTCAATATTTACCCTTCTTACTGGATTATACCTTTTAAGTATCTCAAAAATCTTGTCAGCACATTCCATTGGGAGGACTCGCTCACGCCAATATTCAATAACATAGTAATCATATTCGGCAGTGACCCCAATAACCATGATAACACTATAATCATTCCTGCTAGCAACAGTTGAAGCGGGATCGACACCAATATAAATATTGACGTACTCAGTATGTCCATCATCAAATTTAATGTACCAACTACCTGATTCTTCTTCAAATCTTATATTCCCCCTATAAAGTGCTCCATTAATATCTTCCTCTGCGAAAATCTGATCTTCTGGTGATTTCGCCTGATTCATATACTCCTGATAGAACTTTGCAGGAGTTCCACTATCGATATAGAATTGCTTACGCTCTTCTAACTTCTCAAGTGGCCAACGAGAAGGCCAGATTGGCTTCCCATCTTCAATAGCTTTCTGTGTATAGACAGTCCAAGAATATGCTTCCCCGCTCTTGCGAGCATCCCTCCAACCCGTAACCAACCCGTTTAGAAATGAATCCCAATGAACAATTGTACCATTGCACCATAAGAACCCATTCTTGTCGAAGTCGATTGCTGGAAACACAGCTGCCGTATCCCAGTTCTTTATTTGCTGTCTTGCATCGGGTGTTTTCGTATTTAACTCTGATTCAAAATCATCAAGCACCATTCCTGTAAATCTAGTTGAAAGTTGCTTTTTACCACGAAGCCTCTGATTTGCACCTTTTGCGATCATTCTACAGCCATTCGTTAACGTAAACTCGGATTTTGTCCATTTGTTCCCTTGCAAGTCCCCAAAATAGTAATGAACAGCTGGATTTAGCTCAATATGGTTCATTACCCATGCTAAATTATCAATTGCTTGGTCTTGTGCTTCACCTATCCATGCTATAAATTCTGGTCTATCTTTAGGAGCAAAAAGAAATCTATGTAGGATTGCAGTAGCTGCTAATGTAGATTTAGCGTGATCTCTAGGTAAAACTAGCCCAAGTTGCTGTATCTTTGGATTAATGAGGAGCTTCCCTACCTCTACGTGAAAATCTGGTGTAGCAGAGGCAAGGAAGTCTTGAGGAGAGAAAAGTTTTCCAAATGTAATTAGATCACTATATGCTCTTGATAAAAGCTCTTCATTCTTACTAATATCTCCATGTAGGTTTAAATTAGCCAATTAATTCCTAACATGTTGCATTACTAGGTTCATATATGCAAATAACATATCAGCTATATATCTGACATCAATCCATATGCTATAGATGAAGTAGCCCATAGTAATCATCCAAATGAATAATAATAATTTAATTAAGTCTGTTTTCATAAACTATATGATTGCAACTATCATCTTCACAATCATATCCTTTTTTGTGACCAATATGAAAATGGTCAATTTTGCAATAAATAGGACAAAAATCATAACCTATAGACCTCACGATTAAAGTGTCTCCATTTCCAAGTGAATATGCCTTACCTTCTAGCAAATGATGCTCGTAAGCTAAAAAACTTGCGACTATACATAAGCAGATTGTTGTTGTAAGATTCACTTCTTACCAAAAACGAATGCTCCAATATTTAAGCACCCAAGTATTAATAAAAAGATCAAGTCGCCTATCGTCCATAAATAGAGATTGTATATCCCTATAAATAAATTTAATAAACGTGCCTGATCTCTTTTTGTCACTCTTCAGTATCTGCAACAATCTTGGCTAATCTTTCACAGCGATTTTTGGTTTGGCGATACCATTTAGAGTCTTTCATCTCTTCAGCAGCACCTTTCCAGTTTTTATCTTGCAAGTTAGCTATCATTTTTTTAAATTTTAACATTCCAGATGTTCCTATCTGAAAACACATTTCCAGAATAACACCTTGGACATTTGCTGGTAAGTCGCCATACCAGTCTAATTGGTCAAGAAGACCTAAATGTTTGTTACCTACTCTCTCTGCGACTATGGCTAATGACTCATCTTCAGTTAAATATGTGATTCCATGACCAATAGTCCACACTCCCTCACTACATTGATATGGTTTTGAGCGAAAACCCTCATTTTCACATATTCGTAGTACTATTTCTTTTAAATCTGGCATTAAGCTTCCCCTCTTATGTTTCCTTCTCCAAGGAATTTTGTTAAATGGTTGTCTACATCGAACTCAGACTTGCAATGTGGACACATCCACCCTATAATTTTATCAAAATCGTCTAAAAGACCAATTCTTTGTGTAAATTCCTTATCTAAGTACAATTCTTTATTGCAAATTGGACAAGGATCATCACTTTTCTTCTTTTTAGTCGTTTTCGGCTTTTTCTGCATGTGCAACGAGTTCTGGTTTTCCATGTTTTTTAACCCCCTCTAGCTGTTCTGGAGAAAATCCAGCCCATACAGTTACCTGCTCCGATTTTTTCTCGTTTAAATCAAATAGACCAGAGATTTTAGCAAGACTATCTAGTGATCTTAGCTTTGCAGTATCACTCTCAGCTAAATCAGCAATTGTTTTATATCTTTCTATTAGCCAATTATGAGTAACACCCTCTTCATTTAGAATTTCTTCTATTTGTTTATCTATCATTTTTCTAATTGTCTCCGTTCTAAGTAGTTTGTCAGTACGATTTTTTATGTAGTTAGAGCTTTTAGCGTCTGGATATGCTTTTTTGTATGCATCTACGACTTTTAAGCCACTAGCAACATACTTGGCAAATATCAATTCTCTTGAATTTCTATCTCTACTATTGAAATCTTTCTGACTTAGGTTGTTTCCAGAAAATGTGTAGATATTCTCTGCTATTCCATCTTCGCCTAACATTTCTTTTTTTCTATCAGATGCTATGTATGTACCACAAACAGTACGGATGCAAACTTTAGGTTTGCCAGTTTCTTTAGCGATTTTGGACTTTTTTAGGATTTGACACACAAACTTGTCATCTGTATAAACCCATTCACCTTCTTCACCATGACGCCAGTTATGACGAACAGTAAGGTTTGGATTGCTTATTTTGAACTCTTGTTTGTTATCATACAGGTAGTGTTTTGTGTTTTTTATTTCTTTGAAATCCATACAGTAATATACGCTAATTTAAAAAATTAAACAAATCCTCCAATATATTAATACAGTATATTATAATATATATATATTAATAAAGTTCCATTAATATAATATATCGCTAAATATATATGTCATTTTTGTTAGAAAAATCACAAAATTTTCCCAAATTTAAAAAATTGCATTAGAATGAGTGTGAGGGTTTTTTTATGTAACCACCCCCCCATTAAAGTTCCTCTATGGGGTCGGATTAGGTTACTTTTTTGTTTCCATTTATAAATTTAATTGATTTTTATATAATTATTGCGCAAAGGTTAGACAAACAAAAAACGCCCCAATTAAGAGGCGTTTTCTTTTACTTAGTGTGATTGAGTGAGTGAGTTTATTTACCTTATGCACACACAATAATAAATAGTCTATACATAATACACATACATATATATGTTATCCACTATACATTGGATTGTTATATGATTCTTTTAACTCATCTTCTAAGTCCTTAGCAAGTTGTTTTAGTTCCTTGTTTTCTTGTTTTAACTCTTTATTTTCTTTTATTAAATCATCTTCATAATCTTCATTTACTTTTGAATCGTGTTTTATATCTTTTTTTAATTGTCTATTTTCTTCTTTTAATACTTTCCACTCATCATAGTACAATTCATCATAAAAATCATTTTTAATAGTTTCAAGTTGTTTA
>VTLG01006809.1_pt1 | contig 10480 bp, 18 predicted proteins | sample 4694571 | NCBI WGS metagenome assembly VTLG01 (sample SAMN12604809, study PRJNA352737) | marine metagenome | biome: ENVO:00000447; feature: ENVO:00000209|ENVO:00000569|ENVO:01000036; material: ENVO:00002151; isolation source: viral sequences binned using virsorter ... | reverse complement strand
TTGGTATCTGGGTCCATTTCGTGTCGATACAAGTGCCCGTCACTTCCGGCCCAAACTGGATAACCGAGTGCATCACTTGGTTCAAGTGCAGTTCTCTCAAGTTCTCCTGTAACCCAGTGCTGTTCACGGTAAGAGTAAGTCACATAACGAGTACAGACTTCATCTCCTTCTTTCGGATAAAACCATGTAATTTCACCGAACTCAGGATTATGCCCTGCTGCTATAAGACCTTCCACGTCTAGGTTTATATCACGGAAAACAAAATCTGCAACATCACAGCTTAACTCTTTTATATATCCTCCAGTGTAACTCCAAAACCGACCCCTTGACATCCATGCCACGAAGTCTGCTGAACCTGCTATGCACTTCATTCCTACTGGACCACCCCCTTCCGTAAGACGTTCTACTCCATATACATACGGAGGGCCAAGATAGTTAGTCCTCCATACGTCTGATGTTGTAAAAACTAATATACCATAACGAGTCTTAAAGCCACCTACTATCCTGCCTTTAGTCTGTAATTCTAGGTCTCCTGCAGTATTCGTTAGTGATGGTGTAAAATCAGTTAAACTCTCCTGATGACCCCATTGTATCCTACGTTGGAATCCTCCTGCCCCTAGTATCATTATATGTCTCTCAGGAGTTACAAGGACTGCCACGTTAGACCCTGTGGGTACTCCTGTCGAGCTACCCAATGTCTGAAGGGCAACTGGAGCAGTAGCAGTTTGTGCCCCGTTATTAAACGACATCCCTGAAACATCCAGATACCAGATTGTTCCCTCACCACTATGGCATGCCAGCAGATCATCCCCGAAGTTATCAAAGCTAATTACCGGGGCAAAATTGTCTCTAAAGGCATCAATATCAGTAACATCGGGGTCTATGGCAGGATAACGTGGAGTTCCGTAAAGGTCTCCTCCAGCAGTTGAGCCGTCTCCTCCATATTCCAATGCACCATACCCAAGTCCCGGTATTAAAAAATCCCCCTGTGCTTCAAATGGTACTGCCCCTGCCGGAACCGATGCTGGTGTAATATCATAGATGGGGGCATTAGTACCAGAAGACTGTGATCCATCCCAAAGCCTCAATGATTGGACACTGCCGACTGCAAGATACCTTGCCCCCGTTGACAGTCTCCAAGAGTGCAGCCCCCGGATAGGATCAATGCCAGTGTGCATAGTGGGTGTTATAACTGCACCACTGCCATCAGTACCTGATGTTGGAGTCAGAACAATCGTGGGTGCAGAAGTGTACCCTGAACCCGGATTAACTATTGACACAGTTGCAACTGCTCCACTTGATACTGTGTATGTTCCACTAAATGAACTGCCACCTCCTCCTGTTGCTGAAAGTGTTCCGTTTCCAACATAAGACGAACCAGCAGCAGTTATAGTTAGTGTTTTTATTCCCTTCTTTTTAACAACCTGAGTGTCGGCTAACCTCTGCCAACCCCCGATAGGTCTCAGCCTACCCTCCGAAAAACGAACCAAGTTTCCGTCATACCACCTATTCTTTGCCTGATATTGGGTGGCATTTCTGAAAAAGCCCGGTGGAATTTTAATTGGTAATAATGCCATTATGTCTTATTCTTATTTTCAAAATCTATATCCTTAATTGGCCTGTGTCCAAGTGGGTTTTTAGTAACTAGGTCGTTTTCAAGTGCAACATATTTATCTATAATTTTATCACCATTAAAAACTTCAACTTCACACGGAAACTTTTTGGCTAATTTTATTTTCATCCTTCTTTTTCACTTGTAATATAGACCCTCTATATCCATCTTTTGTCCTGTACGAATACAAAGTAATTACCTCCATACCCTGCTTCCATTTTATATAACCCTTAATCAACCCTTCCGTCCTCCGAAGTTCTGTATTTATTACAAGACAACCTCAATAAGACTGCCAACTCTTCAGCTTGATGTTTTTCCATGTCTCGTAAAACAGTTGAATTATCGTAGTTGATTCTCATTGTGTCGAGCATACAGTCACATATCGGGAAATATATATGTTGGGGTACCCCGTTCATCCTCTGACTCACTGAGCATAGTTGCCACAACTCCCGAATGTGTTCCGTCTTGAAGTTTCCAACGGACTTTTTCGATGGAACTACTGTTGACGGTAAGCTCAAAATCAGGATCAAAGTCACAAATAAACCCAGACTCCAATTCAAGTTCAATTTCCACTTTCTCACCTTTATTTTTCCTCATCACATTTTATAGAACGATATGGGACTTCCCTTTCGACACATTGAAAATACGGACGGACGTGGTTTTTGTTCTTTTGTAAACTACCCCTAAATGGCTTATCCCTTACCCAAAATCCGAACTTTTCTGGTGCCTCTGAACATCCTGCTGGCATGCCAGATATTATAATTCCTGCTAAGATCGAAAGTAATTTCCATCTCATCCATTCAACCGTATGTCCAAACGGTTGGTCTTGGACCCTCTTCTGGAGTCAAACTGTCAATGTGGCAGAACCTCTTGTTATGTGGTCCCTTTTGACTAAGGCCGATGCCAGATATGCCATGTCTCTGGGCAATAGCAAAAAGCCTCATTGCATCTGCTCCCGAAATTAAAATATCACAAGCCTTTGCCTTAGTATGGGGGCCGTCCCTGCCTGTTGTAGAGATGATTGCATTTCTGTTCTGGCAACGAAAACCTGACGTGATCTTCAGAGGACGTTGCATCTCATCCCTTATGGATTGAAGTATCTTCATAAACTCCTCGTCCATGTCATGCTTGCCACAGCATGAGCATGCCATCTCGTCAGTTGTGAAATTTTTCGTTATTTGCATAGTTAGCCCCACAAGAATAATCTTACCAAATTGCCTTCGGGAAATAAGGATAGAACCTTATTAGACGTTAATACTATCTTCATAAGCCTTTAGTATCTGATCGTCCACTTTGTTCTCTGTACTTGACACTAAACGCTTCAATAGTATTAAAATAACCTGTTTAAGCAGCTTTTCGGAAAGCATGCTCATACACATCGTCTTAACTGCTCCTCCTATTACAGGGGCTAAAATTCCTATCATTTGTTGCCTTTCATTATTTGATCTATTTTGTTGTGAAGCTCATAGTGTGAACCAACAAGGATTTCCAGTTTTTCAGTATGAATAACAAGAGTTTCCTGAATCCTAGAAATTTGGTAGTCAAGCAAAAGCTGTTCTGCCTTAATGCCATGTACCGTGGAATATAAAAACCAGAACAAAAAAACAGTACCTAAAACAAATCCCCACCTAAGTTTTGATCCTGACATAGACTCCTATTAGTGTGATAACCTACCAATGTTAATTCTTAAATCTGTTACAGTCTTATCAATATCTTCCATTTGTTTTTCAAACTTCTCTTCTGCCATGTGTAAATGCTGAATGTGAATAACATTTTTTGAAACAGTTTCCTCTAAATCCATAACTGTAGAAAACAACCATCCTACTATTCCTAGCAACCCTGCAACGACCAGAGGTGTGAAAGTTTTGACCAAAGCATGATCGGCTGCAGCAGCTATGGCCCCATTACCATTAGCCACTACTCTCCTCCTTTTTCTTCGTGTTCTGCATCTCTTTTGTCCTTAAACCAGTAGTCGATTGCTTTAGCGTTACCAGCCACGAATGCCCCCAAAAGTACGTTAAGAAAATCTCTCGATGTTTCTTGCACTGATGCAAAAAACAACAGCCATAATAAGACAACAAACGTCCCAGCCAGTGCAATCGAGATGATAAATCTTGCCCAAAAATTAAGGAGTTTCCTATTTTCAACTGCATTCCCACCACCTCCAAATAGACTCTTGTGAATTTTCATTCATTTCATGGCTTCGGATATTTAAGTTTTACTGCGGTTATTTTAGCCTTCTAATGCTGTGACTCTTGCTTCAAGTGCATCCATTCTGGTTTTCAATGCTGTGTTCTCTGCCTCAAATGTTTCAATTCTTGTTATTGCTTCTTGCAATGCTCTTGTTAAAAGAGGAACTAACTTGGCTTGGTCAATCCCTTGATATCTTGGGGCTTCTCTTTCTCCCATTACGGCATCAACAGCATCAGTAGTTACATTACCATCCTCGTCCCTAACTTCTTCTACTGCTGGAGTTACCTCATACTCCTCAGTACCAAGCCAGTCCTTTTCTCCAGTAACTGCTTCAGGGACTACTTCTTGTGCTTCATGTGCTAAAAAACCATCGACAATTTGTTCAACGGGTCTTCCACTTCCTTCTTTGAAATTAAATCTATATGTTTTTAAATTCTTCACCCTGTCAATTGCACCAGTTAAAGGAACAATATTTTCTTTTAGCCTGTAATCTGAAAATGTTTGATATGAAGTTGCATATAAATTTGATCCTGTGGTTTCCGCATACCCTTGATAGAAATAAAAGTCATCGAGATATTTCGACATAAGTGTATGCTTACCAACAACAATCTTAACACCTGTACCACTTGTATTTTTCTGAAATTGAGCAACACCACCATCGTTAATTTCCAATCTATCTGTTGCATCTGTTCTAAATGACATGGTATTACTGCTATGGTCATAAGATATTCTTCCTATACTTCCGTTAGTAACACGTCCAAAATATATATTTCCTACTCCGTCATTGGCACTTTGAATAGTCATTCCAACGTTACCAGTAGCTTCTAAAACTAATTCATCTGCATTACCACTAACTGAAGGTGCTGTAGTATCAGAAGTTTTTATATGTAACTTCCCAAATGGAACACTTTCTCCGATACCAACTCGATCTTCTCCACCATCTACAAAAAACACATTAGCATCGTCATCTGATTCAATACGAAAATCTACATCTGCACCAGTATCATTAAATACTTGTGCGGCATCTGGGGTAAAAGATACTTTAGCTGTATTAGCTACAACAGCCGTTTCCAAGTTTGCTACATTCGGAATTGCTACTGTACCTGTAAACGTAGGGCCAGCTATAGGTGCTTTCAATGCTAACTCATCACCTGAACTAACGTAGTCTGCTAGGATTCTTGCTCTTGTCATGTGTTACTCCTTTACTGAAAGTGCTTTAAGTTCGTCTGTAGTTTTGCAGGAATCAGCTTTTTTTGTTATATCCCTGAGTCTCTGTTTCTCTGCCACAATATCAGTTATATCAGCACCAGACTCTTGTGCTTGCATAAACAGAATATCTTGTGCTTCAAGAAGTGGTTTACGATCTATCCTCAGACGATCCTTAGTAATGTCTTTTGCTTTAGGTATGCTTATTGTAATCATAAACCAACCCCATCAAAATCAGTTGTAAAATCATATTCCCATGCATTTCTAAAATCCCGATCACTTGGTAAATCAGTATCCTCTATAATTTTGTATTTAACTCCAGTTGGAACTTGTCTATTAGCCAACTTTATTAATATATCTTTTTCACTTTCTTCACCAGATAATCCACCTAGATATTCAGGTGATACTGTCTTAACTGATATAGTCCCTTTTATTTTTTCAAATATAATTTTCATATTTACTCTCCAAATACTGCGACAGAAAACATAATAGAATCTTGATGTGCATTAGTACCATTACCATCAGTATAAGTGCAAGTAAATGCTACAGCAGTAGTAGTTCTAGGCCGAGAATAAGATTCATTGACGGCTTTTACATACCCATCGGTATCACTTTTCCATCTAGCATTACCCAATAAGGTGCAATAATTTGTACTATGCATAGGTTTTATGAAGTGTACTTGGCTTAAACCTGTACCATCATCATCCAAAGCACTAACATTAAATGATTCCTGTATAGTTCCTATCGTTTCATTATTTCCTAATACCCATGCTGATGCAGTATCCAATGATTTACCAATAATTTTTGACTTGCCTGAACTTATTCCTACTATTCCACTCATAGTTTAACTCCAATCTTGGTCAATGTAGGTACAAATAGCATCCATATTTGCAGATGATTTTGCTATAATTTGTAATTTTTGTGTGCCTCCTGTATAAGAAAACTTATCATTAAATACAAAAGTTTGTCCTATTGTCACCATTTGATCCCTAACTATATAAACAGGATTCGATGATCCGTCTGAATCAGCTAAATAAATGTCAATTTTGTCATTCTGGTCATCAATTGATTCACAAACAATAATACTCAATACTGTATAAATATGGAGATCTACTCCTGTAATTAAAGTTTGTGCAGAATTTGTTATTGCTGTTAATTGAGTGGTTTTAATTAATTCACTTCCTGACCCTGTTGGTAGTGCCATATTAACCTCCTAACGTAAGTGCTTGATGTGTTGAACTTTGCATAAATGCTCCTTTTTGAACTACTTTTGAATTAGTGTCAGTCTCTAAGCCACCATTGGCTGTTATTGCACCTGTGACTGTTACCGCAGTAAGTGTCCCTACTGATGTGATTGCTGTTTGTGCTGCTCCTGTTACTGTAGCGGCAGTTCCACTTGCATTACCAGTTAGATTACCTACAACTCCTCCACTAGCTGTAACTGCTCCTGTGAACGTGCCACCTGTGCTGGCAGATACAGTATCACTTGGGCTAAAGGCCGATAGTGCTATCACCTCCACAACATCTGAAGCAGCTAATGCTGCCAGACCTGTGATAGTGCTACCATTCGTGGCAACACAGTCTGTTCCGACAACTAGCTTTACTCCGTTCAGGTAAACTGAGACTTGACCAACGGTGTATCCGATAGTCCTGCCATCATCATCTACCGTTACAGTAGTCTCACTACCCGATGCCGTGAAGATGAACCTCTCAGCTTGACCCTGACCCGGTTCCTGTCCTATATATGCCATAGTTTATCCTTTATTCATCTGCTGGTTTAGCCCCATGATAGAGATACTCCGTGTACCCTAGTTTCTTTTCCTATTGCTTGGTTATGAGTTGTAATTTTATACTTCATTGCTGTACCAGAAGCAATACCAGATAAATCAACATTATGTGCTACCAATATTCTTTTACCAGTTGATCCCCAATGTCCCTCATCTACTAAAGTTACCTCACCTGTAAAAGCTGAACCATCCCTACTTATAAATGCCTTAATATCAGTATTTACTGTTGCTGTTCCTGCATTATCTTCTATCCATATTATTATATCACCCTTAGTTGGGGCAGATTCAGCAGTAGTTGCCACAGACTGAAGTGTCATATTTGCAAAAACTCTTGCGTCATAATCTATAGATACTCTACCAGAACAATTCCCAGAGGTAGCAAGATTAAAATGAGTAGAGTTAGTTTTATTAGAAGATGCTCCTGCATAAGTATTAGTACTACTAATGCTTCCAGACAGAGTACCACCACCAATATATCCAGAGCCTCCTCCACCACCTTGCTGAGAGTTATGTCCTCCTCCTCCATAATATCCACCACCACCAGCACCTGTTTCGTTTGAAGACCCACTAGCTCCGCCCCACATCAGGTTTCCAGAAGCACCACCTCCAGAACCAGCACCGGCAGCAGATTGTGTTCCATACCCTGCTGGCCCATTTCCACTATCCCCATCTGTTCCTCCACCAGCACCGGGTGTGGCAGCACCTGAACCACTTCTACTTCCTGAACCTCCTGCAATAATAACTGCTCTGTCTTGAACGGCTGTGGAAGTAAAATCTGTTATAGCACCAGTTCCAGTAAACAATCCTGACAAACCTCCACCTCCAACTGCATTAGTTGCAGGGCCACCACCCCCATAACCAGCAGCAGTCGCTCCCGGATTTGCTGTTTCTACTGTCCCTACAACTATTGAATATTGAGTACCTCCTGAAGTGCCTAAAGTTCCGACAGAGTATCCACCATAATTATTGTGTTGTGCTCCATAAGCATGAATAGTTATACTTGTAACTCCAGTTGGAACAGTAAAGGTTTGTTTAGAACCAGTTCCTTCAAAATGGGTTGGCCCTATAGCACCAGTAGTAGCACAATAAAATTTACTAGTATTATCATGTACTTCTGCTGTACTGGCACCTGCATCAATTCCTGTTGCATCTTGGAATTGATCAATTACTTGATCTACTAAACTATATTGTGCCTTTGCATCATCAGATGCCCTAAAGAATCCAAGCATTGCTACATTCCTCTCAAGTAGTTCTAACTCTGTAATTGTAGCCGCATCCCTTGTAGCAATATCCACTCCATCAAAGGTTGAGTTAGTAGTGATAGCACCAGTCATAGCCCCACCAGCTTTCGGTAAGGCCGCACTTGCTACTGTACTGACAGTATCCAACTCTGCCTGAGTTGCAACATCTGCCGTAACTTTTGCCGCAGTTACACTTCCGTCTGGTATGTCTGCCGAATTAACTGGGGCTAATGCTCCTCGTCTTCCAAGATAGGCCATATTATGTTATCTCTAAGTATGAACACACAACGTGCATTGAATTTGCAGTGTTTGATATAACTGATATAGTATCCCCAACTGAAGGGCCGAATTGGAGACAAACTTTTTGGTCACCTCCGAGAACGACCAAACTTCCCCCAGTGGGAACGGGTGCATCCTTGACTAGCCAAGTTTGGTTCGATGCGTTGATTAGCTTTACTCCTACAGCAATTACTCCTGAAGTAATATTTGCTATCGTCATTCCAATCAAGGTTACCTGTGATCCAGAAGCAACGGCATTGCTAGTCCCACCAAAGTCTCCTAGATTAGTAAGGGTATCAGCATTTATACTATCCCCTCTTAAAGTCATATTCTTAAATGTATTTGCCATAATCTATCCTAATGCGATTGCCATTGCTACGCCACCAGCATTGGCAGCAGTTATTGCCTGATCTATCTGGTCATACGAATGATTGACCATTGGACCCCATTTCTCCAGAGAACTTTCATCTCCCACTTTTGGTTTTAAAATATTATGGTCTGTTGACTGAACATATCCTGAGTTGCTAAATTCCGATCCGTATGCTGATCCTCCGGAAGAGTAGTAATAGAGAGTGTCTGTGGTTGACCCAGAAGTTATGATTGTAGTCTTTGCTCCTGCATTTCCGGGTGTTCCTGTCTTTGTTACTCCTGTTGTATATTCACTACTACCAGAATTGTCTGAAGTTGCAGAGAATTGGAGAATGTGACCTGAGTTGGAAGAATCAGACTGATCGAAAATATATGTATCTCCATCCCTGAAAGTCAATTTCGTTGTTGGTCCACTAAGATCAATTAGGAACTTTGCTGATGCTACTGTGACTGAATATGTTATCGTTGCCATATCAAAAGCTCGGGTGTTTTGCTAAGATGATGTAATTTAAGACTAGATACGGTGGCATATTATTATGGGCCGTATTAGAACCTGTTTCACCAGTCTCAGTTATATTTGTTAATCCGGCATCGGTTACTGAAAGTCCTGTCCCAACAAGGTCTGTTGAAAATGAATGAGCATGCCCGGAGTCTGTAATTCCTGTACTACTAGAACCAGCATTAGGAGTTGCTTGTGCCTGTCCTATATGGGTTCCCGTAGCAGCATAATCACCTCCTCCTTGCCATGATGTAACTGATGACTGTAATGAGTGGGTATGCTGTGGATCGGAAATAACTGCTGAAGCAGAGGCTGTCTTACCACTAGCTGATCCTACATGCTGGTGAGTTACATCAGTAATCCCATGAGTGTGAGTTGTACTTGGAATTGAGTGTTTATGCTGGTCTAATTCACCTTCAGTAAGACTATGTGACTCTTCCCCTGCATACCCGGCAATAGCTTTTGGTGTTCTCTGGGTTGAACCTGAACCAAGTGTGGCAGCACTGTAGCCCACCGGAACTCTTGTTCTCATATCTGGCAGCAGAAAGGTAGTGCCAGAAGGGTATGTTCCGTATGTATTTGTTATTAAAGTGTGTAATTCCGGGTAATCAGTCCTGACCAGTGTAGCACCATCACACACAAGCCACGTACCCCCGTTAGTGGTGGCAACAGGTGCAGATGATTTTGGATACATTTGGATAGTACCTATTGGCATTGCCAATGCCAGCAATTCATCAATCTTGTCGAGTCCAGTGTTGATAGTACCACCCCAAGAGTTCCTATATCCTCCAACTGTGGGTTTTTCTACTGCAAAATTAGTTGTATTTGCCATTTAATCTACCGTTTGTGTTGTCCAAGTTGCATCAGGTGTTATTTGTGAATCCCATGCTATGTATCCTGAAGCATTAACTGTTACAGTTCCTTGCCCTAAATTAGTCCATGCCATCCACTCCATTTGAACCCCGGATGCAATTACAGTTGCCGTTGGCTGAACATGGAGGAAACCCATTCTTTGTATGCCAGCAGCAATATCAACATTGACTGTTGCCTGTGGGATTAAAGTTCCAGTGTCAAATAACAGATACCCGGCAACATCCATATTGGAAGTGGTCAGGGTTTCGTCAACTGCTGTTGTTATTAACCCTTTACCAAAATTTGCCTGACCAAAATTCCTAGAACCAAAGTACAACATCAGTCAAGTTGTATCTTCAGGTTTCCTGCATCTATCTTAAAAATATCCCCGGTATTAACCACTTTCGGGTTTGCTGTTGTAAAGTCAGTTTTCGTCAGGGTT
>VTLG01003313.1_pt1 | contig 10482 bp, 4 predicted proteins | sample 4694571 | NCBI WGS metagenome assembly VTLG01 (sample SAMN12604809, study PRJNA352737) | marine metagenome | biome: ENVO:00000447; feature: ENVO:00000209|ENVO:00000569|ENVO:01000036; material: ENVO:00002151; isolation source: viral sequences binned using virsorter ... | reverse complement strand
CAGTAGCAAATTCAGCAATAGATATAGCATCAAGAGCCTTAGTTCTTATTGGTGCAGAGCCTATTACTTCATTTGACTCTTCTAGTACTGAAGCCTTAGTAGCAACTAATATGTATGAAGATACAGTTAGAGCCATGCTGTCTACAGCAAGATGGCGATTTGCTACAGAACAAGCTGTACTCAATCAATTATCTGATGTACCTACTGGCAGATTTGATATAGCACATCAATTACCTGCAAACTTATTAGTATTACATGGTGTAACTATAAATGATAATTTAATAGAGTTTACAGTATATGGTGATAAAGTATTTAGTGATAGCACAACATCAGATACTTTAGTAGCAGACTTTACATTTAGAGCAGATGAAGTTGATTTTCCATCATATTTTTCATTAGCATTACAATATTCATTGGCATCTATCTTTGCTACATCAATAGCTAGAGATGATAGATTAATGCAGTTAATGGAAACAAAAGCAAATCAACTAATGGCAAAAGCTAGAAACATAGATGCACAGCAACAAACAACAAGAAAATTAGTTACATCAAGATTTATTTCTAATAGGAGAAGTTAAATGGCTAGAGTAAGAGTGCCATTAAATAACTTTCAGTTTGGAGAGATAAGTCCTTCTTTAACATCAAGAACAGATACAAAAGTATATACTAATGCAGGTGAGCAGGTTAGAAACTTCTTTATTAGATCTGAAGGTGGATTAAAAAAAAGAACTGGCACAAAAAGATTACATAACTTTGGTAGTAATCCTGCATTTACAGCATTAGCTAGTCTTAGACAAAGTGTAAGAATAGAGCCATTTATATTTTCAGATGATGAAAAATATATAATAGCATTTAGTAATACACGAATAGAGATATTCCAGATAAGTCCTACTGATGGATCTGTGTCATCTATACAATCACTTACTGGACAATCATGGTTAGTTAATACAACATCAGCATCATATCTTGAAGAGATTACTTTTGCACAGCAAGGTGATCTAATGTTTATATGTCACAATACTTTTCAGACTAGAATATTAGAAAGAACTGGTCTTACTACATTTACTGTATCAACATTTAACTTTGACACATCAAGAGATGGTAATGATATTTTTCAGCCATATTTTAGTTTTCAAGCATTAGGTACGACTATTAGTTTAAATGCTACAGCAGGAACTGCAACAGCAGTAACAAGCACTCCTTATTTCGAATCAGGTCATGTAGGTATAGATCTTTTGATAGGTAAAACTCGTTGTAGGATTACAGCATTTAATAGTTCAACAAATGTTACAGTTAGTATTCAAGGAACATTAAGGCAACAATTAGAAATAGATAGTCTTCAAGTATTTGAAGGAAGTGGCACAATAAGAGTAACAAAAGCATTGCATGGATTAGCGGCAGGTAATGCTATTACTGTTGAAAGAGCAGGTGCAGTTGGTGGTATAGCTAATAGTAATATAAATGGTTCAAGAACTATTACTGCTGTTCCTGATGAAAATACTTTTGAATTTACAGCAGGTAGCAGTGCTACTGCTACATCTAGTGCTATAGGTGGTGGTAGTCCTCGCATTGTAACTGGTTCAGCTACTACTGAATTTAGTGAGCAAAGTTACTCTGCTCTTCGTGGCTATCCTGCGGCAGTTACCTTTCATCAAAATAGACTTTGGTTTGGTGGCACTTTGGCACAGCCTGATGGTATATGGGGTAGTAAGTCAGGATTGTTTTTTAACTTTGATGTAGCTGATGCAGAAGATGATGATGCTCTTGATCTTACTGCTAATGTTGGTGAGATTTTTTCTATTAGACATTTAGTATCTAATAGAGATTTACAAATATTTACTACTGGTGCTGAATTATTTATACCTACTGTTGCCAATAAACCAGTGACACCTGCTAATGCACAGATAAGAAGGCAAACACCTTTTGGATCTAGCTTTGTAAAACCTACAGTATTTGATGGTGCTACTTTATTTATACAGAAAACTGGTAGTGCATTAAGAGAGTTTCTATTTACAGATGCAGAAAGTGCATATACATCTGTAGCTGTATCAGGTCTTGCACCACATCTTATATTAGATCCAGTACAGCAAACATCTATTAAAGGCGCATTAAATAGAAGTGAGTCTTATGCCTTTCTAATAAATAATGATGGCACTATAGCTGTATTTTATTCTGTAAGAGGGGATCAAAAAGCAGGTTGGAGTTTATGGGATACACAAGGATTATGGCATAGTATCTGTGCAGTACATGAAAGATTGTTTGTAGTTTGTGCTAGAGATGATGGCTCAGGTACAACAAAGTTATTTTTAGAAGAGTTCCAAGATGATATGCCTATGGATTTTTGCAATACATTTAGTGGTAGTGCCAGTGTCTTTGGTAGTTTAACATCACACTTTAGTAATAATGCTGTAGTAAAAGCAACAAATGGTAATGATTTTTTAGGTGAGTTTACAGTGGCAAGTGGTGAGATAGATGCTAGTGCTGTAAAGAGTGGTTTGAGTCAGGCATTTATAGGATATGCTTTTACACCTACACTTAAAACTTTACCTATAGATGCGGCTATACAAGGTGGACCTTTAACTGGTGAGCCTAGACAAATACCTAAAGTCATATTAGATTTACATTCAACACTTGCTGTAAGTGTGCAAGGACCAAGCACAACATCAACAAGTAGAGATTTGGTTATAAGGAATACAACGGATACTGTAACTGGTGGTTTTATGGAAAGATCTGCTGTAACTGGTAAAGAAGAGTTTAGGTTATTAGGATATAGTCGTGATCCTAGAGTTATAGTATCACAGTCTTTTCCTTTGGATTTACAGATTAATGGAATGATAGTAGAGGTGGCATTTTAATATGGGATTACCATTAGCATTAGCAATAGCATCAACAGGACTTCAAATATATTCGGCTCAACAAGGTGCAAGAGCAGCAAAAGCACAAGGTGCTTTGGCATCAAGGCAGTTTGGCAATCAAATAAAAGATGTAAAATTAACTGCTACACAGAATCATAATGCACGATTATCACAATTTAGAGTTTTTGAAGCTGTGAATCAATCATTACTTGGAACAAGTGGCAGAGATGAAGATAGATCTTTTAGAGCAATAAAAGAAAGAGCTAAGAAAGATGCTTTTACTGATATAGATAGATTAAGAACACAAACAGCTATGAGAGTAGGACAAATATCTTTGCAAGATTCTTTGAATAAATTGCAGGTGCAAAATAAAGTAAATGCTTATAAGTTTCAGGCACTAGGTGCTATTATAGGTGGAGCAACAAAGGCATATCCACTGATGCCTAATACTGGCACAATGACTGGTACAGGTTTAGGAAAGGTTTCATATATTACATAATGGTTAGTTTTTTAAAATCAAAAGGCACATCATTTGTCAATAAACCAGTAGGAGTTGTTAGTTCTGCTACTGGAGGTGAGCAGTTAGCAAATACTATATTTCAGACTGCTAACAATTTATCCAATCAATTTTTTGCACAAGCTAAAGCAGATGAAATAAAAAAAGGTAAAGATGCCGCAATGTTAATACAAACTCGTGATGATAATGGTGCATTACGAGTAGAAGGATTGCCACCATCTCTAAGTGATGTAGCACAACAATCAGGACAAAATGTTTTAAATCAAATATATGCTAACGAATTAGCAGAAGATATGAACTCTCAAATAACTAAAGCTAGAGCTAATAGTAATGGAGATGTTGAAACATTTGGTAAATTAGCATCTGCATATATAGGGCAGACAGAAAAGTTATTACAAACACAAGGTGGCTCACAATATATACCTTTACTTAGAAGAGCAGGTGCAAAGTATTTAGCGCAACATCAAAATGCTATGGTTTTGCAAGAGGCAAAGAATGCTGACAAACGAGCAACAAATTTAGAGTTATCTAATATTGGTTCAAATTTACAAGAGCTTGATGGATTGCTTACACAAGGTTATGAGTTTACTGGTGATGATAATGACGATATTAGTGTAGAACAGCTTGAAGCGAACCTTTATAATCGAGTAGATGCTCTTTTATATGGTGGAAAAATATCAGGTCCTAAGTCAATAGAACTTAGAAATGATATACAAAAAACAGTTTTGACAGCTAAAACTAGAAATAAACTAAATCCAATGGGATCATCATTAGATATACAAGCTGTAAGGATACTTAAAAACTTTGCTCTTGATAATACTATTACAGAAGCAGAAAAAGAAATTCTTACAAAATATGGTGTTAATGATGATTGGTTAAATGATTTTGACGGAGTAGCAAGATCTAATAGAGATTATATAGTACAAAGAATTAATCAATATGAAACAGCAATAAATACTAAACTAACATCTATAAAAGCAGGTAATGATGATATTGAGTTTGCTACTAAATTTGAGTCAAGTGATATCATAAAGATAACTGGTAAAGAAGAAAAATTATATGATAAATATTTAGCAAAAAAATATAATAATGGTGTTCCATTACAAAATGCAGATATATATAGAATAGCAAGAACAGCTAATGGATTAGAAGATTTGTTAAGACATAATGGCTTACCACAAAAAGTTAAACATATGTTTCAAAACTTACCATCAATGATTACTAAAATACAAAAGGAAGGTAGGAATGCTTTACCTGAGTTATTAGAACAAATAAATGTTTTTAGAAATATGTATGGTGCATTTGGTGTAAGTGGCAATATATCAAATGAATCTTTTAGAAGTTCTATAGGTGATGAAACATTTGACCAATGGCTTAGTATAAATACAAGAGTACAACTTTATGGAGAAGATAACCTAGAATATATCTTAAGAGATGTTCAAAGTATGAATATAGATATTGGTGCAAGAACTGCTATGCAAGAGAAGAATCTTGCAATGATAGATCCTAAATTTGAAGGCAAAAGTGTAAACTCAGGTATTAATAGTTTACTTACTAAATTTAGGAATGAAGGTGTGTTTGGCACTGGTGCAGACTTCAATCCTGAATCAATGGTATTTCTTAGAACTATAGCTAGAAAAGAATTAGCAATAGATGGCACAGATGTAAGTCTATTAAAAGAAGTATTAAAAAATTCTTATAATGCTTTGTATGTAGAGTCATCACTTGTATATAGTCCTATACAAAATACTGGAGAAACATCTTATTTCAGATTTAAAGGTATAGGTAATAAATATTTAAGATCACGATTTGCACCTGAAAGATTTTTTGGTACTGGTGATGTATTAGATGGTTTTAAAATATATGTTAATAAACAAGTATCAAAGTTAATGGGAGATGGCAAAGAGTATAAAGTTGGTGAAAATATATTTTTGTATCCAACAAATAGATCAGGAACTATGGGTACAGCAGAATATATGGTAGTATCAGGTGATGGTCAAAATCAAATAATAAAGCCTGATGGTGATATAATATCTATTACTACTAATGGTTATATTAAAAAACTTAAAGATGAAAATAAAGTTAAGTTTGAAAAACAAATTGAAGAACTAAAAGCAATGAGAATCTCTAAGATTAAAAAATTTAGAAAACAAAAAGATGCTGTACTAACAACAGAATCAGGAGAAGATAAAAACTTTGTTTTACAATTATTAGAAGGATTCTTTGCAACACAAAATCCAACTGGAAACTAAATGCCATCACCAATACCGTATATAAGTCGTAATACTGGAGTAAATCCATCACCTGATCTTGGTTTTTGGGAAGATGTTGGTAATAATTATAGGTATCAATATTCAGGACTAATAAGATCTGTGCAAGGTATGTTTGAGCCATTTGCTCAAGAACCTGCTGAAGAAGATTTTGCTTGGTATGATGATATAGAAGGCTATGAAGAAGAAATCGAATATCTTAGCCAAGCTAAAAATCAAGGTCATTTAGATTATCTTAAACAAAATTTAGATATACAAAGAGATATTCGTGAGAAAATGACACGAGGTAGTTTTATTCCTGCTATTGTGGCAGGTGTTGCCGATCCTATGAATGTGGCATTTGCATTGCCTATATTTAATACTGGCTTAAGAGTGGCATGGCAGGCTAAAAATGCTTTTGGTGTAGGCTATGAGTCAGCAAAAATAGCTTTACCTTTTGCTGTAACACGAGAAGCATTACGAGCACCTTTTGATCCATATGTTACACCTGAAGAAATAGGAACTAATATTAGTGCAGAAGTATTATTTTCAGGTTTATTTGGTTTTGCGGCTAGAGGTGCGGCTAATAAAATTATGCAACCTAAGATACAACAGAATATAAGAAAATATACAGACTATGTATTTGATAGAGATAAAGTGCCAACTGAAGTAGATGGTGTTAAAATTAATCCGAAGCCTACTCCAACAGCATCAAATGAAATTATTGTATATGATGTAAAAGGCATACCAATAAAAGCAACAATAATAGGTAAATCAAAAGTTGGCACAATTAAGGTCAGACTTGAAAATGGTAAAGAAGAAGTATTAGATCAGGGTACAGTATTTAAAGATAGTATATATGATGGAATAAATATTGATGATGTAAAACTAAATACAAATGAATTAACATTAGAAAATGCTAAAAAATTATTAAAAGAATTTGAAGTTAAATTACAGCCATTTATAAAAGGCAAAATGTTAAATCAGCTAAGAGCAAGAGATTTAATAAGATATATAAATGCTATTAAATTAAGAATAAAATCTTTAGAAGGTAAATCAACTACAAGACCAAATGATCCAGTTATTAATAAAACTTCAAAAAAAACAAGACCAGATGGATCAGAAGTTCATGCCTATTATAATAGAGAACGTAATGAAATAGTATGGGATAAAGATGCACTTATAAAGCAATTTCCATTAAAACCTTGGCTTAGTCCTAAAGTAAAAGGTGTTTTACCATTACCTGATTATTTATTTCAAAAGCCTGAAGATTGGGCAAGGTTTGTTTTACATCACGAAGTAGCACACTCAAGAAATCCTTTTGATATGTTAAAAGGTAAATATGAGGCTATGAATCCAACACAAGTTTACACAAAAGCAGATTATGAAAATGAAATAAATAATATAGCTATTGAAGAGTTTTCAAAAGGATTTGGTTTAAAACAGACAGCAGGTACAAAAAACTTTCTCTATAAATTTATTACCACCCCCGGCAAACGTATTTTAAATAACCCTGAAGTTTTGAATGAAACTAAAAAAGTTTATGCAGATTTATTTTTTAATGCCTCATTATCTCTTGAAGGTAACATTGCAGGAGTAGGAACTCATGGTGGCTCAGCATCAGCAAGAACAATACCATATCGTGCCACTGCTATAAGATCAAATAAAGCAATTAAAAAAGCATATCTTATGGAACTAAAAGGATCTATTAGACCTACTGGATTATTAGGAATAGATATTGATGCTATTGGTGTAAAGTTAGGTAACTATGGACATCAAGCACAAAACTATCAGGATTTTTATAGAAACTTAATTTCATTTAGAATTGATATGTTAACTGATCCTCAGTTTAATATGCAGTTATATAATGATTTACCTGATTTACATAAAGAAGCACTTACTGAATTAGATAACTTATTTAAAGGTTTTGAAAAAGGTTTAAGAGATGTTGGTAAGCTAGGTGATGATACTAGTCTTAGAAGAAAAAAAGATGAAATACTAAAGATAATAGAGTTTCAAGAATCTGAAATAGAAAAGTTAAATAAAAATGTAGTTAAAGGACAAACTAGAGAAAAGTATATTACTGGACTGCAACTTGATTTAGCACAAACAAAAAAGAAATTAGCAGATGCTATAAAATATAAAGATAAAAATATAGGTAAACCAGTAACAAGAGAGTTTTTTAATAAAAAGATAGGAAGAAGAGATACTGGTAAATTTAAATACACTCTTAAAATGTTTAATGAGGATAATGCACCATTAGCAAGAAGGCAAAGAACTTTACAGCTTGAGATTGAAAAGGCTAAAGCTAATCCAAACTATCTTGGTGCTGAAGAATTTAATGCTAAAGTAATTCCACATCAACAATATATAAATAAATTAAAAACGGAGTTAGATTTTATTGAGGGTGTATTAGATTCACCTATAAGAACTTATGCTTTTCCACATTTTTTTAATAAACCATTATTGTTAAATGATTTAGATGCACGAGAAAGATTTACTAATTATTTAACTGGTAAATTCCAAAACGAAGGTGGCAAGAAAACTTGGGACGAAGAAAAAGGTGCATATATATTTGAAGATGCTTCATCTGCTACTACAGCAAGAGCATTAGCAGAAAAAACTGTTTTACATATATTAGAAGATCCTGATGTTATAAATCTTTTGCCTAGAAGTGGTAAGAAAAAACATTTGATGCAAAGAGTTTTAAACTTCCCAACACATGAAATGAAAGAATTTTTAGTATTAGATGAAAGAGTTGTTGAAAGATATGCTAATCAAATGGGATTCCATATTGAGTTTGGCAGAAAAATGGGATCAATGGATATAGATGATGTTCTTGATAGAACTGAGTATATACATAGAAAAGCAGGTATGAGCGAGGAGAAGATTGCATCATTAAGGGCAGACTTGCTAGGTGATTATGAAAGAGAAGCAGGGATACATATACGAGATCCTGAAGCAAGAAGTCAGAGATATGTAAGAAACTTTCAATCTTTAGCAGGTATGACATATTTGCCATTTGCAGGTGTGACATCATTAATAGATGCTGTTGCATCACCTATATTTAGACACGGACCTAGAAAAGTATTCCAAACTGGTATGGACGCAATAAATGGTGACTTTCCTGAGATGATGAAAATGGGAAAGATGCTTAGAGAACAAGGTGCAGAAGCTATAGAAATGGAAGTGCCAATAGTTCAACAGAGATATTTAGGCGATAGTGTCCGTGATATACAGCCAAGATTTACAGAAAGATTTATTCAAGGTGCTGAAAAAATATTTTATAGATTTAACTTTTTATCACAAGTTACAAGTACAGCTAAACAGATAGATACTAATATTTTAATTCCATCATTTTATAATCGTGCATTAGCTATAAAAAATAAAGAAGCTATTATAGAAAGTGGTAAAGATGTAACTGATTCTGTAATTGCTGATTTGTCACGATATGGAATGACTCCTGATCTTGTGGCAAAAATGGTAGATCAGCCTTGGTATGTAACAGATTTAGGCACACCTAAAGTAGATATAACTAAATGGGCAGATAAAACACCTGCTGATAGAGATTTGAAAAATAGTTTTCTTACTTACATTGGTACTCATGCAAGAAACACAATTATGAATGCTACTGCATTTGATAAGCCATTAGTTATGGACGGATTTATGTATATGAGAATGAATCCAGTATTGAAAATGATGGGATACAAAGCAGATAAAAGAGCATCAACTGCAAATGTAAAAATGGTTAGATTAGAAAGTGCTTATTTTGCATTACCATTTAAGTTCTATAATTTTGTTTTTGCGGCTACAAATCGATTAACTATGAATATGTTTGATCCTAATGTGCAACACCGATTAACTGGTATGTTATCGTTTTTTGCCATGAGTTATCTTGTGTTAAAATTAAAGAAACCTGATTGGTGGTTTGAAAATAAAAATATGGCAGATATAATAGCAAGAACTGTAGATCAAAGTGGTATTGGTGGAATATATACAGATTTAGCATATCATGCTATACATAGTGCCATAGCACAAGGCTACTATAATAATAATACAGCTTGGATTAAGGGCAAATTCGAGCCATCAGTTTATGATGATTTGTTTGATAAATTAGGTGCTACACCAAGTTTAATAAGAGAATGGACACTTGGTGCATATGAATTGACTCAAGGACAAACTGATGAAGGTATGAAAAGATTACTTAGAAATATACCAGTTTTGGGATTATTTGGTTTAAACAGAGATTTAGAGTATATGTTCAGGACAAGATATTAATAGACATTTGTAACAAAAACTAGTAAAGGTAAGATATGACTATAGCTTTAAGTGCAAATACTCCAAGAATAAGTTACACAGTAAATCAAGGTGCAACTCAAACCTCCTTTGCTGTGCCATTTGTGTTTTTTACTGGATCAACAGACTTAAATGTTTTTGTTGATGGTACTGAACGTACTTTTGATGCAAGTACAAGTAGTACTTCATTGTATACTGTGAGTGGTGGCAGTGGTTCTACTGGAACTGTAACAACTTCTGTCACTGGTGCTACTGGTGGCAGTACTGTTGTCATCACTCGTGATATACCTTTGTCAAGGACTACAGACTTTCCAAGTTCAGGTGCTTTTGAAATATCAAAGTTAAATACAGAGTTAGACACTTTGATTACAATGATATCTGATTCACAAGATGAAAACTCAAGAGCAGTGAGATTACTAGATAATGATGATTCTGCTACTTTGACATTGCCTCTCAAGGCTGATAGAGCAGGTAAAATATTAGGATTTAATTCATCATCAGGAAATGCTGAAGCTGTTAACCATATTACTACAGCGGCAGTTAGTGTATCAACTTTGAGTACTGG
>VTLG01015542.1_pt1 | contig 10483 bp, 9 predicted proteins | sample 4694571 | NCBI WGS metagenome assembly VTLG01 (sample SAMN12604809, study PRJNA352737) | marine metagenome | biome: ENVO:00000447; feature: ENVO:00000209|ENVO:00000569|ENVO:01000036; material: ENVO:00002151; isolation source: viral sequences binned using virsorter ... | reverse complement strand
CCATTATCTTGTACATAACTATCCGATCCATTATGATAAATTAATAAATCTCCACCATCTCCAAACTTTGCCATTTTATTATCTGGGTGTTTGAGATGACCGTTAGAATCTAAAGTTAATCTAGGCGTTGTTACTTCAGTCCCACTTTGATCTTGTGTATAAAATTCAATAGCTGTAGGTGAGAAAAAATCATCCGAAGTTGACCAAGTACCATCTTGTCTAACACGCATACTTGCTGCGACATTTATGTTAGATCCTTTTGTTCCTTCAAATTCTATTCGACCAATCTCTTCAGTTCCAGCACTTGCTTGTAATGAATTTGTACTTTCTATTCTAAATTTTGGCGTATCACCCGTTAAGTGTAAATTAGTATCTGGACTGGAATTACCTATACCAACCCGATTGTTAGAAGAATCAACTTTTAAAGTAGAAGTATCAACAGTTAATCCACCTGTTGCAACAATATTCCCTGTAACATTAACACCAGCACTATCAACTCTAAATTTTTCAGCAGAACTACTTGTTCCGTCTACATAAAATCGTATATGACTATTACCTTGTTGATTACCTCCATCAACTCCAATTATTAAAGTGTCATCCGCATCACTACCATTGTTATAACCAAAAAATCCATAAGAATCGGGTTCTCCAGAAGAATCAAATAGCTTTAAAGAGGTATTAGCACCAGTAGTTATTGATAAATCAGAGGTAAAAGAAGGATCAATCTTTGATCCTGCTATCGCTGCACTTCCAGAGACTTTTGCGTTTGTAATAACACCGCTATCAATAGTAAATGTTGCACCTGAGTTGCTAACAGTAATATCGCCCTTATCTCCATCATCAATACCACCACCACCTGATATTTCAGCTACAGACCCATCATCTTTCTTGGTAAATAATTTGCCTTCATCAGTTCTTACCGCTACTTCTCCTACAGCTAAATCACTAGCACTTGGATCGCTACCACTTCCTCTCTTAAGCTTAATTGTGTTAGCCATTGACTCACCTCCTTATGATTTAATTTTAGTAAGTGCCTCCATCAATGTCGAACCCAGAAGTAGATCCATCTTCTAAAAATGTAACCAAATCGGATAAAGCAACTTGTTTCATCGTTCCATTATCATTCATAACCATACGATCTGCTGTGGCAAGAGTTGTTGAAGTTGCAGATGTATTACCATCAACAATATTTAATTCGGCAGTTGTAACTGTTGCTCCATCTAAGATTGCAACTTCAGTCGATGTTAATAAAGCTAATGCAGCAGCAGCACCAGATTGACAGCTAGATAAAGCAGTAAGGTCAGCATCTAGTGGCTGTTTATTATCTAGTTGGGTTTGAATACTAGATGTAGCATCTACTCTATTTAGTTGGGCTGTTGTAACAGTAGCTCCGTCTAATATCTGAACCTCTGTGTTCGTTAAATCTGCTAAAGAACTAGCAGTATTTTGGTTCATAGTCGCCAATTCTGTTAATTTATCCGAATGTGGTTCGACATCAGTTCCGATAACTAATCCTAAAGCTGTTCTAGCTGCACTTGCACTTGTAGCACCCGTTCCACCGTCAGAAATTGCCAAAGTTCCTGTTATAGAACTAGCAGCAAGATCAACAGCAATTTCAGCAGACTCAATAACAAGTCCACCATTGGCTTTTAAATCAACTGATAAAGTATTACCAGATTTCTCTAATCCATTACCAGCCGTGATCTGACCAGCACCAGAGAATTGTACAAAAGTAAGATTATTTGTTCCTACAACAGCACTTCCCTTATCAGAACTACAAACAAACGCATTATCACCATTAACAGTACCTTGCTCTACAAAAGTAAAAGCACCAGCAGCATCCGCACCAGCAGCTAAATCATCAACTCTAGCGGGTGAAGATCCTACTTTATAAATACCATTTTCTGAAGCTGTGTTTTGGTTTTTGACCAATACTCGATCATTCGTAGAAAGAGTAACTCCGTCTAAAGTGTCTCCATTATTAAGAGCAGTAGATATTGTTATGTTTGCAGTAGTAGCAGCAGTACAAGAATCTTTTATATCTAAACCCTGGGCGACTCCATCTACATAACCTTTATTAGCAGCGTCAGCATCAGCAGTAGGATCTGCCAAGTGTGTTATTTTTTGGCTCGCAAAACTAACCGAACCATTAGGTGCTGTCATTTCATTTAATCTATTTGCCCTTACACCTGTATCAAAATCACTTATTTTTGTATGAGCAAGACTAGGAATATCAGCAGCAACTAAAGCTCTAAATGTAGGTGCAGCAGCAGATCCAGAGGTAGGACCAGCTAATACTATATTTGCGTTTCTTGTATCTGTTTTATTAAAAAATGCACCAGCACCACCAACAGTAATAATCGAACTTGCAGAAGGTGGGGTAGAACCGTTATCACCAAAACCATAATATAACTTTAAATCATTTTCGTTAAAAGCTAATTCTGAAGGAGATAAACTTGAAGGAGCACCAGCCGATCCACTAGCTGCTCTCTTTTTTATGCGAATAGTGTTGGACATGGCCTAGAAATTTCCTCCATTAACGAGTGTAAGTTTGGTAGTAGTTGCATCTGCCTTAAATGTAGCAGAAGTTAAGTCATAGTAAATAATAGAACCATCGACTTTGTTGCTACTGTCTATAGCAGTTCCAACTGGCCCTTGAGGTCCTTCTGTTATAACACTGATAACAGTAGGACTACCTTCATTAATCGTAACAGTATTAGTAGTTTCATCTACGGAAACTGTATTATTTGTCTCGGTAACATTAACAATATTCATGTGGTGTATCCTTCTTCTACATATATGCGACCTTCAACCCAGTATTCCTTACTGCCCGATGGACTTGTTAATAAAATATCATATCTATAATCATTATTTACAAAAGTTGTAGTTTGAGCAGCCGTAACTTTCCAAGAAAATTGACCACCAGCAGAATTTGTAATAGTTATCGTAACATCAGCTAATTTGTTTGATCTACTTTCATCCCAAACTTGTGAAGCTACTGTATAACCACTAAGGTTTAAATTAGCAGAGTTACTATCTTTTAATTGAAAAGATACACTATGATCTGATCTTCTTTGGATCGTCATATTGTATGTTCCAGGAGAAATAGCCATATTTAATTAGTAGCTTTATTACCCGCAGCTAACCATTCTTTAACAGCTACATAATGTCTGTTACTGTCATTAGGTGGTACACCATAATTTTTCCCATCAATAACGACATCTAGTATATCTATGTTGCCGTCATCATCTCTTAAATATGTAACTGAAGTGATGTTCATAATTTAAAGCTCCGCATCTAAACTTAAACTACCAGAAGTATTAGTTGCATACAGTCCAATAAGATTTCCCGTTGAAAAACTACTGGTTGTTAATAAATATTTTAAAACATTATATGGTTCTGAACTTCCTTCATGAGTAACAGAAACAGCAGTCGGACTAGCGGTGCTTCCATCTAGAAATCTATATAATCTATAACCAGCAACATTACTAACTGAACTTGTTGCAGCCGCTCTCATACTTGGCATACCTTGTACACATCCAATAACAGTACCAGACCCACTTTTTCTTCCACTAAAAGCAACTCCCCTATATGTTGCGTGTGTATATCTTTGAAAATATCTTTGACATAAGTGCATCTCTTGACCAAATGATCTATGTTCAAAATCTGTTGCCACATTACCTACTTCTAACTGAACCCCTGTTACTTCAAATGTTGCATCATTAGTTGTGTACCATGTTGAAGTCATGTCAGTACCAGCTTGAGTACTTGAACTTTGGGTAATCCACGCGTTCATTGTAGCTCCACTTGATGTCATATTTGTTCCTCTAAAAATAGTCCACTCTATTGCAAATCCGTTATCATTGTTATTATCAAATTGCAAATTACTATTGCCAGGAAATGATTTTGTAACTTTTGTCCATGTATTAGCACTTAATGTATATGAAAAAGAATAATTTTGTGCAGTTCCATCATCTGTAGTCGCCCTTCCTCTAAATTCTTGTGCAACACTAGATTTTACCCAAAAAGATAATGTTATAAAACTGTTTGAATCTGTATAATTCCACCCACTTGTGGCTATATCTCCTGCTTCAAGTCTTGTATAAAAAACAACAACGTCACCTGCACCAGCACCACTTGTTTGATTTCCGTTTGTTATTAATATTGAATTTCTAAAACCTTTTGAATATGGATCTGTACCTGCTGCTACAGTACTTTGTTCACCTCTAGGATTTTCATTCGTATCGTGATGAGCTAAAACAAATCTATCGACAGGAAAACCTCCAGTACTTGCTGTACCTGCTGTTCCGTGACGTTGTGAAATTCTAAAATCTCCATTAATCACTAAATTTTTAGTTCCAATCGCTCCACCGTTTACAGAGGTTAATTTAGCTGCAACACCGCCACCTACTGTTGATTCTATATTGTTGACTTTGATAGTAGACATGATTAGGTATCTCCTAGGCGAATAAAAATTACACTGGTTTGCACTCCATCAGTTGAAGAGTATCCCGTTATGTCTGATCCACTTGATATTGATGTTGCATAAAAATGTGCTTTTACTTGAGTTGTATCAGTTACATCAACAAACGCAAATGAAACAGAGCCTCCACCTTTTACACTACCTCCTGTAGTATTTCCATCTTTACTGGTTGCATAAACGTTATAACTACTATTATCAACGGTTACTTTTGTATGAATAAGAACAGTATCTCCTCCCGTTATAGCAAAAACACCAGAAACCAATACAAGCCATTTTCCTGTACTTGGAAAAGTAAAGTTACCAGAACTATGAGACATTCCTGTACCTAAAGGTGAGGCAGCAGCAACATTAGCAGTAGTGAATCTTGACCAGCTAGTTATAATAGCCCCATTTGTTGTCCAATCAGATGTTAAATACCACTGATCGGCCTCTGTTATTCCAGCTAAAGTTGAAATGTGGGCTGAATCAGGCAGAGTATAAACTCTGGTATTACCAGATGACGCAGGTGCTTGTAAACTAAAAGAACCGCCACCTGATCCTGCATTTAGTTTAATTTTTCCACTCATTTATCCAGCCTCCAATGCAGCGACTTTAGTTTCTAATGTTGTTACTTTAGCATTTAACTCTTGGATTGACTTTGCCATTAAAGAAACCATAAGTGAATAATTGACTCCTTCTGGCTCATTTTTGTCATTGTACTCAACAAAGTTAGTAAGACCAATACTATGTACTTCTTCTGCTATGAATCCACCATAAGTATTATCATCGGCCTCTTCTCCTGTGCCATTATGTTTAAAAGTAACTGATCTAAGTTTTAAAACATCTGCAAGACCCCAAGTTGCATCTGCAATATCTGTTTTATATCTAGATGAAGAAGATTGCCTTATTAAAAGTCCAGTTGAAAGTATCCGAACTGCACTACCTCCACTTCCTGTTGTTGAATAAGTACCATTAGTTTGCACTCTTCCAGCAGCAACTAACGAATAATCTACATTTGTATTAACAGTTGGGCTACCTAATTTAAAACGACCATCTGTTAGTACTGTAAATCTTAAACTACCACCAGCGTAACCTACTATCTCACCGTCTGAACCACTTGAACCTTTAGCATCTAAAACAAGATTTCCACTACCATCAAGACCAAATTCTGCACTAGAACTACTTCTTGTACACCTAAGTCTACTATCTTGTGCACCTGTTCCTGAAATATGCAATGCTGCTGCTGGAGTACCTTCATTAATACCAACACGACCTATTGAAGTTATTTTTACTCTTTCAGTTCCAGCAGTAGCAAAACCCATAATATCAGACCCAAAAGTAATGCCTGTATTAGAGTCCGTTCCTCTCAAAACTGGTGCGGAAGCTGAACCGTCTACTCCGCTTATACCAGTTGTACCATTGATATTAAGTGTCATAATTAAACGATAGAAACTACTGAACCAGAAGGAATTGTAAGAACTGCACTAACAGTTAGTGGTCCAAATACACCTGCATTCATATTAGACGTTCCATTACCGATTGTATAGTCATTATTCATAGTGTTTTCATTTTCATGAAATATAGCTTCTTTAGGTAGGCCCCCTCCAGTTGCACCACCACCGCCTCCAATCGCACCCCATAAATTATTTGCATATCCTTCAAATTCATTAGTTGTTGAGTTATATCTAAATTGTCCGTTTGCTGCTGCTGGTTGACCAGACTGACCAGGTTGTTGTGCATCAGTTCCTACAGGAACTTTTAAAAATCCTGTAGAGTTCATTGATACATCACCTGTCATCACAGGAGAAGCTGCTATGACATGACCTAAATTATCAAGTGTAATATTTCCTAACACGTTATAAGTTGCAGTGTCTCCTGAGACTGCTGTTGCTATTTTTAATTCATTAGTAGAAGTATTTATATGAGGTTGATATTGAACTATATCTGCTGCTCCTGATGGGTCGGTACTTCCAGAACTTAATGTTCTTAACGCTGTAAATATTGCGTTCATCTTTGCTCGGACTTGAGCACCTGTTCCGTTAGCGGTGTTGTAATTATTATTGGTTTCGCTGGTAGTCGATCCTGGTCTAGCCATTTATGCAGCAAATATTGATCTTATTCTAACTTGCTTTACCAAATCCGACAGCCTGGAATGAAAAATTTCTATCAACTGAAGCATTTGAAGAGTTTTTAAAATGAACAGTAAATCCTGTTCCAGAAAGACTTGTTATTTGAAAATAGTCTCCTGATTCCATATTTAATGCAGAAATACCAACAGAAGGTAAGCTGCTATTTACTCCACCTAAACTAGAAGTTCCTGTAAAAAATGCGTTTTGAAATGTAATTGTTTTTGGTCCTGCCCCACTTGCTATTGTTGTTGAAGATTGCTCTGTCCTTCTCTGTAATGTAGCTGTATAACCAAGCTGACTTACTCGTATATTTTGTGCTGGATCTTCACTTGTTAATTCTGTTTTAAATTTAAAACCTCTACCTTTGTAAGTTCCATTTGCAAAAGTTTGAAACGCAGTAAATGTTGGTGATCCAGAAGAGGGATTATCTTGAGTAGTGGCAACAAGTAATTTAGCATTTACACCAGTAGCTTCTGCTCCATCGAAGTCAGTCCATGTATCTATTAAAGCTGTCCTTGAGTCAAATAACGTACCAATATAAAAACCTTCACTAAGAAAATGACGTTTTAAGTTAAGGCTAAATACACCACCTAAATCTAAAACAGAATTAAAAGCATACTCACCTGATGCGTTGGCAGCAGGATCAGTCAATATAAGAGCACCAGCAGCATTGTCAAAAGTTGTATTAGTTTTTGCTCCTTGAAATTTAGGATTATCTAAATCTTCTCTTCTTGTTTGAGTTAATAACTCTGATAAATTATCAGGGAAATCTAAAACTATACTTGCTTCTCCTGGGCTAAATCTTCCTCCATCATCTTGAAATTTTAAAATGTATTCTCCCTCTAAAAATGGAACAACCGCTTGAGTAGAGTTTCCTGGAAGTTTATCAATAAGATCTACAGCATTAGCAAAAGTACCTGTACCATCAGTTTTTGTGGAGTGTCTTACATAAACAAATCCACCATGAGTAACGTCTAAATCTGTTGATAAATTCCAACGTAATCTTATAAGCTTATCGTCTATTGGTTCGCCAGTAAGCCCTGTTACATTGGCAGGGACAGCAGTCTTACCTAAAGCATTAAAGGTTATATCACTTGATGTTGAACTAGCTTTTAAAGCTGCGTTTAAAGTAAAAACAGATATTTCATAATCACCAACTTGTGAGTTGAATATTTCAAAATCAGGGCTGTTTGTAATATTTGTAGTGATATTATTGTCTTCATACCTATAACTAACCATATAATTCGATGCACCGATAACAGGTTGCCATCTAACTATTATTTTAGAAACAGGTTGATTATTAATTAAAACTATTACTTCTTCGGCTGTTAAACCATCAGGCGGATCTTTAAGTAAATTTAGATTAGATATAGTTTGGACTTCAATCGCTTCACCATCTTCAATAAAATCATATTTTTCATTTACATAGGCTAATGCCGATATTCCATAATTTATGTTATCTCTTTCTTCAACCGACATTACTCTAAATTGTTGAGAAGAAATTGAATCATTTTCAAGCATCCAAACACTATTAGGATTTGGTATATCGTCTAACTCTCCTTGTAATAAAATTACATTGCCTGATATTGAATCTACATTTCTAACTTCTACTGTACCATTTGGCATTATTATACTTAATTTAGGATTATTTTGATCTGGTAAATCTGTATCATCAACAGTAATTGTTGTTGCAGTTGCAGTAATAATTCTTCCTGCTCTTCTTACACCTGCTCTACCAGGGTCAGCAATACTAATAATCGTTCCAGGGCGTACAATAATTCCTGCTTCCATAGAAGTTGTAAATGTAACTACTTCTGTTTCTCTTTGTTCAGCAAAAAGAATTGCCTTTGCAAATCTTCTAGCTTGACCTCTGCTTGTGCAACCTAACGCTTTAACTCTTTTTAAATTGTATCCATATTTATTTTTATAAGCTGTTTCTGCTTCAACCTCTTCAAAGTCCAAATCTCTAGTATCCATATTAAAATAAGAGACCGCAACAACTGTAGCTCTACTTTTTAAACTACTTCCTGTATAACTAAAACCTTCTGGACCAACATTAGCCAGCGTAAATAAATAACTAGGGTCTTTCGGACTGTCTTGAGTAAGTTGTAATGCTCCTTGTGCCCAAATTGGCATACATCTCATAATTCCTGACAAAGTATTTATGACATCAAATGCCTCTACACTTGTCTGAATATTTATATTGCAAGCAAACCTAGCTTCTTTTCCACCAAATCCATCATCAACTTTTTCATTTGAAAATTTACTTGCAGCTACAAAAGAAAATAAATCTAAATTACTTTCAATAATATGATTACCTAATCCATATCTGCTATCTGTAAGTAAATCAAGAAGTATCATTGCAGGACACGTTGTCCATACAGCAGCACCCATCACACCATTAAAAATATAACCGTTGGGATACTTAATTCTTCCAGTTGCTAAATCTACAGTTGGAGTACCAGAATTACTAGCACCTGCTCCTGGGATTTTTACCTTTATTCCTCGGATTCTAAATTTTCTATTAGGAATCCTACTAAAAAACTCTGAATTTAATTTTATTTTTGAGTAAGCACAGTTAGGATATCTTTTGTTGTTGTCTACTAATTCTGCATAAGATTCCCAAATTAAATCTCTTGAAATTCTATCTGTACTATCATCAGAGGTCTTTCTAACTCTTATATCTATTGGATGAGCACCATTTAAATTAATTCTATAATCTCTGTTATAAGCGTCTGCGGTTCTACCTTTTATTGTATTAGTAACTTTAGTTGAAAAACCACCACCATTGTATTGAACTTGAATTTCTAAAGTAATTTTAGAACCGACTATATCCCCATCGTCTTTCATTCTTTGTAGTAAAGGTACGTTAACAGTTACCCTTACAGCATCTATTTGTGTATTGTTTGTTAACTGTCTAGTTACGGCATTAGCATTACCTTTTTTAACTTCTACTCCAACATTAAAAGCAGAAGCAGTACCTTTAACTCCTTTCATTTTGCTTTGACTGCTCGTACCAAAACGAGTATCAAAAGCTACATCTTTATGGTTAAAATCACGATCTTTTGGACTCGCTGAGTTTGCACTAGCTTTCAATACAGGTGTGTTATCTAAAAATACATCTTTTTTTGCTGCATTTGCGTATTCAGAAGTACCTTTAGTTCTTCCTTCTTTTGAAGCGGTTGCGAAACCTTCTATTTCTCCTTCAGAAAGTAAATCAAGTATGATGGCATTTTGTCTACTATGTAAATTATCTTTAGCAATAGTTGGTGGCTCACTACTTCCACCACCTTTACCGCCACCGCCAGATCCTATAATGTACTTATTTGTATCTGTCATCCGCTTACTTGAATTGTATCTACATCTCCACTTATAACAACTGAGCCTGTAAATATTTCACCGTAAACAATAGGTATCGGAGTACCAGCCCTAGATGTATTTTGTGTTCCAGCAAAATTAAATGATATTTGTGGGTTATCTTCAAATTCAGCAGTTTGCGTTGGAAATAACATTTCACTGACACCCGAAATAAGTAAACCAGCACCAATAGCACTTAAACCTGTACCAATAGTTGTACCTATTCCTGCTCCAGCAGCAGCACCTCCAATTCCATAAGTACCAAATAAACCAGCACCAGGGAAAAAGAATGATGCACCAATTAACAAAGCACCTGTTAAAAAACGACCAAAACCACCTCCTGCTCCAGATATTACTGGAACGATATGAATATCCTGTTGTCCTATTGGATAATCTATTTCATTTTCATTAATTTCATAATTACCAATCCTTACTTGATAAAGTTTGGGATTCATATAAGCTTCAACCCCTGGAAAATTATTTACTAAAAAACTAATAGCTTGAGGTAAATTATGCACCTTTATTTCAAACTCTT
>VTLG01012073.1_pt1 | contig 10483 bp, 12 predicted proteins | sample 4694571 | NCBI WGS metagenome assembly VTLG01 (sample SAMN12604809, study PRJNA352737) | marine metagenome | biome: ENVO:00000447; feature: ENVO:00000209|ENVO:00000569|ENVO:01000036; material: ENVO:00002151; isolation source: viral sequences binned using virsorter ... | reverse complement strand
GCATCTAGTTTAGTAGTTATTTCACCATATTTAATAAAGCCACCGCCGATTGCGACGATTGCTGCGACCAAAGCTGCGACTCCTGCCAGTTGATCTTTTAGTTTACCCATTTTTTAGTTGCTCCAATTCAATTTGCAGCCTGCGTTTTTCTAGTCTTAATTTTTCTAGCGCTTTAGCCTTAATAGCAATCTTATCATTATTAACATATGATGCAAGACTAACATTCGGATAGAGTTGTCTAGGATCAAATATATTTAATTGATCAAGATATATATCTTTTGGCTTATAAAATATAGCATTTCTATATAAATCTAAGGAGGCTTGTTCGCTTGCCATAGCGTCTAATTTTATAATGTTTTTAATCTGTAGATTCTTTGCAATATCCTTGACATCAGAATCGACTTTATCCATTATTCGCTCAATATTTTTGACGATAGCTTTTTTCTGTTGTATCTTTTTTTGTTTGGCTGCTTTTTTTGTCTGAACAGCGGACTTCTTAGTAGTTTTGCTAGTAGATTTCTTTTCTTTAACTTCTTCTTTTTCAACGATTTTTTCTTCTTTTTCTTCTTCATGGGTCTCTTCTACCATCTCTGTTTGTTCTTCTTCAATCATTTCTTCTTCAACAGCTTCTTCCTCAATGGTTTCTTCTTCCTCGGCTGGTTCCATTGAAACGGGTCCACTAATAGATTCCTCTTCCTCTGCAACCACCTCCTCTTCTTCAGAAACCATCGGTAGGAAGCTAGAAGTGATCTCCTGTGTTTCTTCATATATTTCCTCCATAGGTTCTTCAATAATTTCTTCAAATGTTGTTTCTTCCATTGTTTCTTCAACTATAGTCATTGAAGGTTCAAAGGACATTGTTTCAATTATTTCTTCTACTTCTTCAATTGCTTCCATAGCCATTTCAAAACTGATCTCTTCTTCAAACGCTATTTCTTCAAATACTTCTGTTTCTATTTCTTCAAATACTTCTTCTAAACTAGTAAGAGAAGTCTGTGATTCAGTTGATATATATGTAAAATCTTCACTATTGAAGGTCATTGACAGGTTTGCGCCTAGAAGATTAGGACCTCTCTGATTTGAATGTGATTGAGTTGAACCTGATCCATCTATACCTTCCCAAGACCATTCATATTTAGCTGCTCCCATGCCTGTATATATAAGCTGATCAGTAAATGTTTCTGAATTGGCATAATATCCTGCATCGGTTGTTCTTGTTTGGGTTACAGAAGCAAGTTCTTCATTATCATCATCAAGTATTCTAACTTTAATTGTAAAGCTGTCTGCTGCACCAGTACTATCGCCGCATGCAAAAGCTGATCCAGACCATTCGCAGTTTTGCATATCAATGGTATTATTTAAGGTGATGCCTTGGTCTAGTTTAGCAATGGTTGATGTGATTGTTTCATTGGATGTTTGACCTGTACCATTTATACCTACCAATGAAGCCGAAGTTGTAAGTTTTAAATCATGCGCTGCTTCAACAGCTTTATCATAAGTAAAAAATGCACCACAGCCTCCTTCTTGTCCATTTGCTGTATTACATGTTACCGTAAAGCCGTCGATAGTTGCATTATTATTAAGCGTAGTATTTGATGTATTGTTTGATATGACAGGAGCTGAACCGCTATTATAAGAACTAACTGAATTGCCAGCATTAGGGAGAATGTTTCCTGTAACTACGTTTTCAGCTTTAAGTTTTGTAATTACACAAGAACCTATAAGCCATGCACAAACACAAGTTATGATAAGTGCTTTTATTGACTTGTCCATTTGACCTTCTTATTGGTAGAAGTGTCTTTAGATTTATTAGTAGAAGTGTCTTGAATTATAATTTCTGGTTCAGGTTTAGGTTCTGCTTCTTCTCTCTTCTTCATACGTTTAACGTATGCTTTGTAATCAGGTCTTTCAAAATCATATTTAGTCCATAATGCAAGAGCATCTTTTCCTATTTTACCATCGATAGGACAAGGTGTTCCTGCTTGAATCATAGATTCAAATACTCTTTCGTCTTGACAAAGAATTGCAACTGCGGCAACTTTCATGCCAAAATCGTTGAGAATCCTAGCTAATTTAAGTCTTTCACAATTTTTATCTATGAAATGTTTTCCACCTGATAAACCAACTCCAAAGGTTTGTACTCCTACTGATGCTCCTACCGCACATACATCCTGAGTCATAGAATTATAGGAGGGTGCATTTGAGCTTGGCGGTGCAGATTTTATATTTGAATTAGTTGTTGATGAAGTAGTTGTATTGGAACTACTACCACTTTGGTATGTAGTTGAGGATTCAGAAGAATAGTTTCCTTCTATGGCTGTATTAGATCCGCTAACATTACTTTGAGTTGATCCAGCCCATACATTAGTTGCAAATAAGATTGCAAAAAGAGAGATAAGTATTTTTTTCATCAATCATCATCCTCCTCTACTTTTTTACTTCTCACCTTGCCAAAAATTATTTTGTAGTTGACCTTCATACCTTCTTCCCATTTTTCACTTAAAGGTTTAGCAGTAACACCAACAGATTGTCGAACATTTTCACACCCACCTAATAGTGAGACTATAAACAGAAAAAGTATAACACGTTTCATGTTACTCCTGTTTATTTTTCTTTTTTTTCTTTTTATTATTTTTCTTTATTGCTTTATCAATATTCTTTTTGTTATTTCTTTTCTTCATTTGCTTAAGTTTTTGCTTAACAAAACTAGAATTTCTTTTAATTTGTTTTTCTAAAACTTCTTGACCTTGCTGTAATTGAACAATCTGTTTTCCAATGGCCCAGGTTTCGTGGAGATTCCAGCCAATAAGCGCGATAAGTGCGGCGAGGGCTAAACCAACAATTTTATCTTTTATATCCATTTTCCTTAGTTACTTCATTTTCATATGTTGCTTGTTCTCTGTCGTTTTTTTCGTCTAACTGACAACATTCTCCAGATTTTTCTTTTTCTTCAGTATGTATTTTACAGCACTTTGTTTTGTCTATTGACATACTTCACATTCCTCCATGTCGTGTTCACAAGTAAGACAGCTACAAAGTCCATACATGTCACCATGTTCTTTAACATTACAGTGACAGTTACAATTACAATGCTTACACCTATTTTTTTCCATAAAATGTTCTATTAATATAATCCAGATGTCTCTTAACTTTTATCTTTGAGATTATCTGTTTTATCTTCCACACTAGTTTTCTCATCATGTGTCTCCTCAATGTTATAAAAGAACTTGTCAGTATCTTCTGTTTTCCATTTTTGACTATCTTCTACGTTCCATTCACTGGTTTGTACTTTCCAGTCAAATGGAATTTCATCCCTCACCGTAAAGGAAGGGATACTCCAGATTAGTCTGTTGTTTGGCTGAGCCGCATAATTGCCATCTTCCAATGCCAATACATGTGCGCACTTATGTTCGTGCGGAATTTCGGAATGATCCGTATCTACTATATTACTCTCTGGGTGGGCCCAGTCAACCGTAAAAAGATAGGCGCCTGGGTGCCATTGTTTATCTTTACCAATATATTTGCCAGATTGGCCGTCTAGGATATCATAAGAAGAAACAGCAGGATAGTAACTAAAGCAATTCCATAGCTCCAGCTCATCAAGTCTATATCGAGGAACTTGATCTTCTCTAAATCCTCTTTGAATGAATGCTGATATAGGGAGACGGTAAAAGACCGCACCATTTTCCATAATAGCGTGAAAGAGTATAGGACGTCCCGTAATCGATGCCAACCCAAATATAATACAATCCTCCACCTCTCCATGGTGGGCTTTAAGGTCATAGAGATATTCTCTCCTGATCTGTGCGTAAGTCACAGGAATGTTTGCGTTTAGGTAAGCCATCTCTCATAAAATTCCTAGTTTACTAAGAAATAAATGGCAATGACTACTATCACGATAGCGGTAGCTATTTTTGGATTAGCTTTTGCTAATTTCCAAACTTGTTTTACTTTTTCCATAGTTCCTCCTATTGTATTTTACCCCAGTTTTCACCAGATTCATAATCTACTTTATTGGGTACTTCCAGTTTAACGGCAGATTCCATAATTTCAATTATTTGTTTAACTTGTTTATCATCTTTTACAGAAATATCCAGTTCATCATGGACTTGAATATGTGGAATTATTCCTTGTTTATATAGATCTATCATTGCTTTTTTTGTCATGTCCGCTGCAGATCCCTGAATTAATTTATTTAAAGCTTTGTATGTATATGCTCTTTTAATCCCTGGTCCGTGTTCCCTGAGTGCTGCTTCATGAGACATGGCTTTATGAATTCCAAATTGATTCGGTTCCCATAAATGAAACCGGCATAATCTTCCAAGTAGGGTTCTAATTTTTCCAGAGTCCTGGGCTCTACACATAACATTATCCATGAGTTGTTTTACAAATGGAACCTTACTATGGTATTGACTAAATAATTCTTCGGCTCTTTCTTTATTCACTCCTAATTCTGCTTGTAATTTATTTTTACCCATTCCATAAAATAAACCTAGGTTAATTGTCTTTGCTTGTTTTCTAGGTATATCCGCCATGTCAGCTACAATGGCATGAAAATCCGCATTGCCTTCTTTATAGGCATCTAAAACGTCTCCTACACCGTATAAATTTTGCAAAGATGCATAATGCACCACCAACCTAGGCTCTTGCTGATTATAGTCAAAACAACCCCATCTATGGCCTTCCTCAGGTATAAATAATGACCTGATCCGTGGTCCGAGGTCCTTATTCCGTGCAGGAACCTGCTGAAGGTTTGGATTAGAATAAGAAAATCTTCCTGTAACTGTTCCACCATTATCACCACGAAGCTGATTTATTTCAGCATAAATTCTTCCAATATGAGAATGTTTAAGTATGGTATCTATAAAAGTTGTATGCGCTTTATTAATTTCTCTAGCTTGTGCAATCTTCTTAACGATTTCATGAGGATGATTCGATAAAAAATTCTTCGTGAATGATGGAGCTTCCGTCTTTAACGTTCGATCATAAGGAAGCTTAAGTTTATCAAATACCTGAGCAATGGATCTTGCTGCCCAGATTTGAACGTCAACATTGGTTTGATGTTTTACCTGAAGAAGTAATTGTTTTTCTTGTTCAACTAGTAATTTCTTTTCGACTGCAGCTTGTTCTTCGTTTACACGTACACCCAAGAATCTCATGTCAACGAGACATGGAAATAATTCTGTTTCTAATTTAAAAATAGATTCAATATCTTGATAAGCTATTTCTTTTTTTAATTCTTGCCATAGCGCCAGAGTCAATTCTGCATCTTTTTCTGCGTAAGCTCCAACATAAAGAGCTGGAAGTTTATACATTTCTGCTTTAGGGTCAACGCCCCATGATTTAGCTGCTTCGTATAATGCCGCTTCATCTTTTCCTTTACCGGTATAACGTCTGGCACAATTATTTAGATCATAACGCATTTGATTTTCATCAACTAGGGCTGATGCAATCATCGTATCGATGATTCGACCCTGTATCTTTAGGCCAATGGACCTGAGCCAGCAAACATCGTACATGGCATTGTGAAAAATTTTATCTGAAGGTGTATTGAGTACATCTTGAATCCACTTTAGAACCATTTTACGGTCCATATTACCACCGCCTTCATGAGCAATAGGGTAATAACCACACCAGTCTTCTACAGCGACCGCTATTCCTGTCACGGTACCATTACTAATAACAGAACCTGATCCCATTTTTATCAGATCAATATCTTTGGTTTCTAAATCTATGGCGATTTCACAATAATTGGAAAGGTCTGGAAATGTTTCTGGTGGTAACCATTCGGTTTGAGGCTTGAAAAGTGGCTGCTGTATCATGAGTAATCTCTTTCAATTATCATATCAATAAAATGTTTTGCTTTTTCTAAATCTTCCTTTCCATTTTTGTAGCGATGTCTACAGATGTATTTAATAACACTTCCTTCAGGAAAGAGCAACTTATTCTCAATTACAAACCTGCTGGGTTGAATTTTCATTTTTTTGTAATGGGTCCCACCAATTTGTTTATTGTATACGCTCATATATTTAATAACACTTTCGTAATAAAGAAATATAAAACACAGAGAACTGTAATGAATAAAACATCTTCAAAAACAGCAAGATTCATGAAATTCCCAGTAAAATTAAACAAAATACAAAAGTATACAAACAGATAATTGTTATTGCTGTAATGTTTCTCATATAGGATAACTCTTAAAAACGTCTTTTGGTTCTATAATATGTAAATGTTCCTTGGTCCGTGTTGCGCCAACATAGAACAATCGACTTTCATCATCAGGATTTCGTTCATATCCTTTTTGTGTATTTCTACTTAAATCTGTTAGTAAAACTACATTTTGTGCTTCACCACCCTTGACACCATGAATGGTTGATAATAAAATTCTTGGCGTTTTATTAAGTTGTTCTCCATTACTTCTCATCTTTCTTATATAATCTACTTTTCTCCAGGGCGCGTCATCTAAAGATTCGTACCAAACAGAATCAGTACGAAGGCCAAATTTATTTTTACAATCACTCAAAGAATAATGTGCATCTTTATTCATTAATAAAAGTTGATTTTTATCAGCATGTTGAGGACTTATGTAACTATATATTTGTGTAATTTGATCAGGGTTCATGGGTGTTCCTTTTCGCCATTGTTCCCAGTTAATAATGGCATCGTATAAATTTTGTTCATAAGATCTTTTAAATTTATTTTTATAAAATAGACCTTTTTGATAAAGTGTATCTTCCAGTTCATTTAACATGTATCTGGTTCTTGCTAGTACTAACCATTCGCCTTGTGACATATCGATGTGTTCAAAATCAGGATGTCTTGTTAAAAGACCTTCTACTGTTCTTGGTTTCCATTCTTTGGGTAATCGATGAGAAATTCTGTTTACAATATTCATTGCAATATCATGAACGCGTTTTGGAACTCTATGAGATTGCATAAGTCTTATAAATTTGCCATCTTGAGCTATGAAGCTGTCTACATCAGCACCAGCCCATCTAAATATAGCTTGATCATCGTCTCCTGCAATGTATGAATCATCTGTTTTATTCCAGATACTTTTCGCCATGTCCCATTGCATTCGGGATAAATCTTGAGCCTCATCAATAAAGACAACATCAAAATTAGGTGATGCATCTGATTTTACAAAATCTAAAATCATGTCATTAAAATCAATAAGACCATATTGTTTTTTGTAAGAATCTAGTTCGTTTGCAATAATTTTTAATTTATTATATTCAACATCCTGTGTATGCTCCTGTAGATCATACTGTTGTGATATTGTTATATTTCTTAATTTAGCTAATTGAATAATTCTAAGATAATCACTTTTGGTAGTAAATATACCACCTTCTTCGTCATCATACTCCATGTAATCTACAGGAAAATCTATCTTTTTACCTAAGTCTTCGTAATGTCTTTTTTGCATTACATTTTCTTTTTTAATTCCTAATCTTCTAAATGCTAGAGAATGAAGTGTTCGAAAGTATGGAAGATCATCTTCGGTATAATCAAATTTTTTCATAGCTCTATCTCTTGCTTCATAAGCAGCTTTTTGAGTGAAAGAGAAATAACCGATTCTATTAGGATCAGTTTCTTTTAAATGTTCTTCTACTTTATTTAATAGTGTAGTTGTTTTACCTGTTCCTGGTGGTCCTAAGACTATTGTTTTCATTAAAATGGATCCTTTGGTTTAAATTGTTTAGGTTTATAATTATCAGGTAGTTTTTCAAACGATTTCACAGTCATAATTGTAATTTTCTTTTTACTTATAGTCGGTCTTTCTTCTTTACAATCAAAATGCTCTTTTAGCATCTGCTGCGTGAGTTGTGATTTTTCATCCCATTTTCTTTTAATTAAAAATCCATGATAAAATTTACTAAAGATAAAATGATGTTTACCTTGTTCCGTATAAACATTTCCTCTTATGATATCATCTTTAGTCGTGTTATCTGAGCTGCGATTAGTGCAAAATTCCTCAAGGTGTTCTCCAAGTTGATCTATTTTAGAAGAGCCTTCAGGAGCAGGAACTTTTTCAATATCCGCTAGTAAGGTATCAGTATACGTTCCAAATTCCTTTGAACTTATTTTTGGTGGTCTTTTATTAACTTGTTTTGTAACTGCTCTTTGAAATAATCGTTGCTCAAGTAATGTTTCCACATTATCAAGTTTAACTCTTTCTCCATCTACATTGACATAATAATAAGGTTCATCGAGTTCTATTTTTTGTAAATCGCTTAAAACAGGGAAGATGGCCTCTCCTCCAATTCCATATTTTCTTGTTCTGCATAATTGTTTATCACAGAAACTGCACATAGGTTCATCTTTACATTTATATCCCCAATCTTTTTTATCATGTTGTTCTTTGATTCTTTCTACTGATGCATCATCTAGTGGAGGACTCATCGCTTTTTCATTAAATAAAATTATTTTATTTTTCCATTCAGATGGCCATTTCTTTTTTGCATATACTGCATAATGAAATAAAGCATTATCTCTTCCTCCTTCAGGAATACCATCAGCCGCTAATACCTCTATACATGGTGGGCCATCTTTATATTCAGAATCAATTCTTTTGATTTCTAGTTTTTCAAGTTGTTCGGGAGTGATTTTATTTCTTTCATATAATTTAAAAAATTCATCTAGAGAGGCGGCTTCTCCATTCTCAAGAAAGGCATACCTCGTTGTAGTTTTACAATTAAAATATGGTAAATTAAGAAAGTTTCCTGTATCATCTTTCGATTTTAATTCAATTTGTTTTGGAAAAACTTCTGAACTTCCAAAACCTAGTACAGCACCAATTGAAACTAATTTATTTCTGATGAGTTCTGCATCAACTTCAGTGGTTGTAAATAAAAACACATGTGCTCCACCACTTTTAGATCTAAAGGTAATAAGAGGAAGATTTAATGATTTAATTTTGTTGATTAATTTTTTATGATCAAATCCTGCATAACTATCAATGTCAATACAACCCCATCGACATTTATTTTCTTCATTTATTGGAATAATTCCTAAACTTGGCTCAATACCATTCAAATGGTCTTGCCACATCTTTTTGGTGACTTCTTCTCTTTTTACAAAAGATTGGCCTTTGATTTTTGTACCATCTGTACCCTTCTTTTCAATATAGGTGGCACCATGTGCCCTTTTTAATCCTGAAAATACATTAATAAAATTTTCTATCATAATTTTTTTGGGGGCGCATTAAGTCTCCCGCTTGCGCCCCGTTATTCCTCCTTGAAGGAAATGGTTAAAAGGGTACGTCTTTTGATTCGTCAGATCCGTGTTTAACTTTTACTAAACCCTTGCTATTTTTTTCAGCAAAGCCTTTAGCAATTTCGTAAACACCTTTATCTGAGACCGGACCAACCTTAGTCACATCCCATCCAAACCATGTTCCTTTGTCATTAGACATTTGAACAGTCTTTAGATTATAAATGTGGCTATATGTTGGCGGTGTGAATAAGCCATTTTTACCTTGTAGCTTAAGACCCATCATCATTGAATTCCATTTACGGCTAACTTTTAATTGAGTAGCCTTCATAGATATCAATGCTGTTGATGGACTTTTACCCAAAAGAATCACAAAGTGATTCGCAGTATTTTCCAGATAATTACCGTTAGGTAATCTATCCTTCCAAGATTTATCTCGAGTTGTTGTACTCAAGATATCGCTATCTGCTTTATGGATTGCTACAGGAGCATTTCCAGTTTGACCTCTGTCTTGCCATTCGACATATTGTCTTTCATAATGGACCGGTATAATATCTATACCTTTTTTTCCATCATAAAGTTCTTTGGTCACGCTGTTTACAATCATTCCAGGTTCTGCTCCATTAATAAACTTAGCATTCTGTTTATTAACTTCCGGAGATAATTGTCCTAAGACTTTCAGAAAAGGTAACGCAAGATCTTCCTGCGTCATATTCTGAGAGCCAGCACCTGCATCAGCTTCAAAAATATTTGTAGCCAGTGCACCTGCATTTGTCTTCGTTGTTACTTGGTTCATGTTTATTGTTTCCTCGTTATTTTGGTTCGGTTTCCTACGAACACGTTAAATGTATCCATTGGCATGTCTTTACCTGCCTCAATACGCTCACGGACTAGCGCTTTGAGAGTCATGGGCTCGACCTTCAACTTTTGTGTCGGTTCGAACCCTTGACCTCTCGCAAGGTTAGCATATTCTGCCGCCTTGTTATCTTCATTCCGTCCAAAGGAAACGGTAATATCATTTTTAATAATATCACCTAGGCCATTGGAACGAAGCCAACCATACGCCGCTTCTCTATTAGCAATAGAGATATTCGCCGTATAATACGGTTTCACATCAACTGCAGATCCATCTGCAAGTTTTAAAGAAGATAATCCCATTTCTGATAACATTGTGGGAATAACTTCTCCTGAAATTCGTTCTATTTCTTTTTTCTTATTCTTTAAAGATTCTTCATCAGCTTTGATTTCATCTTCTAATTCTTTTAAGCTT
>VTLG01015541.1_pt1 | contig 10485 bp, 13 predicted proteins | sample 4694571 | NCBI WGS metagenome assembly VTLG01 (sample SAMN12604809, study PRJNA352737) | marine metagenome | biome: ENVO:00000447; feature: ENVO:00000209|ENVO:00000569|ENVO:01000036; material: ENVO:00002151; isolation source: viral sequences binned using virsorter ... | reverse complement strand
AAGGTCACCCTTTATCGGTGATATTATTAAGATGAAAGAAGATGCTTACGATAAAAAAATGTCAATGAAAGAAAAATTAGATTTAACAGAATATGTAAATCTATTAGTTACAAACAAACCGTATAACGGAAAGGAGTTATTATTAATGGGAGGTGCTTATGGTCATATGAATCATCCCTTTGATGACAAAAATCTTAAATTTTCAGATTTAAAACAGATAATTATTAATGGACTCGGTGGTAAGTTAAATCGAGAAGATGGAGTTACAGAGAAACTTGATGGTCAAAACTTAATGGTTTCTTGGGTAAACGGAAAATTAGTTACAGCTCGAAACAAAAGTCAATTGAAAAACTTTGGTTCATCGGCGATGGACATAAAGGGTGTTGCTTCTAAGTTTGCAGGTAGAGGTGATATTAAAGACGCTTTTGTTTTTGCAATGAAAGATTTAAATAAATCTATAGGCTCTTTATCAGATAAACAAAAAGAAAAAATATTTGATAATGGTAAACGTTGGATGAATTTAGAAGTTATGTATCCAGCTTCTGCTAATGTGATAGATTATGATAAAGCACAGATAGTGTTTCACGGCACATTAGAATATGATGAAAGTGGTAGAGCAATAGGACAACCTAAAGATAGTGCTCGTATGTTAGCTGGTATGATTAAACAAGTTAATCAACATATACAAAAACATTATAAAATTGGTAAACCACAATTTTTAACAGTACCAAAAGTACAAGATTTTGGAAAAAAGAAAAAAACATATTTAAGTAGATTAAAAAAATTACAAAATCAATATAAACTAAAAGATAATGATACGTTATCTAAATATCACCAGTCATTTTGGGAAGAGTTTATTTTTAATGCGTCTAAACAGTATAAATATAAAATACCAAATCGTGTTTTAGTTAATTTAACGAAAAGGTGGGCATTTCTTGATAAGTCATATAAGATACCAACGATAAAAAAAGATATAAAAGATAAAAAATTTCTTGATTGGGTAGTGTCATTTGATAAAAATGACCATCAAAAGTGGATAAAACAAAATATGAAACCATTTGAAGTATTGTTTTTTGATGTTGGAGCGGAAATATTAAAAAATATTAGTGGATATTTAGCGGCATCACCAGATAAAGCAGTACAAAAGATACGAAAAGATGTAATTACTGCAATAAAAACAGTAAAGAGTGGTGGAGATATTAAAAAAATAGAAACATTAAAACATCAACTTGACAAATTAAATAAAATAGGTGGATTATCTGCAATCGTACCATCAGAAGGTATAGTTTTTAAATACAAAGGTAACACATATAAATTTACAGGTGCTTTTGCTCCAATCAATCAAATTTTAGGTTTATTAAATTTTTAGGAGTTATAATGGCTAGAAGAAAAGAAAGTGTAAGAGAAAATAAAGCAATACAATCTATCTTACGAGGTGAAACACCAGAAAGACGAGTTTTTGTTGCACAAGAAGATTTAGAGTTTAAGAAAAAATTAAAAAAAGAAGCTCAAGAAGAACAAAAAAGAATTGATGAAAAATTAGAAGCAACTAAAGAAGCAAGAATGCCTTGGTTCTGCCCTAAATGCGAAAAAGTAATGAAAAGACGATTAGATGAAAAAATGTGGTATTTGTACACTCATTGTTTTAACTGTCAAATAGAGGTAGAAAATAAATTAAGAATACGTGGTGAATATGACGAGTGGGCTATAAAAAAAGTAATTGCAAATAAATTATCTTGGATAAAAGAACAAAAACAAGGTATTGTAGAATTTAAAAATCAAAAAGCTCCAGATGTGTATAATCAAGTAGCGGCTGATGGTCATACTCTTGATAAAGAAAAATGGAATACTGATTTTAAACAACTTAAAGAACAAGCTGATGAAGCTTTAGAACATCTACAAAAAATAGAAGATTCTTTAAAGTAGTATATTTATATATAACAGAAATTATTAATAATTATTTTGGGAGAAATTAAATGGCAACAATAACACGTGGTGGCAAAGGAAGAACCGACGTAACTCCGGGTACAAATAGAAGCAGAAGAGATGAAGGACACGCTCGGGGCAAATACAACAGAATTTATCGATATTCTGGTAGTGTAGCAGCTGGTTCTGACGAATTAGAACTTACTGGTTCACTAAATGCCGCTAAAGCGTTTAAAATTATAGAACAAGGACCCGGTAAGACTACTATCCGAGCAACAAATGGTGGAGATATGCTTGTATCAGACTTAACAAACAATTCTGGTTCTATATTTGAAATAGGCGTAAAATATTTATCTGGTAGTGCTCAAGTAGATTTGTTGTATTAAAAATGGAGCGCAACTCAAAGGGACAACTTAAAGATGTAATCAAACAGGAGTATGTAAAATGTGCTGCTGACCCGGTTTACTTTTTAAAAAAGTATTGTGTAATACAACACCCAATAAAAGGTAAAATACCATTTAATCTTTATGGTTTTCAAGAGAATACAGTTGCAGATTTTGTACAACATCGATTTAATATTATATTAAAAGCTAGACAATTAGGCATATCTACACTTACAGCTGGATACTCTTTATGGATGATGACATTTCATCAAGATAAAAACATCTTGGTAATTGCTACTAAACAAGAAGTTGCCAAAAATTTAGTAACAAAGGTTCGTGTAATGCACGCAAACTTACCAAGTTGGTTAAAACAAAAATGTGTTGAAGATAACAAATTAAGTTTAAGATACAAGAATGGTTCTCAAATAAAAGCTGTATCAAGTGGTGAGGATGCAGGTCGTTCTGAAGCATTATCTTTATTGATACTTGATGAAGCAGCGTTTATTGATAGAATTGATAGTATATGGGCAGCTGCATCTCAGACACTTTCAACTGGTGGTCAATGTATATCCTTATCTACACCAAATGGTGTTGGTAATTGGTTTCATAAAACTTGGATGGATGCAGAAGACGGTTTAAATGAATTCAACTTTACAAGACTTCATTGGACAGTACATCCTGATAGGGGTCAAGATTGGAGAGATGAACAAGATAAATTGTTAGGTCCGTCTCTTGCAGCACAAGAATGTGATTGTGATTTCATTACTTCTGGTCAATCTGTAGTTGATGGTGTAATTTTAGAAGAGTACAGAACTACTCAAGTTAAAGACCCAATTGAGAAGAGAGGTATTGATAGTAATGTTTGGATATGGGAGCCACCAAATTATACAAAAGATTATGTAGTATGTGCTGACGTTAGTAGAGGAGATGCTACAGATTATTCTGCGTTTCATATTATAGATGTAGAAAGTTTAGAACAAGTCGCTGAATATAAAGGTAGAATGTCTACAAGAGATTATGGTAATCTTTTAGTTAACATAGCTACTGAATATAATAACGCATTACTTGTTGTTGAGAACAACAACATTGGTTGGGCAGCAATACAACAATGTATTGATAGGGAGTATGAAAATTTATTTTATATGTCAAAAGATTTACAAATAGTTGATGTACATAGACAAGTTAATAATAAAATTAATAGAATGGAAAAACAATTAGTTCCAGGATTTACATTAACACAAAAAACAAGACCATTAGTAATAGCAAAATTAGAAGAATTTTTTAGAGAAAGATTAGTAACAGTTCATTCACAGAGATTAATAGATGAATTGTTTGTATTCATTTATAACGGTAGTAGAGCAGAAGCAATGTCAGGGTATAATGATGACTTGGTAATGTCTTACGCTATGGGATTATGGATAAGAGAAACAGCTTTGAGATTAAGGACAGAAGGTATAGAATTACAGAAAAAAGCAATGAATAGTATAACATCAAATCAAGGTGTTTATATACCAAAAAACAACCAAAATGATTCTTGGACTATGAATGTCAATAAAGAAGTTGAATCATTAGAGTGGTTAATTAAGTAAAGAGGTAAAAAATGGCTGATAAAAGTCTATTTAGTAGATTACAACGATTATTTTCAACAAACGTAATTGTTAGAAACGTAGGTGGAAAACGATTAAGAGTTTCCGATACGAGTCGTACACAATCTATAGCAAAAAATAATCTTATTGATAGATATCAGAAAATATTTACGGGTAGTGGTTTAAGTGGTTATTCGGATTCACTATTAACGAAGTCAATGAGATTAAATCTATTTAAAGATTATGAATCAATGGATAGTGATGCAATCATTTCATCTGCTCTTGACATATATGCAGATGAATCTACAATGAAATCAGAATATGGTGATGTTTTAGATATAAAAACTGATAATGACCAAATTAAACAAATATTACATAATTTGTTTTATGATATCTTAAATATTGAATTTAATTTGTGGCCTTGGGTTCGTAATATGTGTAAATATGGTGATTTCTTTTTAAAATTAGAAATTGATGAAAAATATGGTATTACAAATGTAGTCCCACTATCCGTATATGACGTTTCAAGATTAGAAGGATTAGACCCTGAAAATCCAGAGTATGTTAAATTTTTAATTGAATCTGCTACAAGTGAACATAGATATAAATCTGAAACATCAGCTACAAGAGAAGAGTTAGAAAACTATGAGATAGCTCACTTTAGATTACTTTCAGATTCTAATTATTTACCATATGGTAAATCACAAATTGAAGGTGGTCGTAAGATTTATAAACAGTTAACTCTTATGGAAGATGCTATGTTAATACATCGTATTATGAGAGCACCCGAAAAACGAATATTTAAATTAGATATTGGTAACATTCCACCCGCAGAAGTTGACAACTATATGCAACAAGTTATTAACAAAATGAAAAAAGCACCAGTAGTTGATGAGGCCACAGGTGATTATAATTTAAAATATAATATGCAAAATATTACTGAAGATTTTTTCTTACCAGTTCGTGGTGGTGATAGTGGAACAAATATTGAATCACTTCCTGGTTTAACTTATGAAGCTACAGAAGATATTGAGTATTTAAAAAATAAACTCTTATCTTCATTGAGAATTCCTAAAGCGTTCTTAGGTTTCGAAGAACAAATCGGTTCAAAAGCTACTTTAGCAGCTGAAGATGTTCGTTTTGCGAGAACAATTGAACGTATACAAAGAATAACTCTTTCTGAGTTAACTAAGATTGCTATTGTTCATTTATATGCACAAGGTTATCAAGATGCAGATTTAGTAAATTTTGAATTAGATTTAACTAATCCATCTACAATCTATGAACAAGAAAAAATTGAATTATGGAATAATAAAACTTCTCTTGCTGAATCTATGATACGTGATGGTTTAGTTTCTTCAGAATGGATTTATAAAAATATATTTGGATTTACAGAGGACGAAATTAAAGAAGAAGATGAAAATATTATATATGATTATAAACAAAAATTTCGTCGCAGTCAAATAGAAAATGAAGGCAGCGACCCAAAAGAAACTGGTGAAGCTGTAGGAACACCATCAGATATGGCGATGGGTAGAACAGGACACGAGTTAAATGACAAAGGCGGAGCACCAGAAGGCGGTTTTGAAGGAGCGGGTAGACCTAAAGAACCCAATAAATATGGAAAAGATAGTGGTGCAAGAGGTAGAGACCCACTTGGAGCTCACGATAAGAAAAAAGGTGGTAGTGGAGCTCCTAAATATGGTAGACCATTAGCACTTGCACACTATGATAAATTAAAAAAATCAATGAAATTTGGTAAAAATGAAGTAAAAATAATAAATGAAACATCTGAAGTAGAACAAGAATACAAGAATGAGGTAAGTTCTTTCACCAAAGACACTTCAAATGACTAATTATTACTTAACTTTATATTTATTTATAACAAATATTGAACACGAATGGAGTATTTAGTAATGGCTCGAAAATTAAAACATTCTAAGATAAAGAATACAAGTATTCTTTTTGAATTATTAACAAGACAGATAACCGCAGACGTATTAGCGGGTAAAAGTACTAAATCAGTAAAAATTGTTAAAAAATATTTTAATGAGAATACAGAATTAGGTAAAGAACTTCAATTATACCGTTTACTTTCAGAAAAACATTATGAATCTGAAAGTAGAGCAAATAATTTATTTGAAATGATAATTGAATCAAGAAAAAAATTGAGTAATTCTAAACTCCGCAATGAAAAATATAATTTAATAAAAGAGATTAAAGAAAGTTATAACGTAAATGACTTTTTTAATGGTCGCATTTCAAATTACAGATTACTTGCCTCAATATACAACACATTTCAGGCAGAAACTACACACACTACTTTTAATCCAGAACAAACTATTAATGCTAAATTTACTGTTTTAGAACACATTACAAGTAAAAAAATTAGTGTTAAAGATGTTAAAGCAGAAGTTTTAAAAGAATATAATAAAAAAGATAAAGATTTACGATTATTAGCATATCAAATTCTTGTTGACAAGTTTAATAAAAAATATAAAACATTAAATGAATCACAAAAGAATTTACTTGAACATTACATTAATAATGTAAGTAATACAAATTCATTACGAGAGTTTGTTGATGTTGAATCTTCTAAAATTAAAAAAGAATTAAAAAAACATTTACCAAAAATTACTGATAAAATTACTAAAATAAAATTAACAGAAGCAGTTAATCAAATAGGTAATTTAACAAAAGGTAAAGTGGTTAATGAAAAACAGGTTTTAACTTTGATGAGATATTATGAATTAGTCAAGGAGATTGAGGATGTCCACAAAAGTTGAACTTTTAAAAAAATATATCAGAGAACTGATTAAACAAGAGTTAGAAGAAGCATCAGTTACTGGTAATATCGATGGTGGTGAAGGTCCACCAAAAACTCCATATGCATTTAGTGGTGGTCGTAAAAAAGACAAAAAGAAAAAAGATGCAATAGTAAAAGCTGGTGGATATATGAAAGTTAAAGAAGCAAAATTCCACGTTAGAACTGAAATGGGTAGTGTTTTAATTGATGCTGGTTCTAAGGGTGAAGCAGTAATGAAAGTAGCTAAGGCACTTAAAAGTGGTCGTAAGGCAATAATTAGTGCAAAAAGAGTTGCTGTATCTCAAGCAAAACAAGTTGATAAAAAAATTGAATCTGTAACTGAAGGAAAATATCACGATTACAGAAATGACGAATCTCTAACACCCAAACAAAAAATAGGTTACTCAATGAGAGAAGTTAGAGACAAGTTAAATGAATTAGATAAACTTGTTAAAATGAATGTGAGACTAAAAAACGAAATAGGAGTTGATTCTACATCTTATTGGAAACGTACTCACGGGGCTATGAAAAAAATTAGTGAAAGGTTAGTAAAATTAGCAAATAAAGTCGGCCAACTTTACTAATCTTATTATGAAACCATCTTGGAATAAAGATGGACTTAATTTTTTGGGCAGATTATTAAGTTTATCTAATCTAAAAAGACGTTGGCTTATAGAAGAGTTGAAAGTCAAAGGTGAGGAGCCAAATAAAATGGAAACTGTAAATTTCATTAATAGATGGATTAAAAAATTAGAAGATTTGAAAAACGAAATTATTAAGACACGGAGTTAAATGTGAAAAATTTAATAGTAGATTATTTACCATTTGAAATAAAACCAGAACAAATTACTGAGTCAATGAAAAATAACAATGGTAAGTTGATTGTTCGTGGTGTATTACAGCGAGCAGAAGCAAAAAATCAAAATGGTAGAGTGTATCCACGTGATATTTTACATCGTGAGGCAAAAAAATATACTAAAGAATTTATTAATCAACGTAGAGCTATGGGTGAATTAGACCATCCAGAATCTTCAGTAGTGAATTTACAAAATGTATCACATAATGTAAAAGAGATGCACTGGGAAGGTGATAATTTATTGGGAACGGTTGAAGTATTAAGTACACCAAGTGGTAATATTTTAAAAGAATTATTTAAATCTGGAATCAAGTTGGGTATTTCTTCAAGAGGAATGGGTTCAGTAGAAACTGTAAATGAAGATGACGGCGACCAAGTTACTCAAGTACAACCTGATTTTGAACTTATAGCTTTTGATTTTGTATCCAATCCATCTACACACGGAGCATTTATGCACCCAACAGGGGTAAATGAATCCGTTAATAGAAACCAACCAGTAGGTAGAACGTGTGGTGAATATTGTAAAGTAGAGTCAATAATTAATGATATAATACGAGGATAATAATGATTAGTCTTAAATCTTTGATGAAAAATATGAAAGAGGCCAAGATTACATTACCTAAAAAAGGTACTGAAACTCCTTTAGATGCTAAAATTCAAATACCTGGATATGGTGTGATGAAAAGAAAACAATTACAAGGTAGCATCCAAAGAGTACTTAATGACACAGCAAAGTATGTTAAAAAGGGTCAAATGGAAAATGCTTATAGTATTTTGTATAAAAAAAGTGTACTAAGAGTATTTTTAGAAACAGAAATCAAACATATGGGAAAATAAAATGAAAATTTTAGAATCATATAAAAAAATAGCAAAAAGTATGTTGACAGAACACGCTTGGGATAGAAAATTTGGTGAACCACTTCCTACTTTAGAGGATGTAATGAAAGAAGCTTCTCAAGATGATGATGATTACGTACACGTTGGTTATGGTAAATATAAAGAAAAGAATATGGTAGACGACCCTTCAGCTCCAACATTTAAAAAAGATGACTCTGGAGCATTTGTACCATCTAAAGGTGGTGATGATAAAAAAGAACCTAAAGATGATAAAGAAAAACCAAAAGGTAAAGGTCTTGAACCTGATGATTTTGAAAGAGATTTTGACCCCGAAAAACCAGACGATGAACCATCATTTGGCGGAGATACTGGTGTAGATGCTGATTTTGGTATGGGCGATGATTGGGAAGACGATGAAGATGCTAGAGCAGCAGCTTTTGCAGATATGGAAGATGAATTTGGTGATGGAGATGAGTGGGACGAATCAATTAAAATAATTGATGGTAAAAAGTATAAAAAAGTTAAAGAAGAAAAGACAGTTATAAAAAAACATATTTTAAGAGAAACTTATGAAAAAATTGGTGGAAAATAATGTATAATTATAAAGAAATGATGTATAAGTGGAAAGACTTCAGATTAGATGAGGACAATTGTGGCTGCGGTGGAACAGATTCTTGTGGTTGTGAAGTTAAAGAAACAATATCAGAAGGACCAGATGAAAAAATCAAAGCCAAAAAAGAATTACAAAGAATACAAAAAGCAGAAGCCAAACTTAGAGAAAGAATGTATAAATTAGAACAAATATTCTTAGATGACCCAAGACCAGAAAATCAAAAATTAGCAAAAGCAATAAAAAAGTCGTATAAAGACAACGTTACTAAATTTATGAGAGAAGTTATTGGTTTTACTAAAAAAGTAAAATAATGATTAAATTAAAAAATATACTTAATGAACATTATTGGAACGAAAGAAAATTTGGCGAACCATTACCAAAATTACAAATAAATGAAGGTGTATTTCAGAATCAAGATGCTGATAAATATTTAACAGAACTAACAGAATTATTAGGTGAACCAACATATCAAAGTGATAAAGAACACGGTTGGTATGATGTAACATTACCTGAGACATATGGTAAGTATAAAATGTTAACAACTAAAGTTAACAAGGTTTATATAGTAGATGAATCAGTAAAACATTCATTTCCTGCAGACCATAGAGATTATGTTTACACAACTTATAGTGTACCTGAATGGCAACAGGATGAGGGTAAACATAATATAGATACAGAATTATTTAAACAATTTGCTGGTGTAACTGGTTCAATTATTATAGATGGTTTAAAAGGAACAGTTACTGCCAGATGTGGAGATTTAGTAGCTAACGATATCACAATAAATTTTGTGTTAGATGTAGTTAGAGGAAAAGTAGAACCTAAAAAAGACGAATATGCTAAACGTATATTAGGAGATAAATAAAATGGATACATATAACAAGTCAGTACAACATCAATGATTTCATCACGCAACTTGGGGGTCTTCCAAGTATAAGAATGAAGGAATTGGTGAAGTAACTTGGCATTCTCTAACAGAGGATGGTAAAGTAGAGTTTTGTAACATAAAATTTGGAGACAAAACTTACGAAAATGTAAATGTTAAACACTTGAATCCAGTTAAGATGCAAGAACATAAACATACACGAAGTGGTAAAGAGTTAGACGACAAAAAGAAAAAGAAAAAAAATGAAGAACTTAACTTTAAAGAACAATATAAGAGAATCGGTGGAAAGTAATGCCATCTGTCTCTAAGGCACAACAACGATTTATGGGAATGGTTCACGCTTTACAAAAAGGTGAAATAAAACCATCTAAAGTTTCTGGAAAAGTTAAAAAGGCAGCTAAATCTATGAAGAAAAAAGATGCTGACGATTTTGCTTCAACTAAACATAAAGGATTACCGAATAAAGTGAAAAAAGAAGAATTATATAGATTAATCGCTAAGTATGGTGCTAAAAAAGTTAGGGAATCTATTTTTGCAGTAAAAGGTAAAGAAGACCATCAAGGTTACAGACATGCTAAAAAACCAAATTTTA
>VTLG01005055.1_pt1 | contig 10487 bp, 10 predicted proteins | sample 4694571 | NCBI WGS metagenome assembly VTLG01 (sample SAMN12604809, study PRJNA352737) | marine metagenome | biome: ENVO:00000447; feature: ENVO:00000209|ENVO:00000569|ENVO:01000036; material: ENVO:00002151; isolation source: viral sequences binned using virsorter ... | reverse complement strand
ATAACTTGTAGAATAGTGTTTTCTTTTCTGCTGGTGTAGTCATTTGTAATTCTATCCAATATATTGAAAGTGCTGTGTTAGCCACGCTAGGACCCCTAGTCCAACTATGATGTAGAGCCCGTATATAGCGCCTTGTTGTATCTCCTTCTGCGAAACTTTTGATTTCGGTATCTTCTTCCAAACCATTTGATATCTCCTTTGTGTTACTAGACTATTTATAAGGAAAGCCCTCTGAATACGGTGAGGAGTATTGGTCGAAAGTATTGGGTGGAGACCAGCGGAATAAGCGGAATTAATGGAAAAAATCTTCTATCTGAGGGTCTGAGAGATGGTTATGCGATATCTCGTGGTAGACTGTGTGGTGATTGTTCTCCAGCGATTTCGGTGTATGACTTAGAAGAGGTTCCGACTGAAGTTCTGAATCCGTCTTTAACGCACTCAATTCTTTGGATGTATTCATTCACGGCAACCCTGTGTCGGATATGTGTTATAATGTATCGACCGGAGTATAATGGGTCGAGTATGTGTCGGGCGGTTTCACGGTCCTCTACTGATTGTATGTCGAATTGTATTAAATCTCCAGGCTGTAACCAAGATTGACCTTTAATAGTCATTTCTAGTCGTGTACCTGAGTGGATTTGATTGATTTGTGATATCCTTTGTCCTTCTAGTATGCCATCATCAGTTATATCTGTTCCGTAGTTGCCTGTGTCTTTACCGTGGGTAAATCGTGTCGTTGATTTCAGGGAAACTCTTGATTCTGGCCAATCACTTACACCTTTTTGTTGATTTACGCTAAGATTGGGGTTCTCTACTGTGTCATAATCAACAGGAGAACCTGATATAGCAGGGTGATTGTCTGTGTGTTCTGTGTCTATAAATGAGTTGTGGTAGTGGTAATCGTCTTCCCTGTATGATTTATCGTATATATTGTGTGTTATTACTCTATGTCCATATGTTCCGAGTGCTGTATTAGCGGCAACATCATGGAAATTGTTCAGGAACTTGTAGTTTTCTACATTCATATAACCTTCCACTATATTATCTAGAGGTTTGCCGTCTTTATCAAGAATCTCATGTCCAATACGGTCTACCGGCACCTGTACAAATCTAAATTTCTGTATGGGTTCTTTTGATTGTCCAATTTCATCAACCAATAGACTTTGCCAACTGCGGAAATGAAATCCTTTCGTTGTTTCATAGAAAAGATATCCTGTGCCTTTATTCTTCTCTGACAACGCTCTTTTAGCTAACAAACCAATAGCATCAAATGGAGTTAGATTGGGAATGCAGACCTTATCTATGTTTCCCGTCTGTTCTTTATGTAATATCTTTCTGCTGTCAAGAAATTTAGGGTCTACAAATATTGAATCAACTGCCTCATCCATTCTACCATCAAATGATTTGCTAACTTTTGTTCTTAGATTACGCACAAACTCCCTACTTGCAAAATGCAAGGTATATGACTGCAAATAGTCTTTCGCTTGTTGTTTGTTTGTTAATTTATAGATGTGCATTGGGTGACCTGTTTCCTCACTACAGTCTATAATATTTTCACGACCGGTGTCTCCCAATGACGCTAATTTAAAGGATAATCTTTCTGTGCCTTGTATTGGTAGATTGCCAATAAGATTATGTGTGTCTGCGATAACCGCTGAACCCGTTACGGAACTACTGAATATGCTCTCATAGATGTTGAATTCCAGAACCTTTAGATTAACATCTTCACCTTTAAGATGTGCCTCTACACCTTCGCCTGCATGGTTGCGAAGATGGATGTATTTTAAATGATAATCGCCTGCGGTTTCTATATGTGAATCGGGCTGTCGGTCTGCCATGATGTATTATCCTCTTATAAGGTTATCAAATTCTTCTACAAATGTGTCTAGGAATCGTGGGTCCAGTAGTCGTATTTGTCTGTATTCGTCTTGTTTCCTTTGTTCGTAATCTCTGTTTGATATGATACTTGGGTTATCTTCGTCTGAATTACACTCTACCATATGAGAATAATCCCTTGATGAAGTCGGACCACTTGTCTGCGTAATCTCGTAATGGTGTACTGCGTCCTCATTGCCAGAACCATATTTATCTTTCAAATGCTCTTGAAATTGGGGTTGTGTCAGCGGCCATTGATAATATCTGTCCGTGATATTATTCGTCATTAGTATTATCCAATGTAGTTCAGGGTCACCATATAGTTTAAACGCAATATCTTCAGGTTTTTCACCATCAGCAACATCATAGTTATCGAACAGGAACGAACCTGTGCGTATGCCTGAACGGAGTTTTACTCGTCTGAGTATGTTAGGCAATAGTTTATACTTCTCATTACCCGCCATATCGTAAGCCATAAGAGGAAATCTACTAAAATATGACATTATCTATGCACCCTCTTTTTACTTTCGTAATCTTTAATCGCAGCTCTGATAGAATCCTCTGCCAGTACGCTACAATGTATCTTAACTGGCGGGAGACTAAGCGCCTCTACGATATCCGTGTTCTTAATGTCTTTTGCCTGACCTAAGGTTTTACCCTTAACCCACTCGGTCAATAGGGAAGATGAAGCAATCGCACTTCCACACCCGTATGTCTTAAATTTAGCGTCTGTAATAACATCATCTTCAATCTTTATCTGAAGTTTCATTACATCGCCACACGCAGGTGCACCGACCATGCCCGTACCTACTGACGGGTCTGTTATGTCCATCTTACCCACATTGCGTGGGTTCTCGTAGTGGTCTAAAATTTTCTCTGAATATGCCATATTAGAATCCGTCGTTTATCCTCTGTTTAGTAAGCATCTTAGTTTCTTGGAAATTTAATGTCATTGATATTTGCGTAGGTGCGCCATCCTCAAATGACCTAACACCGTTCGGTGTATAATCAACATTACATCCTGTTAAAACGCAAGTTGCAATCTTATTATAAAAAGTGTTTTCTTTTGCCTTTTCTGGACTTGTCTGATACATATAATGAATATCAAATGTTGATGGTAATGTCAAAAATCTATGATTTGTTCCTTTAAGTTCCGGTGCCATATGAAATCTGAATAGTTGTATAATATCTTGTACATCTTGTGTTTCTTGTTTAGATTTTGGTGAAAAGTTAAAAGTATAACTGAAATCCCTCATACCCATACTATTAAAAGTTACCTCTATATAAGGATTAACTGCTTGTCCAAATGCTTTATCAAATGTTGCTTTAGCGGCACCTTCATCTGCGCCAGTTATCAATCCGAAGGCTCCAAGCCCCATTGTTCTCATTGATTCAACTAAGGCTGTTCCACCCATTTCAAATATTGTGTCTGCAACGCCCTCAAAATCACGAGCTTTCCATTTATTAACAACTTCACCAAAACTAAAAGCCAAAAATCCTGCCATACCAAGTGATTGGTTCTCGTAAGCAACAGATGTGTTGTCTGAAACAGCTGGTGGTAGATAAAGCGCAACCGAGTCTGTAATTCTTGTTGTTGACTTATGAACACTATCCAGTCCTTGGTATGATTTTCTACCTTTCTTTAAATTGACTTGATTGCTTCGTAAAATGTTTCCTTTGTGTCCGGCTAATACCATTCTTCGTTGATAATCAATATTAGTATCAAACACTTTACTAGCACCTGATTTCCAAGATTGTTTGAGAACATCTTTATTTATCATCTGTCGATAGGAAGTTCCATCAGCTCTTTCTTTCCATTCATATTTTCCAGTTCCTTCCTGTTTCCACTCCTCTGTCATTATCTGGTCACCAACTGGTATTATACTAGCAGTTTCACTAATTCCTTCATATGAATATTTTGTTTTGTTCTGAACATTGACATAGAATAATATGTAATGCCCATTTTCCATGCTTGTTGTTACATCTCTTGGATATGCGAAAGTAGAAAATCTAAATGGGTCTTTATTCCACTTTATCAAACTGGCCTCATCATCACCACCTTCTCTTTCTTCATCAATTCTATCTAATGCTGACACCATTTTCTGTTTTTCGGCATCTGACATAAACATAGGCATATTATGTTTTGCTAACTGAACAGCCAAGGAGTCCTGTTTCCTCGTATGTGTCATAAATGGTGTTTCTTTTCCAACTCCAATGTGTCGTAACCCTTGAGTTTTACTGTGCTCATCTGCTTTCTTTTGTGCTGCTAGTCTTTCCTTCTCTAGTCGAGGCAACTGGTCACCCCTTACCTTATTATCAGGGTCGCCAGGATATATTGTACCTTTTGGCTGGCGACTCCGTATATCAACATCCTTACCAAGGGTACTTGTATCTGTAGGTAGATTAGCAAATCTTTGTCCTTCAGCATCACCACTTGTATCAAGACCTTTACCTCGTCTTTCAGTTTCAGTACGGTCTAAGACTGCTGCCATTCTTTCTTTTTCTTCTTGTTTCTTTCGTGCTAACTCATCACCTTCTTTACCAAGTCTTTTTCCTTCATCTTGAGCGTCTAATACGGCGGTCATTCTTTCTACTTCTGCTTTTTTCTTTGCTTCTGCTTTTGCCTTAGCTGTTCCAGCCGACTCAAAATAAGATTCTGCTGGTATTTCAGGATTCAGAGTGTCTTTAAATCTTTCTTGTGTTCTCAGTTGAATTCTCTTTTTCCGTTCTTCGTCCTCAATCTCCTTCATTATCTCAGCGGCATTTTTCTCTGCTGTTATTTTCTCTTGCAGTAATGTTTCATGCCATACTGCATCATGACCACCAGCATCAACAACTGAACCATCTGATAGTGTAAATTTACCATTAGCTAATATTTCTTTTTCTATTAAAGAATCAGTATCAGTTCCAACAATATTTTCTGTCTTAGTTTCAAAGAAAGAACCTGTAACATTTCCGCCCTCGGCGACAATCTCAGCCGCAAGTTGTTCACTATAGTCCAATCCGTTATTTTGATTCAAGTAGTGTTGTTCTTCTTCATCAATAGTAACTTCGCCGTCTTTATTTAAGTCTTTGAAATGAAAGGTTTGTCTGGCATCATCTAATGCTTGTTGTTTTTCTGCTGTTTGAATTTCTGCGGCTGAAATCATATGGTCGACTTGTGCTTCAATTGCCTGTGATTCTAGTATCTCTGCTTTTTTAGTATCCTCTGCCATCTCCTGCATTAGTGCGGCGGCGTTTGCTGCTCCTTCTTTTTTGGCATTTTCAAACGCAACGCCAGACGCTTTCTCTAAATCAGCATGGGAAGTATTAAGAATTTCATCATTTAAGTTTTGGTTTAAATCTACTACCTTAATGTTATTACCTGGGCTTAATTCGTAGAGTTGATTATCGTTGTAATTGGACATAAACTGACTTGTTGCGGCCAATTTACTTGTATCTATTTCTGCAACTTCGTCTGATAAGATTGACATATTAGGCACATCACCATTATAATATTGGTCATTGACGCCCACACTCGCCTTTTCAGTATCTAATGTTTGAACATAGTCTGAAACATCTTCAGCAGTTACCTGCATACTTGTTAGTGATGGAAACACTAGTGAAGGTTTTGAAACATTTGGGTCTAATGCTGAATTTTGCCTGCTCCATGTAGAATTGGCCTTTTCTTGAGCCAGTAAGTTAGCATAGTTGTTCTTCACAACTTTAGAAACATCGGTGGTGTAAATCTTGGAATTGCCAGAAGCTGCAAATCCGTGTCTTTTTCCTTCGTGTGCCATTGAGTCGTCCTACTTTACTAAATATTGATATAACTATTTATAAACATTATGAAAGAACGAAGTCAAAAATACAAAGGTAAATACACACCAGAACATCCTGCCAAGTACACCGGTGATGCCACAAATATCATCTATCGTTCTATGTGGGAGAGAAGGTGTATGAAATACTTTGATGTTAATCCGAGCGTATTGCAATGGTCAAGTGAAGAGGTAGTGATACCATACTACGATAGCATGAGTAAGAAGGTGCGTAGGTATTTCCCCGACTTTCTAATCAAAGTAAAAACTGCGACTGGTGAGAGTACAACCCACCTTATTGAAGTAAAACCATCTAAAGATTTGCGTCCCCCTGTCGGTGGTCGTGGTAAAAAGAAGTCAACTGTGTTATATGAGATGAAAGCCTATCGAATGAATCGGGATAAGTTCGCATCTGCCCGTAAATGGTGTGATGAAAGAGGGATTATCTTTGATGTCTGGACTGAAAAACACCTAAAACAGAAAGGTTAGGCAAATTGTCCCGTAGTGCTGTTAAGATTCTTCGTATATGCCAACATTAGCGCTGTATTGTCTTGGACTCTGGAACTCAACCCGCCACTATAAGTATCACCTAATTTTGTAACACTCTGGTTACGATTATCTGGCGCCATAACTACTGATGGTGTCTGTTTTCCTTCAGCAAAGGCTTTGGCAACAGGTTTCAGCAATTCTTCTAAATGATGGTCGTGAGTGGATATCGAATTACCGTCTAGTGCAGCTATATTAACTTTATTTTGCAAGGATGCATTAGGCATCATCTCCTCAAGGTCTTTGTTAAGTTGAGCCATCAACGCCACATCTGTTGCAATGAAATTAGTACTTCCAAACGGCATCTTTCGTACATTTTGACCTTCAAGGCCTGCCGACTCTGTATATGGCATATCAATGGATCCAACCTTTACGGTCTCGCCACTAGCTATAAGACCTCTTCGGAAGTCTATCGAATTGGCCAACATACTCTTTTGTCTTAATTTATCAGTAAGTGCCATAGACGATTCTTCTGTCAGGCCAGCTGTCAATTTTTCAAGTCCACCAAAATAGTTTTTGCTCTTTTTATCTAAAACATCCCAAGAATTATATACAAATCCATCAACAACTGGGTTAGCTCTCATTACAGAAAGTGGATTAATACCCTCAGTACTCAAAGGATTAGTTGCTTCGTCCTGCCACGGCAATTTCGATAAATCTCTCATTATGCCTGACCATTGTATTCTTCCACCTGAGCTTCTTGAAACATTAATCATGGTTTTAAGCATATTTTCTATTGCATTACGAGCACTCATTCGGTCACCTTCACTCCTAGCATCAAGTTCTATGCCTGCCGCTTTAGCGGCTCTTTCCCATTGGATGTTGTCAGCAGAAGCGGCTAAAATTTCAGGAGAGTATCGGTCTGTCAAGTTTGCAATTGTATTTTGGGAATCTGCTGCTTTACCGACTTCGTGAGCAATCTCAACATCGCCTCCGATATTTTTAAACCATCTATGACCTGTTGTTTCATTCACCCATATCTTCATTGAATCGATTAAATCTGTGATAAATCCAACAAGTTTATCTTTTACCTTATCAAAAGTATCTTTTCCCCATCCTTTTATTCCTTCCCAAGCAGTTTCCCACGGATTATCACTTTCTTTAAAGAAATGATACCATTCATCAAAGGTTTCAAATATACCAGCCATCCACTCTTTTATGTTTTCTCTATACTTCCTATATAGGATAAATATGCCACCTAATGCTATTGCCTTCAACGCCATTTTCAGTCCTGAACCCACACTACCGAGAGTGTTCTTAATTCCACTCCAAGTTTTACTAAGTCCTCTTGAAATTGCTCCTGGTCCCTTAGGGTCGGTTTCTTGTTTATCTAGATTTTCTTGTACTGACTGTTGTGCCTGTCCTGCTACCATTAAACCTATGCCAGCAGAAATTCTATCAGTATTTGTTGATATGTGTATAACATGGTCGAGAATTCGTTGTAATGGACTAGCATCGCTTCTATCTACAGGTCCTATTGAATCAATGCGCTCTTCTAAAGTCATGCCTGGCATTTGACCACCAATAATTTGTCCGCCTCTTGAAGAACCTTTGTCGTAAACTATTACTCCAGCACTATTCACTTTTGTGCCTGGTGGAAGTGCTCTTCCACCAAGTGGATCCGTCGCTCTAGGCTCTTGCTCTACATTACCAGACTCACCACCACCCAGCATTCCGCCTGCAGCCCCTGCTACTCCTTTACCAATATCCCACGACATTCCGGCCGCCGTTGAAGCTGCATGAGTCAATCCTCCAGCCATACTCAAAGCACCGCCAGCCAAAGACATAGCTCCTCCAACGAGAGGCGCCACTAGCGCTCCTACACCTGCTATTATTGCTGGAATTGGCATATTATTCTCCTAATCATTGTCCGTATTTTGCCTCTGCTTCTTTTTGTCTTTGTTTTTCGTTTTCGTCTTTAATATAAGTAATCAACATATCGACATATATCTCCCTTTCCCATGGTATCATATTTTCTAGTTCTGTCAAACTGTACTTATGATGTTGCATTAGAGAAAAGTTTGTCGTCATATAGTTCTCTAACGATTCATGCGAAAGGGCTATGCGAAAAAATCGTTTAGTCCTGTCAATATTACATTACTTTCTTTCTTTGTTTTAGGATTCTTTACCGTAATTGTATGTTTCAAAGTAGGCATAGTATCATAAAACTTTTGTACATCTGCAAATTGTTTTGTATTCATCTGTTCAATAAATTCAACCAGTTCTTTTTTAGTTGAATCTTTTGCATCATAAACATCTTCACCTTTCTTATCATATATCTGTGCAATACAACTGGCAATCACATCTATCATATTTGAAGGATTAATATCTGTTATACCTTCTTCCGTAAATGAATCAATGGTCGGGTACTGCATAATAACACCCGTTTCATCTGTCAATTCAATCTTATTCGTATGGCTATCATCAACTTGTACATTAACATCATTCAAATCGACCTCTACATCAGCATATGTTTCTCCATCATCTTGACACAAAACTCTCAATTTAGAAACTTCGCCCACAGACTTTGCTCTAATCTGTAAAAATATATACTCAACATCAAACATAGGCATTGTGCCCAATTTCATTTTATTAAAGGTACATTCATCAACAATAGTTTTAGTTGCATTAAGAATGTCCTCAGTCTTGCCAGATTCCATTGCCATCAATAAAACCTTTTCTTCTTTTACCAAAAACGGACGATATTTTATCTTCTCGTCTGTTGATGGTACGACCAACTCATATGTTGGTACATTTAGCTTTGGTAACGCCATAATTTATCTCCTTATTATATAATATTATGTATTCGTTCTTTTACTTCATTCTCTAAACTTGACTCTTGAGGAAAGACTTTAATGCAGCTGTAGACTCGAAACCAAGTCCTCTAGCTATACCTTCAGGTCTAAAATCCACACCATCCTCTTGAGGGATTCGGGACTGGGTCTGGACTTTGCTCTTATCAGTTCCATCAAGTTTTCTAGGGTCTATTGTTTTCCACTTTTTATATTGAAACTCTACAGCTAACAATGCAAGTGTATCTACGGTTGCATAAGCATATTCTATTTGTCCTATCGTTTCAGGATATACTTCTAGTACTTCCATACCGTGTGTTCTACCGCCACCACCTAATTGATATATCTCCATTCTACCAGCATAGTTGAGATTTCCAGCTTCATCTTTATAATAGCTAACTTTATTTGTATTGCGGTCTACCGCCATATGTTGCCATAAGTCAAAATACGATTTTGTTTCAAGATTTTCATCCATATAAAATGTAGTAGCAATCGAACCCTCAAATCCGTGTCCGTTAGCCATTATTGTTGCAAGCCCTGTACCATATTTAGCCGAATGTGTCTGCAAATCATGTCCTGGCATTACAACCGTGTCGCACAGTAAACTTATCTCTCTGCTATAAGGCTTTATATCAGTAGCAAACTCACCTTGACCAATATGTCTAGCTAACGCATCTGGCGGGTATAATACAACTTCATACTTAGCCGCCCTGGCCATTCCACTACCCTTTGACAATATAGCTTTGAATTCATCAATAGACCTGCTTGGTGGGTTTCTTTTGGGGGCTTGCTTGCCTATGTCGTTATAATCAGCTGATTGTCTTTCGACTGTACCTTTTACTTGTGCCATATCTTATATGTTACCAAATGTACCACCTCTGAATCGTGCAACTGGTAAAAATATACCGATTGCCATCTCATCAGGATGAATGTTTAAAAATGATGACCGAACATGGTTCCACAAATAGTGTTTTATACACAACTTGAAGTAACGATTGTTCTCTATGCCACCTGTTAAATTATATCTAGTATTTCTGTCAAAATTCTTATCACTTGCATACTTTGAAAGTTGTCTTAAAAACTTAACTCTCTGTGCAAAAGGTAAATAGTGAAAGTTCAATCCATAGAACCCACCCTTTGCAGCCTGTAGTGGCATAATTAGTGGAAATCTATCATAGTATGGTAATGTTGCCTTGTGTTTCGGGTCATATGCAAACAAATTCATTACACCATACTTTGGTCGTAGTGTTGCCTTGCCTTGATTGATTAGTGCCCTTGCACCAGGTGTCGTCATACCACGCACCTGCTTCTGATACCAATCATATGATTTGGGACCCGTTGTTGTATCAAGAATTTTATCAAATACCGTTTTCGCCATACTACTATTTATACAGGCTTGTAGATAGTTATTAGTTCTTCTTTTCCTTTGACTTTGATTTTATCCACTTCAATCGACTTGATATTATCGAGTTGTTCC
>VTLG01017258.1_pt1 | contig 10488 bp, 5 predicted proteins | sample 4694571 | NCBI WGS metagenome assembly VTLG01 (sample SAMN12604809, study PRJNA352737) | marine metagenome | biome: ENVO:00000447; feature: ENVO:00000209|ENVO:00000569|ENVO:01000036; material: ENVO:00002151; isolation source: viral sequences binned using virsorter ... | reverse complement strand
TTATTGGGCTGGTGATGTCGCCACTATTAAAACTAGATTCTCTGAGTATACTAAAAGTGATGAACACTGGGATTTATTAGGAAGATGGGCTGAAACAAGAGGAACTGCCGGAGATCAAGCTGCATTCAAATTAGCTAATTTAGCTAGATCAGCTAATGATAATCGGTGGTTTTCTTATTCAACTAAAATAATGGCATCCATTGATGATTCATTTGGATTCATCATGGGTAGAGCTAAAGCAAGAGAGAAAGCTTTTAGAAAAGCTAGTGATGCTTTTAATAAAGGAGATGTTACTGAGATAACTCCTGAATTAATTCGAAGATATGAAGATGAATTTAACGGTCAAATCTTTGATGCTGATGGTAATTTAACTGATGAAGCAGCTGCCTTTGCTACTAAAGAGGCAACTCTTACTCAAGATTTAACAGGACTTTCTGCAGGTTTAAATAAAGTATTCAATAATTTCCCAGTATTAAAACCTTTCTTCTTATTTGCTAGAACTGGTGTTAATGGTTTACAACTAACTGCTAAACATACACCTGTACTTAATTTATTTGTTCAAGAGTTTAATGATATAGCTTGGGCTAATGCAGATAATTTAACTAATGTGAGAAAGTATGGAATTACAAATGCAACTGAATTAGCTAATGCTCAAGCTTTACAGCAAGGCAGATTAGCTATTGGAACCTCTTTAATTTCCATAGCAGCTTGGTCTGCATTAAGTGGTAACCTATCAGGTGATGGACCACAAAACAGACAAAAAAGGCAAATGTGGATTGATGGAGGATGGGAACCAAGGCGTATTACTATAGGTGGTTTAAGAGTTTCTTATGATTCAATTGAACCTTATAACCAAATATTCGCTGGAGTTGCTAATGTAGTTGATTATAGTGAGTTAATGGGTCCAGAATGGACAGAAAAGAATCTACTTAAGTTTGCTTTAGTTCTTGGTCAAACAGCTGCAAGTAAGTCCTATCTAACAGGTATGCAGCAATTTGTTGATTTATTTAGTGGCAGACGTGGACAAGGTGAAAGAATAATAGCTGGTCTATTAAATAATCAAATACCTTTATCTTCTCTTCGTAATGAAATAGGTAAAGTAATTACACCTTACATGCGTGAATTAAATTCAGGTATAGCTGATGCAGTCCGTAACCGTAATTTACTTACGGAGAATATTGCTACTGATCCTCTTCCAATTAAATATGATATTCTTAATGGAAGACCTATTAAAGATCATGATTTCATGACCAGAATGCTTAACGCAGTAAGTCCAATACAAGTTAACTTAGATTCAAGTCCAGGTAGGAAACTATTATTTGAAAGTGGATACGATTTAAGAAGAACAACTTATTATTCACCTGATGGAGATGATTTATCAGATAGTAATAAAGTGAGATCTTTGTTCCAGAAAGCAATAGGTGAACAAAACATTGAATTAGAGTTAAACAAATTAGCTAAGGATGAAAAAGTACTAGCGTCAATAGAGTTAATGAATACTCATAGACGTAATGGACAGTATGAGAATGATCCTATGGGATATTTCCATAATGATAAAATACAAATCATTTTTGATAATGCTAGAGCTAGAGCTTGGGCATCAATTTTATCAGATCCAGTTGTACAACAAATAAGATCTACCACCAAACAAAAGAATATAAACAAGGTAAAAGTTGGTAAAGAATCTAGAAACCAAGTTACACCTAAGAATCTCCAACCTATACTCCAAATTTATAAATAATTATGGCGATCCCTACAACAAGAATTTTCCGTGATGGAGATGCTACTCAAGGTACTAATCATTCTTATAGCGCTTTAGATGATTTATATGAATCTAGTGATTTAACTGTTAAAGTCAAAGAATCTGGTACATGGGTTACAAAATCAATATCCACTCACTATACAGTAAATACAAGCGCAAAAACAATCCAATTTGTAACTGGACAAGTACCAGTAAGTGGTACAGGTAATATTGTAATTGAAAGAGTTACAGATTTAGATGCAGCTAAAGTTACATTTCAACCTGGTGCTGTTATAGCAGCTAAAGATTTAAATAGTAATCAAAAACAAACTAGATATGCTGCAGCTGAATTATTTAATTCTAAACTAGATGTTTTAAACCCTGCTATTAAAGGTACTGCTACATTTGATTCTACTGTAACTTTTGCAGCAGGACAAACATTTGATGGACGTGATGTATCCGCAGATGGTACAAAGTTAGATGGTATAGAAGCTAATGCTACAGCAGATCAAACAGCTGCTGAAATCAAAACATTAATTGGAAGTGCTAGTGATTCTAATGTACTCACAGATGCACTTAAGACTAAGTTAGATGCTATAGAAGCTAGTGCTGATGTAACAGATGCAACCAACGTAGATGCTGCTGGTGCTGTGATGAACAGTGATTCAGATGCATCTGCTATGGGTTTTGTTCTTAATGAAGATGACTTTGCTTCTGACGCAGATACTAAAGTACCTACACAACAATCAGTTAAAGCGTATATAAGTACAACTAACTACACCAAAACAGAAAGCGACTCTAAATATTATAAGAAAACTGGTAGTCCAGATGAAGTAATAAAGAGTAGTGAAACATGGCCAACCGATGGCACTAAAGATGATTTTGTCGTAACTCCAGGTTCTGTAGATTTACGAGTAGTAGCTTTAGTAGAGGAAGTTGGTGGTTTTGTAGCAATTGACAATGAAACATCCTTTCCTAATACTAATCCTGATATTAATGATGGTGCTGGCACTATTGTTAGTGTTAAATCCTTGGCTAGTTCTATCACCTCCAACGGAAGTGGTGTCGCAACAATTGCCAATGGCACTATTGGAAACTCAACAATCACTATTAATGGTCTAGCTAATAGCACTACATATGGTGCAGGGTTAGGTATATTAGTAGAAACAACTACTACACTTAATACTTATAAGTTCCATAGAAGCATACCTCTTGCTGCTGACGTTGCTGCTGTTGCAGCTAAATCTACAGAAGTAGGTCGTCTTGGTACAGCTGATGCTGTAGCAGATATGGCATTACTTGGCACTACTGATTGCGTAGCTGACATGGCTTTACTCGCCACTACGGATGCTATAGCTGATATGAATACATTGGCTACAACAGACAATGTAAATAATATAGACACAGTAGCAGGTATTGCTGCAAACGTAACTACTGTTGCAGGAATCAGTGCTAATGTAACAACTGTAGCAGGTAACAATAGTAATGTGACTTCTGTTGCAACTAATATAGCAGATGTCAATAACTTTGCGGATGTTTATCAGATACAAACTTCTCCACCAAGTGCACGTGCAGATAGTAGTTCCTTAACTTTAGGTGATCTATGGTTTGATTCATCATCCAATAAAGTGATGATGGTTTACGATGGATCGTCAGGAGATGGATATTCAGCTACATCACCCTCTCAATCGGTTCTAAACGACATTGCTAATGTCTCAGGACAGTTGACCTATGCAGAAGATTTAGGAAGCATTGCAGACGCTTTAACAACAGAGACAGGAAATAATATAAATACTGTTGCTACCAATATAAATAATATCAATAGTTTTTCTGATACATACAGAGTAGCATCAGAAGCACCTGATTCTAGTTTAGATGAAGGTGACTTATGGTATGACTCTACTGGTAATGTACTGAAATACTATAATGGTAGTGCTTGGGTTGTAACTGCAGCGGCTGGTTTATCAGAAGTATCAGGAGATACAACACCTGAATTAGGCGGTCATTTAGACTGCAACGATAAAAACCTCACTGAAGTTGGAACTGTCAGTGGTGATAACTTACAAATTGACTTCGGAGCTATAGCTTAACATGGCAAAAAAATTACAATTAAGACGTGGCACAACCACGCAACATAATAGCTTTACCGGAGCAGAAGGTGAAGTTACAATTGATACCACTAAAGATAGTCTTGTCGTACATGACGGCAGTACCCAAGGTGGTCATCCCATTGCTAAATCATCTGATTTACCTAACTTAAATAATTATGCAGCTCTAGCAGGTGCTAATTTTACAGGTAATCTTCTTATAGACAATGCCCAAGAATTACGTCTAGGTGAGGCAGATGGTTCAGGTACTAATTATACAGGACTTAAAGCACAGGCACAATCTGGTGATATTACATTAACATTACCAGCTGTAGCTCCTACTGCTAATCAGGTACTAAAAGCTGATTCTAGTACACCAACTACCCTTACTTGGGCAAGTGATGTAGCACTGACACTGATAGATGAAGACAATATGGCGTCTGATTCTGCTAGTGCAGTACCTAGTCAGCAGTCAGTTAAAGCGTATGTAGATACACAAGTAGCTACAAAACAAGCTGCTGATGCTGATTTAACATCCCTTTCTAATTGTCAATCAGGTGCAGCTGCAGCTCTTGCTTTACTTACTTCAACAGAAGTAGAAGTATTAGATGGCGCTACACTAAGTACAACAGAACTAAATTATGTAGATGGTGTTACATCTGCTATACAAACACAACTTAATGCTAAAGGTGCTGGTGATGCTGTATTAGCCACAGACTTTCAAAACTGGACTGGTACACAGCGTGGTGCTGTAAATGCTATAGGTAGTACAGGAACTTTTACAATACCATTAGATGCTGGTAATAACCATAGCATTACGCTATCAGGTGCTTCTACTTTAACTTTTAAAAAGAACTCTAGTACAGCATTAGATTCAGATTGTGTTGGAGTATCTGGTACTGTATATGTAACTAATGGTGCTTATACACATGCCTACGCTAGTCATATTAAAAAAGCTGCCACAACTACTATAGGAGCAACTGCGGGAGATTATGCAATCTCTTATTTTGTAGCAGCTACTGATAAAGTTGTGATAGATGTGATCGCTCTAGCATGAGGTTAGTATGTCAATATTAAGTAATGCTCCTTTATTAAGAGGAGCACCAGCGGCAGATGATAGTGATGCCTATCAGATAGAAAAGAGTCTTAGGTTTAATGACGATGATTCTGCTCATTTATTAAGAACTGTAGCGGGTGGTAATGTTAGAACATTTACCCTTTCTTTTTGGATTAAAAACTGCAAAGATGGTACAAGGTTCTTCTCAACAGGTTATAACACTAGTGTTGATGCTCAAAGAGAAGGTTATATAGGTTTTAATAGTGCTAAACTAACTTTTAATCAAGTAGGTGGAGCCAGTGGTACTGGCGGTACTGCTAATTGTGATATCCGGACTGAACAGGTTTTTCGTGACCAGTCAGCCTGGTACCACATAGTAATTGGTGTTGATACTACTCAAGACATATCTTCGGAGAGAGTTAAAATTCACGTAAATGGTAAACAAGCAGGTATTGATAGTAGTTATAATACGTATCCTGGTCAGAACGAAACATTCTCTTTTGCTAAATCTGGTAAAGAATTAACATTGGGATGCTGGAGACTTAATGGTTCTTTAGCTGGTTATCATGATGGGTATTTTGCAGACTGGTATTACATTGACGGACTAGCATTATCCCCAGCTGCATTCGGATCCTTCGATTCAGCAGGTAACTGGAACCCAAAAGCGTTCGCGTTACCTACTCCTAATACTGATGCTGAGAGCCCTACATGGAGCAACAGTTATGACAGTAATAATAATACACCTGCTAATGGTGACCATGCTTTTGATGGTAGTTTCCTAACTTATACAAGCGCTAACGCTACTCAGAACTGTGGATGGAACCCTCCAGAGACAATTACAGCTAAATGTCAAATACGTATCCTTATGGAGCTAGCTGGTAGTGGTGGTGGTACTACAGCTAAATGTAATAATAGAGAACGTTGGTCAGATTGGGTAGCAGCATTAGGACGTAACACTAAAGGTTGGTGGACTGTTCCTGAAAGGAAACTAATTAAAAATGTTGGTGGTGGTTGGAATGATGCTATTAATTTTGCATACAATGGTAATGATGATGTAAGGATTTATGCCATTGAAGTTGATGGCGTTATCCTTAAAGATGGTAAAACTGATAAAACTTATTTAACTTGGCTATCTTCACATAATAATGATGGAAGAGATTGGTCAACTGGAGGACAAAACCAAGAAAGTTCAGACCAAACAATTTGGTGTGATGGAGATATGGGTCAAGGTTGGTTGTATGATAGTACTTATAGAACATTTAGTAGCACCGATATTGTAGTAGATAAACAGATGGAAATCTGGCATAATGGTGGTGGTACAACTACAACTCTGCAAGATGGAGACGATAATGTTTATCAACTATCTAGCGGTGGTAATAAATGGGTGACTGTGCAAAACGGTAACTCTCAAAGTGGCGTACCATTTACAGGAACAATGAAAGGGCCTGTAAAAGCTAAGCAAGAAACTGGAAGTAGTTATTTACAAGGTGTGAAAGTTGATGGATATCTTCTAATTAGAAATTTAGATGAAAAATCAGGTGGAAATTCATTTCATCTTAAACTAAACGACGTAGCAGAAAATAAAAACCTAGGTTATTCACAAGTATTAAATGAAGCTACAGGTGCTCTACCTATGTATGGACCTGGTGCTGACGATTCTACAAAGTCAAGTTTAGTTTTAGCGTTACCTGGTTATGATACAAACGACCATAGTCATACTATAAAAGGATCAGGTTCTGCTAAAACGATTGGTACAACAACTGGAACTAAACAAAGTAGTTCAACCAGAAGTAAATTTTACGGGTCAGCACTAAGGCTAGATGGAAGTACTGTTTTAAATTGTCAACCAGGAGCTGATTTTCAATTTGGTACAGGTGCTTGGTGTGTAGAGGTGTGGGTTAATCCTGATTCAAACAATCAGACTGATAAAGGTGTTCTACATCTTACAGAATCCTCTGGTTATCCAAGTGGTGATGGTTGCCTTGCTTTAGTACAAAATGGTACTTACTGGCAAGCTAGGGTAAGTTCAGATGGTAATACAAATGTTCTGAGAACTGCAGATAATTCAGTAGTAGCAAATGAATGGATTCATTTAGCAGTTTCATATGATGGAACTAATGCCTTAAAATTCTTTGTAAATGGAGCTCTCGCCAATCATACAGGTAGCGCTACACAAGCTCATGATATGGATTCCAATCATTCTGGAAACTTACTTTTAGGTACTTACTGGGCTGTGGGTCACAAGTGGACAGGTTACACACAAGATCTTAGGATATATAAAGGTGCTCAGAAATACTCTGCAGCTTTCACACCTCCTACTCGTAGCGACTTTACTGTTTCAAATATAACTCATGAAGCATCTGGAAAAATATATACATCAGGTAGTGATTGGACTGGTGCTATATGGGATGGAAGCACTTCTACTCAAGGAGGAGTTACTGGTCAAAGTTATGAAGAATTAACCTCTCAATCAATTACTGTAAATACATCTTTTGAACTTAATACAAATGATGAAGCCGGTCAGATTAATACTATAAAAGATGGTAATGGTAATGAGTATCAATGTACTGATGATCTAGGTGGTCAAACCTGGAGAGTTCTTTATAATGCAAACTCTCAAAGTGGAACTAATTTTACAGGTACACTAGCTGGTCCTATTCAAGTTAAAGTTAGTTATGGTGGTAGCCATATCTATGCTGTAAAAGTTGATGGTACAATTTTGACAGATGATCCATCATCAAATACAGATACATTAGTAGACACTCCAACGAATTATGGATCTGGATCTGATGTCGGTGGTGTTCTGAGAGGCAACTACGCTACTCTGAATCCCATAGCGCGTACCTTTAATGACACTCTAAGGGATATCACTAATGGAAATTTAGAAGTTGAAGGAAACAGTTCTAGTAACTCTGGTATAGCAGAATCTACCTGGAATCAATTAACAGGTAAATGGTACATGGAATTTACATATGTAAAGGATGCTAATGATGGGTATGCAATATGTGGACTGTACAATTCTGACTATAAAAGTCATAGTGGAACAGGAGATGGTAGTGGATCTTCTGGATCAGCTTGTGTAAATATATCAACTAATACTTCAGTATTTGGAAGTGTCTTAAATGCTGGCGATATCATGGGTATGGCTGCAGATTTAGATAATGGAGCATGTTACTTCAGTAAAAACGGTACTTGGGTAGGTACACCTACTTCTGGTGGTTCAAAGACTGGAGCTACTGCTACTTGGACAGCAGGTGATAAATCTAAAAATATAGGTGTAATTGATATATATAAATCTGGAAACAAAGTAGCTTGTAATTGGGGACAATTACCATTCAAGTATACACCACCTACAGGTTTCAAATCTTGTTGTACTCAAAACCTCCCAGATCTATTTACTGAAGATGATGAAATAAATAACCCATCTAAGTTCTTTGATATTCAACTTTATTATGGTACTGGAGGAACACAAAATATAGGTGGGTTTAATTTCAGTCCAGAAATGGTTTGGATAAAATCTCGTAGTGACGGACAAGATCATATTGTAGTTGACAAAGCTAGAGGTGATAATAAAGTTTGGTCACCAGATGATGAGACTATTGGGGAATACACTCTTGCTAATAGTGTAAGTTTTAGTACTGATAATCAGTTTGATCTAGGATCTGACGGAACCAAAGTTAATGGTTCTGGTAAGACATATGTGGCGTGGTGTTGGGATGCATCTACAAGTACATCTATTAGTGCAGGAGACTCAGATTATGGCTCTCCAGACTTAGCTTCTACGAATTATACGAATGCTACAGCTGGTATTGATATTGTTAAATTTAGTATTGGTGCTGCTGGTGATAAAAAAATAGCACATAGATTAGGTGCAATTCCTGATTTCGCGATTCTAAAAGAATTGAATGATAATAGTAATTACCATTATGTTTTACAAAATGCAAAACCTAATTCTGATGCTCAACCATTAATTAATGAAACTTACTTGAGATTAGAGAGTACTGCAGCTAACAATGGTGGAGATAATGTTATCGGTACTGAAGGTGGATGGACAAATGAAATCTTCGTAGTAGGTTCAGGTAGTACATTTAATGCTAATACAGAGGGTATAGCTTACCTATTCGCTGAAATTCCAGGGTATAGTAAGTTTGGAAAATATACTGGGAATGGTAATGCAGACGGTCAATTTGTATATACTGGTTTTCAACCTAAATATATTTTGGTTAAAAAGACCTCAGGTGTTGCTGGTTGGCCGATTCTTGATCGACCACGACTTGATTTAAACGGAGCTGAGACTTTATACGCTCATGACGATGGACTAGCATTTAATAATGGTGGTGGGCAATGGGTAGACTTTTTGTCTAACGGTTTTAAAAGCAGACAGGATGGAGGTGATGCTAACGGTACTGATGATGTGTATTTCTACGCAGCATTTGCTGCACATCCTTTCAAAACAGCACGAGCACAAGCTAACTAATTAAATTATTATGGGATACAAATACAACGGGTCACATCTACCTTTAGATGTGGCCTGGACAGATACAGCGGGTACACAATACCCATCTAATTGGTTGCGTAGCTCTACTGTAGCACAACGCGCAGCCGTACCATCAGGAGGTGTTACATGGGAACAAGATTCCTATATAGGATACGATCAAGAGTTCTATTGGAGTCCATCAAATCCTAAAGATATTGATGACTTAAAGAAAGATTGGGTTCAAAAACAAAAGAACGCTGCTAATAATCTATTAGCTCAAACAGATTGGCTAGTAATTCGAAAATCAGAAGCAGGTACAGCAATACCTACAGCACAAGCAAACTATCGTACAGCCGTGAGAACCCAATGTGGTCTCCGTGAAGCAACGATAAACGCCTGTGCTGATACAGATAAACTTTATGCTACAATAAGTGGTGGACTAACTCCTAAGGTAGCTGGAACAGCATCTAATGGTGCAACAGAGAAGTTCGATACTTCTAAAGAGAAGAAAGACAGTGAGGGTAATTCATTCGATCCAAAGCAATATGAATCGTTTGATCCTAAACAATACAACGATATTGCAAACCCTGACCTCTTAGAAGATTGGCCGACACCAGTTTAGGACCATCAATAAATCTTCCACCTCAAATCCTGCCAAATGTGCCGCCATTACCGCGTCCTAATTTAGATGCACCAAAAGCGGTATTACCTTCTTATAAACCGATGTTAGTTCCATCAGGTGCTTTAAGAGGTCCAACTGGTAGAGAAGAAGATGAAGAAGATAATGAGCCAACGCCTGCAGAAGTGCAAAGAGTTAATGTACCATTTACTGATATTACGATACCAGTACCTCAAGAAGAAATAATGGTAACAGCGGCTACTACAGCATTTATCTCTGTAGCTGCTACTTTAACTGCAACTAGTTTATTTAAACAATGTGTTAAGGTATTTAAACCAATTATTATGCAATTGGCTAAACGCATCCAAAAGAAACTGAATGGAAACACCACAAAAGAAGAACCTGCTGGATAAGCTAAAAGATGGAATAGATGATAAAGAAGAACAGATGAATATCCTAGCTACATTTGTACGTTTAGGAGTTGTTGTCTGGGCTGGATTTATCATC
>VTLG01015540.1_pt1 | contig 10489 bp, 7 predicted proteins | sample 4694571 | NCBI WGS metagenome assembly VTLG01 (sample SAMN12604809, study PRJNA352737) | marine metagenome | biome: ENVO:00000447; feature: ENVO:00000209|ENVO:00000569|ENVO:01000036; material: ENVO:00002151; isolation source: viral sequences binned using virsorter ... | reverse complement strand
GTGGTGCAGTTATGACGCTAGTATTGCCGAAGATTGGTACGTCAGCAGGTCAAGCAAAACGCGGCGAACAAATAGAATTCAAAAATACAACAGCGACACTAGACAAAAATGCAATTGTTGTTCGTTCAGCAGCGGGTGACGCGATTATAGGTGCGAATGAGCTTAACGGTGACTTGACAGTTCGTACAAATTACTCTCACATCACATGTACGGTTATTGATGACGGTACAGGTATTTCGGGTACGCCTCAATGGGGATTCAAGATCACGTCAATTACAGGTGACTTCGGTGCGCCAGTTGACGAAACAGTGTATAGTATTCCTAAAGGTTCTACTGCGTCGATTCGTCTATTTGATGTTTTGTCATACGGCGGCTTGAAATTGATGCTTTACGCTGAGAACAGTGACCCGAATCAGGGTGGTATTGTTACGCGCAGAACTGCATCGGAAATTTTGTTGCTAAATAATATAACAGATGCGTACATCGACGAATACTCAGTAATCAACACAGATCGTGATTTCGGTAACTTGGTCTACATTGTCACGCGCATCGACAACGGGGTTGTCTACTTAGACATCACATCGAATGATGACAATGTTTCGGTTTCTGTCAAGTCTATCGAAACAATAAGACTATCGTAAGGTACAGCAATGAAACAGACTATTAATGTCGGACAAATCGTTGATGACGGTACAGGAGACTACCTACGACAAGGTGGTATAAAGACTCGTGATAACATCAACGAAATATACAATGAGTTGGGTGACGGTAGTAGAATTTATGCAGCAGGTGCATGGCACTCGTGGAAATACGCTACAAAATATATCAATGGCGATACTACATATAACCCAGATCATGCAGATCTTTACATCGACGCAGACGGCAACGGGCAAGGACCCGATTTGCACGTCAATTTCGGCGAAGCATGGACAATCGATACATCGACGGGTGATGTAGATGTATATCTACCTAGTGGTGTAGAAGAAGCCGATTACGGCAAATCGATACGTCTGCGTGATGTTAAAGGCACATGGGACCGTTACATGGTTACTGTGTACCCTGACCCGAAAGATTCAATCAAAAGAGTTGCAGCAAGCTCTCAGCGAGAACTAGCCGCAGGTGCTGAGTTCACAAACGCGTTTCAAGATCTAGAGCTGGTATTCACTCCGCCTAGACACTGGGAATATGTTGCTCAGAAATACGTAACAGGACTGACATTCGGCGATGTTCCGAGTGTGCTTCGTCGTGCTATTATCTCACGCCAAGATCAGCGCGATTTCAACATGTCAATTCTGTTAGATGGTGGTGTGTATAACCGTGCAGCAGTTGAGGTTTATCGTCGTGGTAACTTGTTGTACTACGGAACAGAACTGAACGATTTTTCGGATTTCGGTTCAATCCCACTGCATACCGTTGATGACTGGGTGCCGTCTAGATCAGAAACTTACTACGTAGGTGATTTAGTTCGAGGTCCATCAAGTCGTAACGATAGAATATGGCAATGTATTGTAGAACACAAGGCAACTGGTTCATGGGATAACACCAAATGGGCTGAATTCTCTGAATTCCCAGATTATAAGCCATATGCTAGAAACACAGCATACAGCGTAGGTACAATTGTTACTCAGGTTCATTCGAACTTCGTACAGACATTCGAATGTCTGATCGCACACACATCGCCTAATTCAAACGTTGATCTTACTACTGATTCCAAATGGAAGCAGTTGACAAACGATGACTTGGCGCCACTAGATGGGAAAACGATTCGATTGCGTTTGAGCGCAAATTTTGGCGACCCTGTTGCGATGGTTACGTATCTAAGTGACGTATCAAGCTTCAGAAGCAGCTATACACTGAAATCGGTGCAAGTTGTCGATGCAAACAACCTTAATGTCGAAGCTCGTCCGGGGTCTATTGTTAAAAAAGATTTATCAGTTGATAAGAAATTCACACTGTCTGATTTTGGTTTGCCTGATTATACACAGTTCAACCCTGACTCGCTTGAAGTGTTGCTAAACGGTACACTGATGACTCGACCTAATACAGCAGGTCAAGGCGATAGCGTAAGTTCAACATCATTCGATTACGACTATATGCAAGATGACAACGGTCGTTGGAATACAATCGTATTCGAAGATAACCTTCGAGACGAAGACATTGTGACGATTCGATGGTTTGATAATGTAATCGGTACCTTGCTGTCATGGGACGAAGGTGATGACAATCTACAAACACGAACTCGTGAAATATTCGTTTCTCGCGAAGACTGGGTAGACGTTCGCCGTAAAAATAAAATTGAATACGGTGACACAGATCATCCGAGCGCAGCGGTTACTCAAGTAATCACTGAACCAGAAACGATTGCACCTGGTAGTACACTGACATCATTGATGGAGAGTATTTTCCCTATTGGTTCAATATACACCAATGCAAACAACCCGAATAACCCACGAGATTATATGGGATTTGGTAAGTGGGTTCGATATGCTGAAGGACGTGCAGTTGTTGGCTGGAACTCTCAAGATGATGGAAGTTTCCATCGAAATAACAACAATGAAAATATTGTTCAAGCAGGTGGTACAGGTGGTTCGATTGGTGTTACTCTAGTAAAAGAAAACATTCCTGAGCTTATAAGTACAACAAACCCAACGCCCGGTGATAAAACCAGTCGAGATATCACAAACCCGAATGAACAATACAGCTTAGTTGCTCGCGCTGCTACAGCAGGTGGTGATATAAACTTGAACGGCTGTTTAGGTGACCCTGATAGCACAACTCCTCTTGCGTATTATGCAGAAGAGCCAATAAAAGTCAACCATGGTCAAATTGCACAGTCAGTTAATGTAACTCAACCATATATTACTGCATATACTTGGATAAGGACTGCATAATGGCAAGTAAATCAAGAAAATCAGCATATGTATTCTCAAATGATGCAAATAAGAAAAACTTCGACCAGACTGTGATAAGTGATTCGAACTTGTACCCCGCTGATCGATTTAACTTTAAAGGGTCGGTTCTGGGTGATGCTACGGTAGATGAAATCGTAGATGGTGGTTGGAATGCGAATGCACAATCGGCAATTGTACAGCTTGCTCTTGCGTCTGTTCTGCCGATTAATTCAGTGTTGATGTCGACTGACGGTACAAACCCGTTTAACACGAGTCAATTCAACGAAACGATCACGTATGAGGGTACATCAGGTGTAACTCATATAAACATCTATGGTATACCGGTTGCACTTGAAGTCGGTGACTCTGACAATGATATTGCAGAAAAGGTATTCAACACAATGCTGGCGACACGAATGTTCGATATGTCGCCTTCTGATCACGTAGCTCCATCGAATACGTTTCTACTAAAGCATAAAAGTTCACGACCGCACAATACTGAGTATACATCGACATTTACTGAGATACTAGATGCGGAAGGAAACCCTACTGGCATTACAGCGAAAAGTTTAGTAAATGGTCAGTCGAATGGTCAGACAAGTCTAGGTTATGGGGAATGGGAGTTGTATCACACTGACACAACGAACTACCCTTCAGTCATGTATTTTTATAGAAGGATTGGTTAATGGCAGGTACAAACATATTCACTCACGTTAGCGACGAGGCAAAATATGTTTACCTAAAACCATTCGTATCGCCAGGTAAAGCATTTCAATCTGGCGGTACGATACAGAGTTTGTTAGAGAAGTTAAATGATAATGCAGTAAAACCAATTCCGCGTATTCCATATGCAACTAGCACTTCGAGAGGTTCAGTTGAGTATGCAACGACTGATCAGGCGGTTGCGTTAGAAAGTGTAGCATTAGTATTAACTCCTAAGACGTTGAATGATGTTGATGAATTTTTATCACCGTCAACTGAAACTCGATTAGGTAATCTAAAAGAAATCCTAAACACTGAGCTAACCCGTGATGTAAACGCATCTGATGCACAGAAGATGATGTCATATCGTAGAATAAACGATTTCACTACTGTCAGACGAGCATTAGCAGACGACGGCACGGTAAAGTCTTCGGGATTTGCTAAATTCTCAACACTGAATGAAGCGTTGAGTTATAACCCGACTAACTTCATTTCTCCATTAAGAACATGGAGCTTGATTAAGCAAGAAATCCCGAACCCGTGGACTCAAGCAACAGAGACGACATCAGGTATACTAAGAACTGTTTCGCCATCTGATGGTCTGAAGTCTGATAGAAACATCGCAATTTCTGTTAAGGGTTTGAATTACATCAAAGCGACTACGTCTAAACGTGGCGCGTTCAAACTACCCGATAGTAATTCTAGAAATCGTTCAGACGCAAATGAAATCGTCGTGACTCCTGCGTCTACTTCGATTTTAAAAGCAACGACTAGCGTGCGCGGGTTCTTTGAGTTGCCAACTTCATTTACAAATGACGCAAGCGCAGTGACAAACGCTGCACTGGGATTATCTATTAATTCGAAGCTTGGTCAAGAAGGCGGTACAGTAACCGGTACATTGAAATGTGATTCATTCATATCAGTTACCGTAGAACGAGTAAGACAGCCTACTGCAAGCGGTCGATATAGATATGTTACTCAAAGAAAAGCTCGCAACATATTCCCGTCTAATCAGCTAGATTCGAATATCGGTCTTGCAGGTAGACCAGTCGGGAGTGTTTTTCACTGTACATCAAATGTTGACCCGAATGAAATTTTCGGTGGATTGTGGTACAAAATAGGCGACGCAAGAACCTTGATCGGGGCTGGTAGTGGTTACGATTCAAAAGAAAGACGATATTTCACTGCCGATACATATGGCGGTTTTGCTTCAATCTACTTGTTTGAAAGTCACTTACCAGAACACAAACATGCTGGTTGGGGTGAAGCATATACTGCTAAAAATGGAGAATGTGTAAGATTCGGTATATATAATTCATGGTTCGGGTCTTATGACCGATGTATTGAGTTTGCAACTGTTCCTGTTTCTAGATTTGGATATCTTGAAGGGAGCAAAGGTAGTCCGGGTGCTAAAGCGAGCGATAGGGACAACTATATGTACTATAATGAACACGTAGGCGGAAATAAACCACACGAAAACATGATGCCCTATTATGCCGTGAATATTTGGAGACGATACAGATGACAAAAGGAACTCAAATCTTCGAGCACATACTAGATGATGCGAGTACGGTGACCGTCGAAGTTAAAGGAACTGCATTTGAAGGTAAGGTAGGTGATAACATTGACCTACAGTCTTGCTTAGAACTCATTGACGAGCACGCTCTGACTAGTTTACCCGATTATCCTATTGCTAGTACTACTCAGGCGGGTATTACGCTTCTGAGCGATAACAGCGCGGTTTTAAACAAGAACAACAATACGTCAGCAGTAACACCGAGTGCTTTAGATCATTGGTTTAAAAATCATGCGACTGCAACTGAAGCACAGTACGGCTATGTTAAGTTGATCAGCACGAAAACGATTGATACAGTAAACCCGACGACAGCAGTAGAAGCGGCGCAGAAGCACGCGTTCACGTTGAGAACATTGAACTATGCTCTTGATACGCGATTCTATGCGACTGAATCTAAGTCAGGTGTTGTTCGACTGGCTACAAAAACTCAAGCAACTACAACAGGCACATTGTCAAATACTGTTGCAATGACTCCTCAGCGAGTTAAAGAAATGCTTGACGTTTGGGCAAACACGACTGCATCTGAAGCTAGTGAAACTACAAAGGGTTTGATTCGTCTCGCGAACGGAACTGAAGTCAACAGTACATCAGCGTCCGCAAACAATCTAGCAATATCGCCGTATCGATTCAATAATCGTACTGCGACGACAACTAGAAAAGCAGGGTTTAAAATACCGACGCAAAGTATTGCAAATTCGAGAACTTCGAATGAACACGCAATCACACCGGGAACATTGAACTTATTCGCAGCGACATCATCAAAGGCGGGTGTTGCTATGATTGTAAATAACCTAACTACAAATGATTCGTCCAAAGCTTTGAGTGCTGCAATGGGTTATAAACTAAATCGCGATAAGATCGGCGCAGAAGGCGGCGTGATAGACGGGGATTTGGTGATAGATTCGATGCAGTCAACGTCAGGCGTTGAGTTGATGGACAATGGTTTGATTGCAGCTCGTGCAATGCTTAATATGTACCCAGTTGGCTCTGTCTACATGACATTTGACAATGAGTCGCCTAGCACCACTTTCGGTGGCACATGGTCTAGAATTGCACAAGGTAGGGTTCTGATATCAGAAGGCTATTATGACGGCAGAACTTTCCCGCTTCGTTCAACTGGCGGCGAGTATGCAGTTAGACTTACTGAAAGTACTATACCTTCACACAAGCATGCGGGTTGGGGTGAACGCTGGGATTATGGCGGTAAAGGTCTAGGTTTTGGTGTGGCATATGAATACGGTAGATCTAATATAGGTTCAGGTAAATCAGACACCGATAACTATCTGTACTACTCAGAGCCTAAAGGTGGCAATCAACCTCACAATAACATTCAGCCTTACTTGGCTGTGTATATGTGGGAAAGAACTGCATAAAGACATGACAAGTATACAACGATAACATGTTTTGATAAACGGGTAAGAGAGATCTTACCCGTTTTTGTTTCTAGCGTCAGCGAAATAAAGGCAGAGGCGGAAAAATTCCGTCTCATCTTAGTAGTATTAGTGGTCTTAGTGAACTTAGAGATATTAGTGCTATTAGTAACATCGAGTTTATAACTTGCTTAACGATGATATAATAATCTCGTAAAGACAATTCCCTCCTGATCCTTTGTATTGCTATAAATAGTAGTAAACTATGTTCATTTACAATACAAGGGAACAAACATGCCAATTCAAAAGCCTATAATTGAAGAGCTTAGATACGTAAATAGCCAACCGGATCCTTCCCTTCGTCCTGACCAGACTAGAATCAATTGGGCGAAGAATGGTGAGAGCATCGCAGGTGCTACAGGTGATACTACCTCGGATGGTGTTCTTAATAGAGCTCCAGTTGAGATACAAGAAAACGTATTGAACTCTCATAACAACACAAAAGCACAGCAAGTAACAATCGTTCAGTTAGTAGACACGGTTAATGAGTTAACTGGTGGTGAAGATGCTAACCTCGGTAGTCGAATCACGCAAGCAGAATTTGATATCAAAGTTTTAGATACTGAAGTTGAAAATCTTCAGACTAATGTCGGTTTGCCTTCGACGGACACTAGCCTAGCGACTGGTTTGCATCTTTCTAGCGAAAAAGTGATTGCAGACATTGGTGTTCGCAACCCGCTAGATGTTCCTAATGGAGTAGAAAACAACGACACTGTTCGCAAAGACTTGTACTTCATCAAACGTCGCATCGGTAACGACCGTAATTATGACGTAAACGGTAACCTTTCTCCTGATACTGCTCCGAGTGGTATGAAGTTTCAAATCGAAGAACTTTACAATAGAGTTGCGACTGTAAATCAAGAGATCGGTGAGAACGATATTGATGGTTCGATCAAAGGTCGTATTTTCGAGCTTGAGCAGAATTCACAAGCGGGTTCGGTTACACAAATTCGTTCTGAACTAGGTGAAACGGCTGATGCAGTGCCGGGACGCAGTGTATATCTTCGATTGGATGATCTTGAAAGTCAAAATGTCGATTTAGCTGCTGATATTGATACGCTTGATCAAAGCATTAACGATGTCGACACTGGTATCAAAACTCGGGTTGATACGCTTGAAACTAATTACAGCATCGTTGCAGGTCAAGCTGAAGCCAATGAACTTACTATTACAGGTATTTCAAATGAGATTGGTTCATATTCACTCGATGATGATTCTGATTTACCAATTAAAGAACGTTTGAGTGCTCAGTCGGCTGACATCGAAGGTATATGGGGGCGTTTAGGCAAGACTGATAATGATACGAATACTATCGGCAATCGAGTAAAAGAACTTGAAGCTACAGTCGGCGACGCTAATAACCCAGTTGAGTTCACTGCTTGGTATAATATTGTTCAGAACAGAACAGATATTGAAATATTGAAAGGTGAGCTTGAGATCATAAGTCCGTCTACTATTCAATCACGTCTATCTAATCTCGAAGCGAAGAAGCCGCACGCGCTAATTGCATCAGAGACGCCTGAGTTCATCAGCATCACTAGCGATTACCAGCACGTAAGCGAGATCGTTGATGAGACTGTTGATTTGGAAGGGTATACTTATACTAACGGTGTTCTGACGCGTGTAGGCGGTGATTACGACGGAAGCTTAACAATCGCGTGGGTGTTGTATGAACCTACAGGTGTTGCTAGTGAAATTACAGTTCGCGTGTGCATCACACACCCTGATACAACAGTCGAGATGGCTGACTACACACGTAAATTACGAGCAAATACCGTAACTCCGATTGCAATATCTCATATCGCATCGCTAGTAGATGGTAGTAAAGTCGAAGTGATGGTTAAGTCGTCACAAGACGAAGCAGCGCAAGTTGAGCACGATTCGCTATTCATCAGAATCTAAGGGGAATGAAATGAATACATATAATGCAACGTCGCCTAGAGAAATGAAAGACCTGATATTAAGGCGCCTTGGTGCGCCTATTGTCAACGTCGAAGTTACTGAAGATCAAGTTTACGACTGCATTTCGCGCGCGCTTGAGCTTTTCATTGAATATCATCCCGACGGCGTCAACAGAACGTACTCGATTATTTCTCTATCTAAAGAGCAAGCAGAATCTGGTATCATCGAACTAGACATTCCAGCCGAAGCCGTTACGAAAATTCTTCGCGGTGAAAGTACATTCTGGACAATGGACGGTAATGCGACTTACTCATGGTTCAGTGACTTCTTGACTGGACTTGCAGGCGGTGCGATGGGTTCGGGTTCATGTAACACATATCACAACGGTATGTTAGGCGGCTCAAGCGGTCTAAGCGATTACTGGAACCTCATGAGCTATAAGAACACTATGATGGACGTTCTATCGCCTGAGTATGATTACTGGTACAACTCTGTCAATCGAGTGTTGAAAGTAAACGCGAACATGCGAGAAGGCGAGATCGTCGTAGTTGAAGCATTCGTGCCAACTGCATTATTAGTTCAAGAATCAGGCACGGGTATCATCGGTAATAAGGCAGCTACCATCGGCTCATACGAGGACGTGACTGCACAGCAATCATACGACGATCCTTACAGCATTCTTAGAAAAAATAACACAATCGGTAACCCGAATCAATATGCTGAACAGAATGCATATTCAGTTCGTTGGGTTAAAGACATGGCAACTGCGTTTACTAAGCAGCTCAACGGCATTGTGTTGAAGAAGAACCAAGGCTTGCAGCTTCCGGGTGGTATTACCGTTGATGGTAAAGAAATATACGAAGAAGCAACGCAAGAAATTGAACGTTTACGAGAAGAGTTGATGTCCTTGACTCAGCCGCTCGGTGTTTTCATAGGGTAGTCTAATGAGTAGCGCATACGATAAAAATACAAATGGTATGTTCGCTAAGTTAGAGAATCAAAAGGGTTTCGATAAGATATATGACGATCATCTTATCAACCCTTATTTTAACTGGGTGAATAATACAAATGAGCAAAATTTAGCAGATATGCTCGTTGCAGAATCGATAATTAACCGTGGTGTTGAGTGTGTTTACATTCGACGTACGATGGAAAATATAGACCTTGTATTTGGTGAAGACCCGTTGAGCAAGTTCACGCAGTATTTCCGAATGGCTTTATATGTTGAATCGTTTGAGGGTTGGAACGGTGAAGGCGACTGGTTTAGTAAGTTCGGGTTTCAGGTTAACGATGAAATGGACGTTTGCATAAACCCTCGATTGTTTAATCTGCAAGGTGACAATAAGCAACCGCAAATGGGTGATTTGATCTACTTCCCGCTTGCGAACGGTTTATTTGAGATCAGTTGGGTAGAGAAAGAAAACCCTTGGTATCAAGTAGGTGCTTTGCCAATGCGTAAGATGAAGATGACTAAATTCGTTTACTCAGGTGAAGAGATTGCGCTTGAGCGTCCTGATGCAGTCGTTGACTCGATTGACGACATTCTTAATTTTGGAGACCCTACTGAAGAGATGATTGATATTGACAGAATAAACGCTCTAAACGGTACATGGGATGACGGTATCCATCAGGGTGAAGAAATCAAACAAATTCACGATGAAGTTGAGAAATTCTACGAGGGTGAGCAGGTTGTTCCGAAAGGTAGTTCAGTTCAGCCGCCAGAGCCACCAGTCGGGTTTAACGTGAATACAAGAAACCCATTTGACGAGTAAGGGGGCGACATGAAGGGATATTTTTATCATAACTCAATACGAAAATACATTCTATTGATGGGTAACTTAATCTCAAACATCTATGTTTCTCGCGGGGATTCGTACAGAAAAGTTCCAATTACGGTATCATCGAAAGAGCAATTTATTGCATCGTTAGATTCACGTGAGTTGAACGGTGACGATAGCATGGCACTAGTTGCGACTAAATTGCCTCGA
>VTLG01017257.1_pt1 | contig 10491 bp, 9 predicted proteins | sample 4694571 | NCBI WGS metagenome assembly VTLG01 (sample SAMN12604809, study PRJNA352737) | marine metagenome | biome: ENVO:00000447; feature: ENVO:00000209|ENVO:00000569|ENVO:01000036; material: ENVO:00002151; isolation source: viral sequences binned using virsorter ... | reverse complement strand
AAATCGGTACAGATACGCAAGTTGCAACTATCTGTCACAGAGGTTTTGCTTATGCTGTTGATGATGTAGCTATTTTGGCTGCTGGTGAAGATCCAATGGGTCACATCAGAAATCAACTTGCAGATGCTATCAATAAATTGAACTCTGTTCGTTTATTTGAAACTCTTACTGGTTTATTCCATACTGCTCTTAATGGTCATCGCCTTGAGAAGCAATTAGGTGGTTCTGGTTCTACTGCTGAAGCAAACTATCTTACTGCTGCTACTGTTGCAGAAGCTCGTTCTCTTTTAGGAGAAAGAGGAGAGGAACTTGATCTTCTTATAGTTCACCCTGCGGTTGCTTACTATCTATACCAGGTAGGTCTATTAACATTCTCAACTTCTGCCTTATCAACTGGTACTGGCATTACTTGGGGTGGTGGTGGAGTTGGTGTAACTGACAGATCAATCGGTCAGTTCGCTGGTTGTACAGTTGTAATCGACTCTCAGGTAAACATTAACGATCCAACAACTACTGGTAATCGTCAAGAGTTCCGTTGCTACTTAATGAAGTCAGGAACAATTCTTGAAGGTCAGCAGTCTGAGTTAGGTATTGAAGCAGAAAGAAACATCTTATCTAAGCAAGATGTTATGTCTGTTGACTACCACAGTGCTTATCACGTTATGGGAACTAAGTGGACAAACGCTGCCGATAACCCAACTAATACTGCACTTAGAACAGGCTCTAACTATGGTGTAACTTATGACATCGACCAAATTCCAATGGTTGAAATCTTTGTTAACACACCATTATCTAATGCCTTAAAGTCTTAATTTGTATTAAGATTAAGTTAGTGGTCATCAAACCTCGCCAAATATTGGTGGGGTTTTTTCTTTACGCTACAATAAAACTAAATTACTTTATCAATCGTGGCAGCTACCATAAATGCAACTATAAAAAGTGAAACTGCTAATAGCTATGTCACATTGACAGAAGCTAATAGTTATTTTGAGACAGTACCAGACTCAACAACCTGGGATAATAAAACTGACGATCAGAAAAACAGATCACTGATAGCTGCTACAAGATGGATTGATACTTTTGTATATCAAGGAGATAGATGTGACGAAGATCAGGCATTGAAATTTCCAAGAACAAACTATCAAGTAGATAGAGTTGAATTAAGTTGTTCAACCATTCCAAACAATATTAAGTATGCACAATATGAATTAGCTAGGGCATTAGCAAATGATACTGGTGCTATTACTGGCACTACTGGAAAAGATGGTAATTTTTCTGAGGTAAAACTAGGAGATATTGAAGTTAAATACAATACTGACAGTCAAGGAACAGGATCAATAAATAATATTTTAGATGTTTACCCTTGGTTACAAAGTTATCTTGGAGCGTATATGCTAGGTGGAGCAGGAACTTTCCAACTAAGGGCGGTTAGAGGCTAATGGCAGGACAACTAGATACAGCATTAAAAAACATTGCAAAACAGGTTGTTGCTCAACTTGGCGATTCTTTAGATACAACTATTGTTTACACAAGAAAAGGAGTATCGAGCTATAACAATACAACTGGAGAATACATAACAGTAGATACGAACTATACGATAAAAGTTCCTATCGAGTTTGTTAGATCAACTGAAGAAACAGGTTTCCAAGAAAACGTGGCAAGACTATACATAACACCTGATTTAATAGGAGATAATCAACCTTTATTACAAGATGAAATTACTTTGACATTTTCTGGATCTAGTAGAGGTTGTAAGATAACTAATATTCTTACCCAGAAAGGTGGTCAAGAATATTTATTCAGAGTTGATGTTATTTTCTAATGACTTTAGCAAACGCACGAGCAGCATTTGAAACCGCAATATTAGATGCGGTAACAGACGCAGATCCTACTGTGTTGGTAATTTTTGACAATATGCCATTAAGCACTCCAGGGAAAAACAAAAAGTATGTGATGGTAAGTTTAGATTTTGGACAATCCACTACTCAGACACAGGGTGCAGCAACAAGTTATTATTCTGGATCTATAAGATGTGGAATTATGACACCACCACATAAGGGAAGTGCGGAGGCATCTGCTATAGCCGAAACAGTTATTACAGGTCTTACTTCTGTAAATGCTTCAACTTACACAGATACATTTTCTGTAAGTCCAAGAGTATTACAAATTGAAGGACCAACTTCTGTAAATGTTGAAGCAGATAGTCATTACTTATCTGTTGTAAGCTGCGACTTTACTGCTAATGCCTAAAGATTTTAAAAAACACTTTACCAAAGATTTAGGAAAGGCAATAACCAGAGGAAGAAAAGAAACTGCAAAAACAATAGTGCGTTCACTTACTGAAAAAGGTCCGTGGTGGACAGGAACATTTGGCGAAAACTGGATAGTATCAAAAAACCCCGTTCAACCTACTAGAAAAAGAAAGAGGACAGGTTTTCCATTTCCCGAAATGGATAAGAACCGAGAGATAAAAACCCCAAGAGTTCCTAATGTAACACTTAGTCAAGATTTGTATGTTGGTAACAGAGCCAAATATGCTGGCTTTGCAATTAACGCACCAGGGCAAACATTACGCAGTTTTAGAGGTGGGTCAGTAACTTATAAACAACATTTTGAAGAGTCTACATTTCCAACAGCAATGGCAGGAAACTGGTATGTAATCTATACAAAAGGAGGATTTATTAACAAAGACATAGCAATGGCATTTAAAAAGGTTGGCTTTAGGTAATAAAGTAGTAGTATAGTAGATGAATATACTAATTTATTTTGTATGCCTACAGATAGAGCAATAGACAAGCTAAGAAAAGCATTTAGCATAAATGAAAAGAGTAGTTATCCTATTTATAAAAATGGAGAGTTAATTTTAAAAGTGTATTGGACACCTTTAACTATTGCAGATAGAGACTCCATAAATGCTACTCTAATGAGAGCTAACAAAGGACAGGAAGAGGGTAATTTAGATTTTGCACTCCAGGTAATAATAAATAAAGCTGAAGATCAAGACGGAAAAAAACTATTTGTTGAAGCAGATAAGGCAAGTTTAAGAAGAGAAATACCTTTAGCTGTACTGCTAGAACTTATGACAAAAATGCAGGAGGTGGGCGAGGAGGCAACTCCTGATGCCGTAAAAAGCACAACTTGATAAGGACAACTATTTATATTTACAATTTTTTGTTGCAGAAACTTTAGGGATTACTTTAGGTCATTTACAAAAGAACATGACCATAGAGGAACTGTATGCCTGGAACGCATATTTTACGTTGAAAGGAGAGAGGGAAGAAAAAGCGTATGAAGATATGAAAAAGAAAGCTCAATATCGTAAGGTACGCTAAACTAAATGTAATGTTTTATCGAGATTAGTGGCATCTAATTACGAAGTTAATATAAAACTGAATACCAGGACTGTTAATAAGCAGCTAAATAATCTTGAGAAGCGTATATCGAAGTTAAATAAATTAGCTCAAGGTGGAAGAGCAAGTAAAACAGTATTACAAAATGAGAAGCATAAGATTAATTTAGCCACAAAACGATTACAGATAGAGAATAGAAATTTAAGAACTAAACAAAGACAACTACAAGTAGACAGACAGCAATTAAAAGTAGAAAAGCAAACTGCTGCTGCTGTAGAAAAGCAAACTAGATCAGTTAGGGCTGGAGTCGGTAATACAAAACCGATGGGTCCAAGTTCCCCTTTGAACTTTACAAATCAGGGTACGTTACTTCCTGGTCCTCGTTTGGGAGGATCAACTGGTGGAGCAAGAACAGGGCAAGGTTTTGGAGGTCGTTTTTCTGGTGCTGCCAGTAGTGCAATTATTTCTGGTGCATTTCCTTTGTTATTTGGACAAGGACCACTAATAGGTGCTGCTGGTGCATTAGGTGGTGGTGTTGGATCATTAGTTGGTGGTCAGATGGGAGGTTTTGCAGGGGGTTTACTTGCAACTTCCATTGCAACACCTTTACAGCAACTTGGTGTAGAGGCAGCAAAATTAGGTCAGGCACTCGATCCAGCAACTAAAAATGTAGAGGCACTTACCGCAGCATTAGGAGTAACTGGAACTGAATTTGAAAAACAAATTGCATTACTTACAAAATTAGGAGATGAAGAGGCAGCGTTTGAAGCAGCAAGACAAAAAATGATAAATCTAATCGGACAAGGTGGTGTAGATAATATGACTAAATTTGGACAGGAAATGACAGAACTAGGAAATAACTTTACAAGAATAATGACATTGATGAAAAATTCTATGGCTAACTTCATACAAAATTCTGGCATTTTAAAACTTATTGCTGGTACTATTGAGAGAACAGCAATATTAGGTCAGGCTGATGCTTCTGGTAGAAATTTAGATACAAAAGAAGGTAGAAGAATAAATGAGTTAATAGAAGATAGAACTAAATTAACTAAAGTACTTGGTAGAGATGCTTTAAGTCCTAATGATAGAGGCCAGTTCGCATTAGATATTTTAGGTAGAGACAAAGGTAAGGGATTATTTGGTGCAGCAAACATTCAAGACATACAAGACGCAAAAGAATTTTTAAATGATGAAATTGTAAGGTTACAGAAAAAAATTAATTTAAAAGATACTGAGGCCGAAGCTGACGCATTGATCGAATCTATACAACAAGCCAGGGTTAAAAACTTAGACAAAGAAATAGAAATGTTGGAGCGTAGTTTTACTATGACCTCCGAGGAATTTGAAATAGAAAAACAAATAGCTGAGATGAAGGAAGAGGAAGAAATAAAAGATGAAGACGAATTAAGAAGAAAATTACAACACATACAGATGTTAACCGAAGAAAAGAAATTAGCGGAAGAAACAGCAGCAGCGTTTGAAAGAATGTCTCAGTCAATAGCTACAGACATAGCAGATGGAATAAAAGGTATGATCCGTGGAACTTCAACACTAAACGATATGCTCAATAACGTGTTGAACAAAATGATAGACGCAGCATTTAATATGGCAATGTTTGGTAATATGCAAGGATCATTAGGTGGTGGGGGGTTATTTGGTTCAATACTAGGTGGATTTGGAGGAATATTCGGTGGCGGTGGTGGCGGTGGCATGATGGGTGGAAAAGGATATTTTGATTCAATAACAGGTAAAGGTATAGCAGGACCAAATTTTGGTTTAGCTAATGGAGGAATAGCCAGAGGTAGAAAAACTCATTTAGTTGGAGAGCGTGGCCCAGAATTGTTTACACCTGGAGTTACGGGTACAATTACACCAAATCATTCACTTGGTGGTTCCACAAATATTGTTGTAAATGTAGATGCTTCTGGTTCTGCTGTTGAAGGAGATGAAGCACAAGGTAGAGAACTTGGTCGTCTTATCTCGGCTGCGGTACAATCTGAAATAGTACAACAGAAAAGACCAGGAGGAATACTTGCATAATGGCTACATTCCCTTCAATAAAACCAACTTACGGACAACGTAAGAAATCTAGGCCAAGGACTCGTACTGTTCGTTTTGCTGATGGTTATGAACATCGTCTTCTTTTTGGCCTTGCACAACATCAGAATCCAAAGGAATTTAGTTTTACTTTTGAGGTATCAGAAACAGATGCAGATACGATAGAAACATTTTTAGATGCCCGTGCCAATGATAGTGATAGTTTTACTTTTACACCACCTGGGGAAATTTCTGCTTCGGAATTTGTATGTGAAAGCTGGAGTAAATCAATACCTTACAATAATAGAGCTACGATTCAAGCAACTTTTAGACAAGTATTTGAACCTGGATCATAATGACAGTTAATTCTAAAATATTCAGTAATCTACAGGAAATTAATCCGTCAGCTATTATTGAATTATTTACTCTTCAATTAGTGACAGCTATACATGGTGCAAATACAATTTATAGATTTCATGGGGGAAGCAATTTAAATGCAAATGGTCAAATTGTTTGGGATGGTAATTCTTATTTAAGATTTCCAATACAGGCAACAGGATTTGCTTTTCAAAGAGGGCAGTTACCAAGACCAAAGTTATCTATAAGTAATGCTACAGGTTTAATTTCAGCAATTCTTCTAAGTGTAAATGCACAAACAACGGGGAACGATTTAACTGGAGCTACAGTAACAAGAATTAGAACATTAGCAAAATTTATTGATGCTGTAAACTTTGCTGATGGTACAAATGCAACTGCTGACCCAAACGCAGAATTTCCACAAGAGATTTATAAGGTTGATAGAAAATCAGCAGAAACCAGAGAAGTTGTTGAATTTGAACTTGCTGCTCCCACGGATTTAGCTGGAGTTCGGATTCCAGGTCGGCAAGCTACCCGTTCAATCTTTCCTTCTATTGGAACGTTTGTATCATGACTTGGAAGTATAAAGCATTGCTTCATGCAAAGCGTGAAGATCCAAAAGAGTCTGTAGGTTTATTGCTAAATATCAAAGGAAAAGAAGTGTATTTTCCTTGTCGTAATCTTTCTCTTACTGACCACCAATGTTTCATTCTTGACCCAGAAGATTATGTAAAAGCAGATGATACAGGTGAGATTACGGCTGTAATTCATAGTCATCCTATAACTCCTCCTACTCCTAGTCAGGCAGACAAGATTGGATGCGAAGATAGTGGATTGCCGTGGCATATTGTTAATCCAAAAACAGAACAATGGGCATATTTAGAACCTTGTGGATACAAACCACCTTTATTGGGTCGTCAATGGGTATGGGGAATCACAGATTGTTGGAGTTTAGTGAGAGATTGGTATAAAGAAAATAAGAATATTGAATTAAGAGATTGGCAAAGACCACTTACTCCAGAAGAATTTTTAAAAGATCCTATGTTTGAAAGATGTGCTTGGAGAACAGGTTTTCGTGAGTTAAGAAAGGATGAGAAGCTAGAAAATGGTGATTTATTGTTTATGAGTATTCTGAATCCTGGATTAAATCATGTAGCATTATTTTTTGAAGGAGATGTAATTCATCATTTAACCGATAGACTATCTTGTAGAGAGCCTTACTCTGAATGGTTGCTAAAATGTACTGGAAAGAGGTTACGCTATGCTTCGTAAAGTAAAATTGTATGGAAAGTTAGCTGAATTTGTTGGGCATAAAGAATTTGAGGTAGAAGCTAATACTGTTGGAAAAGCAGTAAGTTTTTTGATTCATAATTTTCCAGAATTAGAAAATTATATGAGTCCTAAGTATTATCAAGTAAAAGTTGGCGATAATGATATCGGTAAGGAAGAAATACATTATCCAATAGGTAAAGAAGATATACATTTTATACCTGTCATTCAAGGGGCTGGAGGTAGTGGTAAATTTTTAGCTGGTGTGTTATTAATTGGTCTTGCAGTTTTAGCTCCTGGTGCTGGATTAGTAGGATTGCAATTTGCTGGTACAGGTGGAGCATTAGCAAGTCCTTTTATGGCATCAATAGGTAATATTGGTATTGCTTTAGCATTAACTGGAGTAAGTCAAATGTTGACTCCTACCCCAGAACCGCAAAGATTTAATTCAGAATCAGATCCTCAATTATCATTTAGTTTTAGTGGAGTACAAAATACTTCAAGAGCAGGAACACCTATTCCTATTGTTTATGGTGAAATTTTTACTGGAAGTATAGTCATAAGTGCTGCTATTGATACTAATGAGGTACGAGCATGACTGACGAAACAAAGATTATTAGAGGATCTGGCGGTGGCTCTGAAAAAGCACCACCCCCTCCTTATCGTGCTCCCGATACTCTACATAGTAGAAGCTTTGCAACTATTCAAGACGTTTTATCTGAGGGGGAGATAGAAGGATTCGCAAGTGCATCGAAAGCAGGACTTACAAAAGGAACTACTGAATATAGAAATGCTAGTTTAAAAGATGTATTTTTAGACGATACTGCGATATTGCAGCCAAATGCTAATAATAGTAGTCCAGCAACTACAGATTTTAATTATCAAGACCTAATTTTTAGAGAAAAATTTGGAACAAGCAATCAATCAAAAATGGGGGGTCTTCCGTCTGAAAGTAGAAGCCCAACTAATGTAGGAGTTACTGTAACTAATGCTGTTCCTGTAACCAGGCAGATTACCAATACTGATGTTGATGCAGTAATTGTTACTTTAACTTGGCCTCAACTTCAGCAAGCATTTAAAGATGGTGACTTAAGAGGATTAACAGTTGAATATAAAATACAAATTCAGCATGATTCAGGTGGTTTTGTAGATAAGGTTGTTTCTTCTGTAAGCGGTAGAACTGGAGATGCTTATTCAAGAGATCACAGAATTGATTTAACTGCTGGTTACACAACAGTAGATATAAAAGTCCTGCGTGTAACTGAGGACAGAAATCCTAATGCTGGTTTAAGTTTGGCAGATACTTTTCAGTTCACTAGATTTCAAGAAGTTATTGATGATAGTAATACTTATCCTGACGTAGCTTACGTTGGACTAAGAATGGACAGTAAACAATTTAATAGAATACCCAACAGAATATTTAGACTAAGAGGAATTAAAGTACGCATACCAGGAGCAGGTGCATCTAGTTCTGGTACGCCTACTGTTGATAATGCAACTGGCAGAATAATTTATCCAAGTGGTTACATTTTCAATGGTGTTATGGGTGCTGCTGTTTATACAAATTGTCCAGCAATGTGCCTACTTGATCTTCTCACTAACACTAGATATGGATTGGGAAATCATATAGAAGATAGTAATTTGGATTTGTTTAGCTTTGTTGCTGCCAGCAAATATGCAAATGAAGAAGTAGATGATGGAACGGGATCTGGTGCAAAGGAAGCCAGGTTTAGTTGCAACGTAAATATTCAATCTCCAAAAGAGGCATTTGCAGCGATAAACGATATTGCAGGAGCAATGATGTGTATGCCAATATGGTCGGCTGGAGGAATTACTTTAGTTCAAGACAAGCCAACAACAGCCAGCTATCTTTTTAACTTAGCGAATGTAGGTGAAGGTGGATTTAGTTATTCAGGAAGCAGCTTAAAAACTAGACATAGTGTTATATCAGTTAGTTATTTTAATATGGATTCTAGGGAAGTAGATTTTGAGGTTGTAGAAGATGCTGCTGCTATAGCAAAATTTGGAGTAATTTTAAAAACAGTTAAAGCATATGCGTGTACGTCTCGTAATCAAGCTGCAAGATTAGGTCGTTCAATTCTTTTCGCTGAACAAAACCAATCTGAAACTGTAACTTTTACAACCTCGATAGACTCAGGAATACTTGTAAGACCTGGTTCTGTAATAGAAATAAACGATCCAGTACGAGCAGGAGCAAGAAGAGGAGGTCGTGTAGTATCTGCAACGACTACCACGGTTACTATTGACGCAGAGGCACAAACAACTTTACCAGCTTTAAATGATAGTCCTACAATAAGCGTTATTCTTTCTGATGGAACAGTTGAAGTAGGTTCAATATCAGACATTAGTGATACAGGAGGAGTCTTAACTGTTAATAGCGTTACCAAACCCGATGGTACGACTGCTTCTGCTTTTACTTCTGCACCAAGTACAAATTCTCCTTATCTAATATCTAGTACGACTTTAAAAACTCAATTATTTAAGGTTATTCAAGTAGAAGAATCAAATGAACTAAACTATACAATTACGGCTTTAACTTATGTTGAGGGTAAGTTTGCTTTTATAGAAGACGGAACTGCTTTACCTACAAGAACTATAAGTATTTTAAATGAACCACCTTCACCACCAAGTAGTCTTACCGTTACTGAAAGAACAGTAGTTATAAACAACATTGCCAGAAGTAAATTAATTGTAGATTGGCAACCAATAGAAGGAGTAACGCAATATCTAGTTAATTACAAAATAGAAAATGGCAACTATATATCACAAGTTGTATTCAGTAGTGATTTTGAATTACTAGATACACCACCCGGTGAATATACATTTCAAGTATTTTCATATAGCAATGTTTTACGTCTATCAACTAATCCAGCCCAAGTTACGTTTACTGCTATAGGTAAAACAGCATTACCAGAGGATGTTGCTAATTTAACTATTGAGCCTATAAATGAACAGTTTGTAAGATTAAGATTTACTCAAGCTGCTGCTGTCGATGTTCTTCACGGAGGTCGGGTTTATGTACGTCATACAAATCAAACTGGGGGATCTGCTACATTTCAATCTGCACAAGATGTTATTGAAGCTGTTGCTGGTAACACTACAGAAGTTATAGCACCAGCCCTTGCAGGAACTTATCTTCTTAAATTTCAAGATGATGGTGGTAGATTTAGTGAAAATGCAGCTAGTGTAAATCTTTCTCTTGTTGACTTATTAGATTCTATAACTGTAAAGACAGATAGAGAAGATACCGATTCTCCCACTTGGAACAATACGACCAGTAGCCTTTTTACCAATACTCAATACAATAGTACTCAAGGTGGATTAACTCTTACAAACCCAGCAGCAGTTATAACTGGAACGTATAGCCAGGCAACAAGTTCTACGACTGTAACCTGTACGATTAGTTCACATGGTTTGAGCGTAGGTGAAATTTTAGAATTTACTTATTCAACTG
>VTLG01013844.1_pt1 | contig 10491 bp, 14 predicted proteins | sample 4694571 | NCBI WGS metagenome assembly VTLG01 (sample SAMN12604809, study PRJNA352737) | marine metagenome | biome: ENVO:00000447; feature: ENVO:00000209|ENVO:00000569|ENVO:01000036; material: ENVO:00002151; isolation source: viral sequences binned using virsorter ... | reverse complement strand
TGTCGGAGGTATTGGCTCTGCTGCCACTGCGGTTGTTGGTACTGCTACTGCAGTTGCTGGTGCTGCAATCACAACTGCTGCTACTGTGGGAAGTGCTATAGTATCTGGTGTTGGTGCTGTGGCTGCTGGTGTTGGTGCGGTTGCTGGTGCAGTTTCAGCTATTCCTGTTGTTGGAAATATTGCTACTGCTGTTGCAACAAATTTAGTTATAGATGGCGTTACTTCTTTAATAGCTCCGACCCCAGCTCCTTTTGAAAGTCCAGCTTCTATTGGAGCTTCAGAAGCTGATGGTTCACTTGATCCACAAGCTGCTAATTCATATTCATTTTCAGGCATCCAGAACGTTAGTATTAGTGGTGTTTGCGTCCCGATCATATATGGAGAAGTTTTTACAGGTTCAGTTGTAATAAGTTCTGGAATTGATACGGTACAGGTAGAGGGGGCAAATTAATGTCTATAAGAGGTAGACTATCTGCTTTTCATAGAAGAAGACTTGAAGAAGCTGGTGTTATAGGACCGACTCTTCCAAGTGATGTTCTTGCTTCAAAACAATTTCAGACATTAGTAGAATTACTTGGAGAAGGTGTTATAGAGGGCTTTCCAAGTGCCGTTGGTCTTACACAAGGTACAGACGCATATAATAATGCAGCTTTAAAAGATGTATTTCTTAATGGAACTCAGGTCTTGCAATCTTCAGCAAGTAATACCAGTCCAGCAGAAACAGATTTTAATTTCCCTAATATTGGTTTTGAGCCTAGATTTGGTACTTCAGATCAAACAGCTATTGAAGGAATTATAGGTAGTGAGTCTGAAACGGCTGTAGGTGTTGTTGTTACAAAATCAACTCCTGTAAGTAGATCAATAACAAATTCAAGTATTGATGCTATAAGAGTTACTTTAGGTTTTCCATCTTTACAAAAATTTGAAGATAACGGAGACATTAATGGTGCAGAGGTAGCTCTTACTATTCAGACAATAGAAAATGATGGCACAACTACAACTGTTATTACTGACACCGTAAGAGGTAGAACTGCAAGTACTTATTTTCGTGATTATCAAATTAATTTTTCCTCAAGCACATCTTTTCCTGTAACGATTAGAGTTAACAGAGTAACCGATGATAGTACAGAGACTACCCTACAAAACTCTATGACTTGGTCATCTTTCACAGAACAAATTTTTGATACTAAAAGTTATCCTAATTCTGCCCTTGTAGCTCTGCGATTTGATGCTGAATCTTTCCCTTCACAGCCAAGAAGAATGTATAAAGTTCGAGGGACAAAGATTAAGATTCCACATAATGCAACAGTAAGAACTGATGGTTCATTGTCATATTCTGGTACTTTTAATGGTACATTTCAAACTGATAAGGCATGGACAAATGATCCAGCTTGGATTTTATATGATTTACTTACAACATCAAAAGGTTTTGGTGATCAGATAGATACAACACAATTGGATGTTTTTAGTTTTTACTCAGCCTCTGTTTATTGTGCTGAACAAGTTGATGATGGGTTAGGAGGAACAGAACCAAGATTTAGCTGTAATGTCGTTATACAAAATCAAAAGCAGGCATACAATCTCATAAATGATTTATGTTCTGTAATGCGTGTGATGCCATTTTATTCCGCTGGTACAATTTCGATCACCCAAGATCGTCCCGCAGACGCGAGCTATCTATTTAATTTATCCAACGTTACTGACGGAGGATTTTCATATACAAACTCATCAAAATTAACTAAATTTACTGTTGTAAATGTTGCATATTTTGATAACGATACGACAGAGATCGAATATGAAACTGTTGAAGATACTACATTACAAACAAAATATGGTGTTGTAACTAAAAATCTTAGAGGTTTTGCTACAACATCAAGGGGTCAAGCGTCTCGTTTGGCAAAATGGTTTTTATACACACAATCCAATGAAAGTGAAGTTGTTAGTTTTACAACAACATTAGAAGCTGGAACACTTGTTAGATGTGGACAGGTAATTAATATTGCAGATCCTTTAAGGGCTGGCGTTAGAAGAGGTGGAAGAATAAAAACAGGTGTATCGACAACACAAATTATTATTGATGATTCTAATAATACTGATCTGACGATTGATGGTAACAGCACTTTATCTGTGATTTTATCTGACGGAACTTTAGAAACAAAAACAATAGACTCTATTTCTGGCACAACAATTACAGTAAGTTCTGCTTTTTCGTCAACACCGCCAGATAACAGTGTTTGGGTTATTGAAAGCACTGCAATACAATTACAAATTTTTAGGGTCATAAGTGTTACTGAAGTTGGTCAGCTTAATTATCAAGTTACTGCTGTGGCTCATAATCCCTCAAAATATGCAAACGTTGAAGATGGAACAGCTTTAGCTATAAGAAGTATCACAAATTTATCAGCATTAAAACCCTCTCCAAGTAACTTGCAGGGTTCAGAGCAGATTGTTGTACTCAATAATCGTGCCGTATCAAAACTGTTTATCCAATGGCAACCTATCTCTGGCGTTACAGAGTACCAAATTCAATATAGATTTAAAAATGAAAACTTTATTTCTGAAAGAGTTTCAAGACCTGATTTCACTATTTTTGAAACACAGCTTGGAACTTATGAAGTCAGAGTGTTTAGTTACAATGCTCTAGGCAATCCAAGCACAAATCCAGCAGAGACTACATTTACAACAGTTGGTAAAACAGCCCTGCCAGAAGATCCTAGTGGTTTAACTCTTGAACCTGTCTCAGATCAGTTTGTACGACTACGTTTTAACCCCTCTACCTCTGTTGACGTTTTGCATGGTGGCACAGTATCCGTCAGACATACACCCTCTGTTGACCCAGCTGTAGCAACTTTTCAAAACTCTACAGAAATAATCCCAAAACTTGCTGGAAATATCACAGAAACACTTGTCCCAGCACTTACTGGAACTTACAGTATTAAATTTATTGATGACACTGGAAACAGATCAAATAACGCTGCAAGAATAATAGTTACTGCTCCAGACCCACAACCTAATCAAATAATACTCACTGAAAGAGAAGACAATGATTCACCACCATTTCAAGGAAATAAAGTAAACACTTTTTATGATGCAACTTTTGATGGTTTGCTTTTAGATGGCACACTATTGTTTGATGACATAACACAAAATATTGACGATCTGTCTAACATTGATTTTGCTGGACCTATTAACTCAAGCGGAACTTATGAGTTTCAAAATAAAGTTGATATGGGAGCAATATTCAACTTAATGTTGAAAAGAAGATTTGTCACCTCTGGTCTTTTTGTAAATGATCTCATTGATTCGAGAACAGCAAATATTGATACATGGACTGAATTTGATGGGACACAGGCAGATGATGTCAACGCAAAACTTCTAGTTGCAACAACAGATATTGACCCAGCTACTTCAGTGTCAGCCAGTTACGAACAGAGTGGGACAACTATTACTATCACAAAAACAGATCATGGATATTCTGTAGGAGATTTTGTTGTAATTGATTTTACTGCTGGGAGTGCAACAGACGGCAATTATGAGATTCAAACAGTGCCAAATGCAAACACATTTACAGTAACAGGAAGTGCCAGTGCAACAATATCAAGTGGTACTTCTTGTACTTATGGTGCAAATTTTACTCAATTTAATACTTTTGCTAATGGAGAATATACAGCTAGAGGATTTAAATTTAAATGTGAACTTGAATCAAATGACCCAGCACAAAATATCAATGTTACTGAACTTGGCTATGAGGCAAGTGTAAAACGAAGGACAGAAACCGTAAATACTGCTATCGCAAGTCAGTGTAATTCAAATAATGCAGCTAAGACAGTGACATTTGGAAGCCCTTTTTTTGCTGGCACTGGCTCTTTAGGAGGATCAACAACAGCATTTTTGCCAACAATAGGTATAACCCTTGAAGGTGCTGTTTCTGGTGATTATTTTAAAATCACATCAATCACTGGTACACAATTTGTTATAGAAACAAGAGATAGCAGTAATGCATTTAAAGATTTAAGTTTTAAATATACGGCTATTGGGTTTGGTAAAGGAAGTTAAATATGTTTATATTTAAGTTATCAACTATTATATACTTATACAAAAAGGATTAACAAATGGCCACAGCAGACTATTCGCTTGCCAATCAATCAGGTGCCAGCTTTAGAACAGACTTAAATAATACTTTAAGTGCAATAGCTACAAATAATTCAAATTCATCTGATCCATCAACAACTTTTGCAAGTCAATATTTTGCTGATACTTCAGCATCAATAATGAAACTGAGGAATACAAGTAATAATGGTTTTGTAAATTTATTTACTCTTGCTGGTGGTCCAGCTTTTACTGCTGATGGAACAATAAATGGTGTCAATGTTGGTAAAGGTGCAAACTCTGTTTCTGAAAATACTGTTCTTGGGGCAAATGCTTTAGATGATTCTGTATCTGGTGGTGCTTTAACTGCTGTTGGTTTTAATGCATTGACAGCTTGTACATCTGGTGGAAGTAACACTGCTATTGGTCGTAGAACATTAGAATTTGTAACCACTGGACAATCTAATACAGCGTGTGGGGCAAAAGCCTTAAATAATACTACTGGCAGCAGTAATACTGCGGTTGGTTTAGCTGCTTGTGACGCAAACACTTCGGGTGGCAGTAATGTAGCGATTGGAGCTAATTCTCTTGGCGCAAACACGACAGCCAGTAATAACACTGCTGTTGGAACCTCCTCTTTGCTAACAAACACTACAGGTGCAAGTAATGTGGCACTGGGTTTTGAGGCTCTCAAAGAATCTACAACAGCATCTAACAATGTTGCCGTAGGTTTTGAAGCTATGGAAAAAAATACAACTGGCACTGCAAACGTGGCGATGGGAACGCAAGCATTAAAATTTAACACTTCAGCCAGCAATAATACCGCAGTTGGATATAACAGTTTATTATCAAACACAACTGGAACTCAAAACACTAGTGTGGGTGCTTTTGCTTTAGACGCTAATACAACTGCTGATAATAATAGTGCTGTTGGTTATGGTGCTTTGACAAATAACACCACTGGAGCAGCAAACACTGCTTTTGGTCGATCAGCATTAGGAGCAAATACAACCGCAAGTAACAATACGGCTGTTGGTAAAGATGCTTTACTTTCAAACACAACTGGTCAATTTAATACAGCCGTTGGTAGACAAGCATTAGATTCTAATACAACTGGAGATTCAAACATAGCCATAGGATCTTTAAGTTTAGATGCAAATACTACTGGAGGAACTAATGTAGCTGTTGGAACAAGTTCTTTAAGATTTAATACAACAGCTTCAAATAATACAGCCGTTGGACATGTGGCACTAACAGCAAACACAACTGGATCAAGTAACGTAGCAGTGGGATCTTTTGCTTTAGATGCTAATACCACAGGAAGTTTTAATAATGCTATAGGACAAGCAACTTTAACAGTTGCCACAACAGCAAGTAACAATACCGGAGTAGGTCACGCAGCTTTACATTTAAATACCTCAGCTCAAAGTGGTACTGCCGTAGGTTCGTTTGCTTTATACGCAAACACAACAGGAGGTGAAAACACATCAGTTGGAAGTGAATCATTAGAAGCAAACACAACTGGTGCGCAAAATTGTGCTTTTGGATTTAGAGCTTTAGAAGATAACACTACAGCAGACCATAATACAGCTATTGGTCACGAAACATTAAAAAATAACACAACTGGAACAGAAAATACTGCTGTGGGTGCTAATTCTTTAGACTCTTGTTCTACAGGAGATGCTAACACTGCTGTAGGTTATGATGCTCTAACAGGCGTTACAACTGGATATAATAATGTTGCTATAGGTCATAAAGCTGGTAATGGTGTTTCAACAGGACATTCAAATACATTTGTTGGTCATGGTGCTGGTGAAAACTCAACATCTACAGGGTCTAATGTCACTTTTTTAGGAAATAATGCTTTTGCAAGTCAAGGTGGTTCATTTTCAAATGCTGTTGTTCTTGGTGATTCAAGTGTTTCTACTTTAAGATGTCAGGTACAAACTATAAGTTCTTTATCTGATGCTAGAGATAAAACTAATATTGTAGATATAGAAGATGGATTAGATTTAATTAATTTGTTAAAACCTAGAAAATTTACTTGGGCTATGCGTCAACCAAGTGCAAATGATGGCACAACACATTTAGGATTTATTGCTCAAGAATTAGATGAAGCTGTTGGAGATAAAAATGATTATATACACATTGTTGATAAATTTAATCCCGATCAACTTTGTGCATCTTATAGTAGATTAATACCAATAATGGTAAAAGCAATACAAGAGTTATCCGTCAAAGTCACAGCCCTCGAAGCAGGGTAAACTGTAAACAAATCTATTTTTAATTATGAAAGAAAGAACCGCAGATGAAATCGCACAAATCTTCTCTGCTGCTGGCGATAGCGTAACTGTTATCGAAACTGCTCAAGCATCAGATGAAACTGATGATGACTTCAAGGCCAAAATTCAAAGAAATGTAGAACATCTTGAAATTATTAAGGCTTACAAAAAAATTGATGAAACAACTTCTATCTGGACATCAGAAGATTTTACAGCTATTGACGCAGCTATCACTGCTGGTAAAAAACTTTATTAAATTATGAATTTACAAGAAAGATTACAACAACTTGCTCAACAAAGAGAGCAGTTATGGATTGCTTTGCATGAAACTAACGGAGCGATGAAGATTTTGGAACAGCAGATCCTTGAGACTCAAACTGCACCCGAATCAACCCAGCCATCAGATACAGAGGCATCAAACCAAGAATCAAAAACATTGTCATCAAAGTCAAAGGCATAGCCAAAACTCTTAAAATTTCTTTTAACATAAAATGCTAGACCGTATTATAAAAATTATTTCTATTCTGTCATTTTTAATGTCATTATCAATGGCAGCTTTCGGATATGTAGCAATACGCTATATGCAAAGCCCTGAGTTTGAGAGGACTTTGAAAAACAAGATCATGGGAAGTCTTGAGGATAAATTACCAGATGTGATGGGAGATAAGATACCAGATTTCACAGGGCCATCTGTACAGCTACCAGAACCACCAAAGGTGAACCCACTTGGAAATCCCAAGAATTAAGATACCACAGATACAGATAAAAGAAATTTACATTCCCAGAACAAGAACATGGGAACAATATCCGACAACTTTAGATATTATTGACAAACCAAAGTTTGATTATCCTGTTGTGAGTTATCCAACATTTGAGGCTTTAGAATATCACCCTGACAAATTTATTCCAACAGATCCAGTAAAACAACCAGAACAACCGCAACCAGATATACCACAGCCGCCAGAATACAAACCCAAAGTCAAAAAAGATAAAGAGTTTTTCATAAAATGTCCGTCTGAGGATAACATTCCAGTAGGAAGCTACCCTAATGATTTGAAACTACAAGTCGTTATAGGTCATTCTGTAAAAGATGGTAAGTGTTATGAAATCTACAGAGATTCAACCTTTGTTGAGAAATGGATACCTAGCACTCCTATTCTTGTTAACACTTCAATTATTGCTGTTACTGCGGCTAGTTCTCCTATCATAGCCAATTTACTTAAAAACCTTATCAAGACAGCCATAAAGAAACTGAGCAAAAAGAAGGATAAATCAAAGGTACAAACATAAGCAAAGAAATCCAGAGGCACTTTGTAGGCGATTCTGAGCGGACTAAATTTACTTATTTAGCTCAATTTTGTGTGTATGAGGGATAACTTGGTTCATTTTAGGTTTGCTTACTATATCGGAGCAAAGATCAAAATATTCAGAATCTGGAGAATATTCAGCACCGATCACCCGAAGCTCATGGCAGTTTTTTAATCTGGCCAATTCGTAGTTCAATCTGGCTGTCGATAACTGTTGCCGCATTATCTTCTCCTGAGTAGTTGCACTTTTGAGGCAAGCATTTTGAAAACGCTTATCAAGTGGGACGGATATTGTAGCTGCTATCCCAAAATTAAAAGAAGTAGAGTCTTTGTTGCCGCTGTAATTTTCTCTGTAGTAGAGAATTTCACCAGCATTTGTAAGGTTGCCATCTGAGTCTGTTGCTTCGTTATAGACTGGTGTATGAAAAATGTAGTCTTGAGGACGTTTTACTGCAACCGAAGTTGTGGCAAATGGGCTGATTGATAGTGTAGCTCCAGAACATTGAATACCATTACCATAAGAATTTTCTGTCATAGGCCCTGTTAGAACTTGGGTTGCGAAATTCGATACACTAGAACTTGTATTCGATTGTGGATTCGCTATTGTACTCTGATTGGCATAACTAGGCAGACAAGAAAAAAGAGTTATCAGTTGGAAAATATAATAGTAGTATCTGTTACCACCTCTGAGGTGACTTGCCTTGTTATATCTATCACGCTTTCTAGTGAAGGGCCTTTGTAAAACTCCGAAAATTGAAATGCATTTCCTTGTGTGGTCTGCTGCCATTGAGGTTTCTGATTCATATTTAAGCCTGTCCATTCGTAGGTAGTCCCATTGATGGTTTCTGTCACAGTGGCATTTGGCATGGATATTGAATCACAGTTGCCGCATGAGATACCAGATCCTGTGACCGAATAGGTATAACCAGAATTGTAGCGAACTTCTCGGATATTTTCTGTGAGGTTATTAGTGGTGATAGATCGACTTGTAGATGTAGCACTGGTAAAATTTGGTACTACAGTTTGAGCATAAGCTGGACTAACAAAAAATATAAGCGGCAGATATTTCCACATTAATCAACAGTTAAGTCTGTTACAAATTGACCAGTTAGAACAACCCCTGTTCCAGTTCCACCTGTTAGAGACATCGTGTGATGATCTAAAGTGACGGCTGCTGTTCCTACTGAACCAGCTGCAGTCGAAGTCAAATCACTGAAGTTTCCAACAGTTCCTACAGTTGGTGCTGATCCAGCAGTGGCATCACCTTCAAGATAAGACTGAGTGAAGCTGAAGGTTTCACCAGCAGTTGTTTGTGTTGCACTTGGCATGGTTACTGCTGGGACCCCATTTGTGACTGATCCGAAGCCGCCCACACTTGCAGCGTCTCCACTTGTGGTTGTTATATTAGTTCCGCTTATGCTGTACGATGAGCCAATTTTATCGGCTGAAGTTGCTGCAGATAAACTTTCCAATTTGACGCTTGATGTGATCGTACTTTGAATATCTGCATATGAAGCAACTGGTATAAACAGAAATAAAAGAAGTAGCTTTTTCATTTGATACCGACTTTGTTTTTACTATTATCCACTATCTTAGGGCCATTGCTGTTATTATTGCCACCTTTCTTTTGTCCGACTGAGATTCCATAACTGCCAAGCACTCCACTGACCAAACCTGCGGTAAAGGCCCCATCAATTCTGACCTTGCCCATATATCCCAAAGTCATCATTGATAAACTCCAAGTCAAAATCAGAAATCTGACACCGTGACCAAAAAGATCACCCCAGTCAAAGCCTTCTTTTTCTTGCTTTTCTTCTTCCATAGGGTTTGCCTTTCTTGTTTTATATTACCAACTTAGCTATGTTAGGAAAAGAAAACAAAAATTCATGTCAAAGTTTCTAATTAATTTATTCATAAGATTTGGTAAGAGTGAAAGTTTACGCAAAGCTGCACTCAATCTTTTGAAAGATTTGGCTTCAAAATCAGACAATGATGTTGATGACGCAATCGTCAAAATGATAGAAGAGAAGCTCTTTCCAGTTAAATGATTAAAAAGTTTCTAAATATCGACATAGAAAAGGCTCCTCCAGAAATGGAACTAGAGGTTGAGCTTCAATGCAGACAAATCATGGAGTCGAATGATATCGATGGAATCAAAAGATACTGCACTCATTTGGTCAGATATAAATTAAAGCAAGATATGTTTTTATCTTCTCTTTTAAATCACTTTGTTGATCTTGAATTTGTAAAACCAAGAAGAAAAAAGCGTTTTAAATTATTCTAAACTTTTTTCATATTCTTTAATATATTTATCTTCAAATTCTCTTATTAACATATTATTAGTTTTATCAACTTCGTAGTTAAATTTAAGGACCGCAGTTCTTATATGCTCCTTGACCCATCGACCTTCTTCATAAACAACTTGAGCCTTGCCATTTTCTTTTATAAAAACATAGTGGTCCTGTCCTTTAAGCTGTATATCTAAAAAGTTTCTCTCTAAATCTTTACGTCTAATATCTTTTAGTTTTCTAAGTTTGATTGAGGAATGTTCTTTTTTCATTTTAACTCCAAAGTAATCTCAACCCATGATGGTTGTGGTTTGCATCCATCAATGACTCCATAAAAAGGGTTATTCATAAACTCATAAGTTTTTTTACCATCGGTGTAAATCATGCCGATATATGGGTTTTTGTAAAATTGCTTTTGTTTAGTCATTTTGATGTTTTTCAAAAAATAAAGCCAATCTCTGAATAGATGAGAGGGATTCTAGTTTTCTTTGAACTTGTTTGTATTTTCTATCATCATTCATTTCA
>VTLG01012072.1_pt1 | contig 10491 bp, 12 predicted proteins | sample 4694571 | NCBI WGS metagenome assembly VTLG01 (sample SAMN12604809, study PRJNA352737) | marine metagenome | biome: ENVO:00000447; feature: ENVO:00000209|ENVO:00000569|ENVO:01000036; material: ENVO:00002151; isolation source: viral sequences binned using virsorter ... | reverse complement strand
ATCACCAAGGACGATGAACAATGAGAACATTGAGCTTAGAGGACATCCACAAGCTCTGCGTAGACGAGGGATTTCTGAAACTACTTGCCGAAAATTCAGGATACACAGAGACGGAGATACGTTACTCTTTCCATATTTTACGAGCGATGGAGTTATTAAAGGGCTCAAAGTAAAAAACAAGAGGAAAATTTTTAGTTATGAAGGAGTTTCCACTGACACTCTATTTGGTCAGCATTTGTTTCCTGCTACTGGTAAACGGATTGTTGTTACTGAAGGCGAACTCGATGCTGCCAGTTGTTATGAAGCTATGAGTGGTTGGCCTATGGTCAGCTTACCTCATGGAGCAGCTAGTGCTAAGAAGGATATCCAAAAACAAATACCCTTATTCCAAGGATATGAAGAAATAGTATTATTTTTTGATAGCGATGAACCAGGCAGAAAGGCAGCAGAAGATGCTGCAGGGGTATTGCCTCCAGGTAAGGTTAAAATCGCACGTATGGAGGCATATAAAGACCCGTCAGAGGCATTACAAGCCGGAGACACAGAAGCGATTAGAAAGGCTATTTGGGATGCTAAAACGTATAGACCAGATGGTATAATAGAAGGAAAAACATTATTAGAATTAGTTACTACTCCACAACCCCCATTTGACCATGAATACCCATTCAAAGGGCTCAATAAGAAACTACACGGGATCAGGTACGGTGAGCTTACAACAATTACTGCTGGTACTGGGGCAGGAAAAACCTCATTCGTCCGGCACATTGCAGCTGACTTACTCAACAAAGGTGAATCAGTTGGGATCTTGGAACTTGAAGCAAGTAATAGACGAACCGCACTTGGATTGATGTCCACAGCTGTTGGAAAAAATTTTAACATAGGAGAACATGATGAACAACAACTCACCTCCGCCTTTGAACGAAGTATTGCTAATTGGAATGTCTATTTGTTTGATGGCTTTGGGAGTTTTGACCCGAGTGTTATTTACAACAGGATCGAATACCTTGCCAGTGGATTGGAGTGTCGTGTTATATTCTTAGATCACTTATCCATTTTATTAAGCGGATTAGATGGTGAAGAACGTAGGATGATAGACCAAACTATGACCAAATTACGATCACTAGTAGAAAGAACAGGTATATCTTTATTTTTAGTATCACACTTACGGAGAACAAATAATGACAATCATGCGCACGAAGAGGGAGGACGTGTGTCACTTTCGCAACTCAGAGGATCTCATTCCATTGCTCAAATCAGCGATAACCTTATCGGACTCGAAAGAGACCAACAAAGCGACGGTGGTAGAGGTCTTACGACTGTTAGAGTCCTTAAGAATCGTCTATTTGGCGAAACAGGCACGTGCGGAACATTAGATTACAACTTAAACACTTGCAGATTTACTGAAGATGAAACTACGGAACCACCAGTTTTCAACCCAACCACAGATTTTTAGTGGAGGGTATGAACATCCATGGTATAAGCATAAAGATAATAAACTAATTAGACCTAACCCACCTACTAAAGAAGCAATTGAAAGAGCTAAATTCGTTGACAAGACCTACCAATGGAGTAGGAACAGTGATATTAGACCTAGAAAGCAACGGGTTACTAAATAGAGCATCACGTATACACTGTGTTGCACTACATTACTGTGAAAACAATTTAACTGAGGCGTACAATGATGAGAAGTATTCAGACCAAGCTAAGGAACTACCAATGGGTAGTAGGTCGATCACAACAGCGATCACATCCATCGAGGTTGCTGATACTGTTGTCGGCCACAATATTATTGGGTTTGATTTACCTCTCATTAAAAGGCTCTATCCTTTCTTTACTTATCCTCCTGTTATTGTTGACACTCTGTTGTTATCTCGCTTATATCATCCTAACTTATATGATATAGATAAGAAGCAAGAATGGAAAGATATGCCTACTAAATTATATGGATCTCATTCTCTTAAAGCCTATGGCTACCGTCTAGGTCTACACAAAGGAGACTTTGGTGAAGATACAGATTGGAAAGAGTGGTCGCAAGAGATGCAAGATTATTGTATACAAGACGTTAAAGTTACAGAGAAGTTATGCGAACACTTCCGCCCTTACCTGCTTGGCTCACATTAGAGCATCAGGTAGCACAAATACTCACTGAACAAGAACAACATGGATGGTATTTTGATGAAAGAGCTGCACGGCAGCTTGAATCTTCTCTCCGCAGAAAGTATGAAGACACTTGTAAAGTATTACGAGACAGGCATCCTTTCGTCGAAGGAGCAAGATTCACTCCTAAACGAGCTAACAGAACAAAAGGATACATTGCAAATGCTCCATTCACGAAGTTAAAAGAACTTAATCCCACATCAAGGGATCATATTTCATGGATCTTACAAACACACTATGGCTGGACTCCTTCATCAATGACGACCTCGGGAAAGGCGGTCATAGACGAAACCGTACTCAAGGATATTGGGACGGATATAGCTCTAGCTTTTCTGACACTACTGGATCTGACAAAGCAGTTAGGGATGATATCAGAAGGCGTGAACGCATGGCAGAAGCTTGTTACGAAGTCTAGGATACATCATCATTGTTCAGTAGCGACATCTACATTTAGATGCGCACATCGAAAACCAAATTTATCACAAGTACCAGCAAATGAAGATTTCAGGAAACTTTTTACGGCATCCCCTAACATGGTTATGTGCGGTGCTGACCTTAGCGGCATTGAGCTTCGAGTATTATCCCATTATCTTGCGAAGTTTGATGGAGGACGCTATGCGAAAATCCTTATCAACGGAGACATTCACCAAACAAATGCCGACAAAATTGGAATCACTAGATCTCAAGTCAAAACCGTTACCTACGCCTTCCTTTACGGAGCTGGCGACGCCAAAATCGGAGTAAGCTATGACAAACAGCTTCCCGAGGACAAGGCGAGAGCGAAGGGTAAAGAGATACGCAAAGCTTATATCGACGCCATCCCGGGTCTTAAAGAACTCTTGGAAGGCGTACACAAAGCTAGTGAGAAGGGTTATGTCTTGGGGATTGACCGAAGACGAATCATCGTTGACTCTAAACATAAGTCGCTTAACTACCTCTTACAGGGGTCGGCAGCGATCCTGGCAAAGAGATGGATGGTCCTAGCCCATGAACATTTACCAAAAACTGCTCGACAAGTTGCATTCATACATGATGAATTACAATTTGAAGTCGAGGAAAAAGATCTAGAAGATCTAAAATTCTTACTTGAACTTACAGCTGTACAAGCAGGTGAGTTCTATAACTTACGATGTCCAATAGCTGCTGAATCAGTCAGTGGTATGAATTGGGCAGATACACATTAACCACCTATGAAATTATTAATTGATGCAGACTACATCGTATATAAGTCCTGCGCTGCGGCGGAGACTGAAGTTGACTTTGGTGACGACGTTATCCTTGTCACTTCTAACTTTAGTGACGCATATAAAGCTACCCTTGGAGAACTTACCAAAATTAGAGACAAATTTGGGTCATTCTCTGATCTAATATTATTCTTCTCAGACACTGTAAATTTTCGGAAAAAAATTCTACCCGAATATAAGGGTCATCGAAATCGTAAGAAACCTTGTGGATATAAACGTGTACTGAATGCTTTAAAGGATGAGTATAAAGTTATTACTATGCCTGAACTAGAAGCAGATGATGCACTAGGTATTTATGCTACAAAACATCCTGGGAATTGTATTGTATCTCCTGATAAAGATATGAAACAAATACCTGGTAAGTTATATAATTTAGATGAAGAATTCACAATCACCAAGGAGGCGGGTGCTAAATGGCATCTAATCCAAAGTCTAGCAGGTGATCAAACAGATGGTTATCCTGGAGTACCTGGAATAGGAGTTAAAAGAGCAGAAGCTCTCTTTAAGAAGGAAGGGTATTCTTGGAAAACTGTAGTAGGAGCATTTTATGAAAAAGGTTTTACTGAATTAACTGCTCTTGTTAATGCTAGACTTGCACGTATACTAACAGTAGATGACTATGACTTCGAGAAACAACAACCAATACTATGGTCCCCCTCCTCCGATTATAAAGTTGACGATGGAGCAGGATCTCCAACTGAGGGTACTTGAGGATAAATTAAATAAAGTATATTATGATAGGAAAGAAGAGATTATAACATTATTTACTGCCCTACAAAGACAGAACTTTGTCATGGGAAATTCAATCAAAAATTTAGTTGACCACTGGCCACATGAAGAAATCGTTTTTATCCACTCAAGCGAAGGAATTCCGAAAGAAATACAACCTAAAAAGTGATGCTTCTAGACCAACTAGAGCATATCAACAAAGGTTAATTGTAGAAGAATTTAAGGAATTCATAGAGGCTGAAGGTATGTTATTCAGGCATGGACGAAATCAAAAAGAAGAATGCTTGAAAGAACTTGCTGATTTAGTATATGTATGCTATCAGTACGCTGAAAATATGGGATGGTTCCTAGATGAAGCTCTAGACCGTGTTCATAAATCAAATATGTCCAAACTCGGAGAGGACGGTAAACCAATATACCGAGAAGACGGTAAGGTTCTAAAAGGACCAAACTACAAACCACCTACACTAGAAGATTTATTCTAATGACCGCTGAACTAATATCTCGCACAGGGCGGGTCCAGTCATGGCTGGATAATCCTGAATCACGCTTACCAGTGAGCTGCACGGTATTCGTTGTTGAAGACTCCATGGAAGGTCCAGAGGGAATTGAAGCCAGCTGGAGATTTGCCTCACATGCATTGAGAAATGGGGCAGGGTGTGCTATACACCTATCTAAACTACGTCCTAAAGGACATGAGAACGGTAAAGGATTGACCGCTAGTGGTCCAGTATCCTTTGCTAAAATATACTCCTCTCTTAATGAAACTTTACGTCGTGGAGGAGTCTATAAGAATGGTGCTGTAGTTATACATTTAGATGCAGACCATAAAGATATAGTAGATTTTATTACTACACCTAGATCAGAGTTACCTTGGGTTAAGAGATGTGTTGACATCAGCCCTGCACTCTGGAATAAAATGGACAACACCACCAAAGAGGCATTAATTTATGGAATCAGATCAGGAGACATCTGGCTCAACAAAATCAAATACAACCAAAGGGGAGAAAGGATATTCGGAAACGTGTGTCTTGAAGTTTACCTGCCCTCACGAGGAACTTGCTTGCTCCAGCATGTCAATCTCTCAGCCTGTGATACACGGGATCTCAAAAAGGCTTTCGCTCAAGGTATGTCCGAGTTGTGCGATCTCCATGGCAGAACAGGTGTTGGAGGGACTGGAGAATACCTACCCTCGGAGACAGATAGGCAAGTCGGGCTCGGAGTGCTTGGATTGGCCAATTTCCTACGAAGGAACAATCTAACTTATGCTGAATTTGGTAAAGCTTTAGAAGCTATCAATACACAGCAACCTAAAAATGGTTTAACAGATAATGCTATTGAAATAGCCTTTGCCTTGCGAGATGCAATTGAAGGTGCAGCATATATAGCTAAGAGTCATTTTATGGAAAGAGCTTTTGCTATAGCTCCTACAGCTTCTTGTTCTTATAGAAGTAAAGATAAAGATGGGTATACAAGTACCCCTGAAATAGCACCTCCAATAGCTCGCTCTGTCGATCGTGACAGCGGAACCTTTGGAGTACAAAGATATGAATATGGCGACGTCGAGATCGCCTCAGAAGTTGGATGGGATGCTTACTTTAAAGTAGCTAATCAACTAATGATAATGCTCGATAAAACAGGACTTCTTCACGGCTATAGCTTTAACTCTTGGAGTGATGTTATAGAATACGATAATGAATTCGTAGAAGAGTGGTTGGCATCGCCTCAAACCTCCTTATATTATAGCCTTCAGGTAATGGGAGACACACAAGATAAGAGCGATGCGTATGCAGCATTAGATCAGAGTGAAGTTGATGATTACTTGCAGGACATTCTCGGAGAACCCGAGCCAATAACCTGTGACTGTCAAGAATAATGAGAAAACATCCCTATCAAAAACTATTAGAAAGAAAAAGAACCTGGACACCAGTTAAACCAAAAAGAGGAGAGGTAAAGAACGGTGCAGAAGAAACCATCAGACGTGCCCTCGCAGTACGTCATATGGAGCTGCCAGTTGGAGAATTTATTCGTGAAGGACTTGAAAAAGAAGTACCATCACTTGCTAGGCAGCTCCTTGAATCAAACGTACAAGACGAGATTAAACATGATCTTGCCTTGGGTTATATCGTAGATGCTTATGGCATTAAGGAAGATGCACAAGAAGAATTGGAAGCGAAGAGGTTAAGAGATGCATGGGTTAATCATCCTGATCATACAATTACCAAAGCTCTGGTCGCAGAACGGGCCATCTTCTTCGTTCTACTCCCTTTCTTTAGGTTTAATGGGTGTGCTGCTATGCGCACTGTATCTGCCGATATCTCAAGGGACGAGCAGATCCATGTCGGAGCGAATACTCTTGTATGTGCTGAGTTGGGTCTATCTGCTAGCCCTTCTCTGGATAAACTTAGGAAGGCCACCATTAACTGGATTCTACAACCTCTAGGTACAAATACCTACGATAAATATTTGGACAAAAAATTCTGGCTAGATGCAAGCGATCGTTTAATGTACGAAGGCAAAGCACCAGAGTTTTCTGACACCAAAGCAGCTAGAATGCCAGCATTTTTTGAACATGACAACACAAATCTACCCCAGTACGCTTAATATATATAGCGATAAGCTGGCTAAATTAATCGAGGACTTGGAGTTAAAGTTCCCTTCAAGTCCCATCCATCCTAAAGAGGAGCTTCCATCAATTATGTATCGTGCTGGTCAAGCCAGTGTCGTTGCATATGTTAAACAAATATTAGAGGACAATTAATATGTGCTTTGGCAATAGAGGACCAGGACCCACGCCACAAGCTACACCACCACCAGTTATGCCTAGAAATCCTGACTTAGCAAGAGCATCTCGTTTACCAGAAAAGAAAAAATTGGTAGATGAAAGTGAAGTAACAGGTGTCGAGTATGGTAGTTCAGCTAAAGAAAGTGGAGCTGCTCAGGGTAAGAAAGTTGGTACAAGTGCATTGAGAATACCACTCAATACAGGACAAGCAACTAATGCTGGAGGACAAGGAGGGTTAAATGTATAAGGCAAGCCAAAGATACAGTCAACTATCTAAGAATAGATCACACTTTCTTGATACAGCTGTTGAATGTTCAGAGCTTACCTTACCATATCTAGTACAGCATGATAATAATGTAAGGGGAGGTAAGAAACATCTTACTCAACCTTGGCAATCAGTAGGAGCTAAAGCAGTAGTTACACTAGCTGCTAAATTAATGTTAGCTTTGTTACCACCACAAACAAGCTTCTTTAAACTACAAGTCAGAGATGATAAACTTGGAGAGGAGATAGATCCACAAGTGCGTACTGAATTAGACCTAGCTTTCTCAAAGATAGAAAGAATGGTAGGTGATTTCATAGCTGCATCTAATGATAGAGTAGTTGTACACCAAGCTCTAAAACATCTTGTTGTATCAGGTAATGCACTTATCTTTATGGGTAAAGAAGGATTAAAACACTTCCCATTACAGAGATACGTTGTGAACAGAGATGGTAATGGTAATATATTAGAAATTGTAACGAAAGAACTTATTAGTAGAAAGGTGTTAGGACTTGAGCCGTTACCTAAAGATTATACTAATGATGTTAATGAAAACCAAGGCTCAAACGAAGACGATGCAGAAGTATACACATGTGTTAAGCAAGATACTAGCAGCGGTCGTTGGACATGGTATCAGGAAGTAGATGGTCAAGTCATTCCTGGTAGCCAAAGCTCCGCACCTAAGAATGCTAGCCCTTGGTTAGTTCTTCGGTTCAACACAGTAGATGGAGAAGACTATGGTAGAGGTAGAGTTGAAGAGTTCATAGGTGATCTACGAAGTCTCAATGGTCTAGCTCAAGCTTTAGTTGAAGGCTCAAGTGTAGCCTCTAAAGTTATATTCTTAGTATCTCCTTCAGCAACTACTAAACCACAAACATTATCACAAGCTGGTAACGGTGCTATCATTCAAGGAAGGCCGGAAGATGTTGGAGTGGTACAGGTAGGGAAGACAGCAGACTTTGCTACTGCAGCACAAGTCGCTCAAACATTAGAATCTAGAATACTAGATGCTTTCCTTGTGTTAAACATTAGACACAGTGAAAGAACAACCGCAGAAGAAGTGCGGATGACACAGCAGGAATTAAATGAACAGCTAGGTGGGTTATTCTCACTCCTTACTGTTGAATTCCTCGTCCCATATCTTAATAGAACTTTGTTGGTCTTGAATAGAAACAACACACTACCCAAGTTACCTAAAGATATAGTACGACCTAAGATAGTAGCTGGTGTCAATGCTCTAGGTAGAGGAATGGATAGAGAAGCATTAACTATGTTTGTCACAACTGTTGCTCAAACACTAGGAGCAGATGCTTTAATGAAATTTATTAATCCATCCGAAGCTATTAAAAGATTAGCAGCATCACAAGGTATAGATACTCTGAACTTAATTAAGACAGAGGAACAATTACAACAAGAGATGCAAGCTGCACAGCAACAACAGATGCAAGCATCAATTGTAGATCAGGCAGGACAACTAGCTGGTACTCCTATGATGGACCCATCTAAGAACCCTGATGCACAAGAACAAGCTAATAGAATAGCTGAGAATTTAAACATAGGCTCACAACAACCACCTGAAGAATAATGGCAGAAACATTAACAGTTAATACAGACCCTTCTACAGAAACAGCTGACGTTGTAGAGAATCTTACTCCAGATGAGCAGGATTCTCTCGCTGTCGGTGAAGAAATGGTTAACCAGCAGGAGCAACTCTTAGCTGGTAAGTATAAGAATGCAGAAGAGTTAGAAAAAGCGTATGGAGAACTCGAAAGAAAGCTTGGAGAGAAAGATAATAAAGATAGCGAACCAACTGACGAAGTTGAGGTTCAGGAAACCCCTGAAGTATCAGAAGAAAAGACTGAAACTCCAGAAGCTACTGAAGAAAACTTCTACTTAGAAGATGGTAAGGTTAATTATGATAGTGTTAATGAAGCTTATGGTGAAAAGCTAGGTGAATTATTTCAGAATAGTGACATAGATCCATGGGCAATAAGCAAACACTTCCAAGAGAATGAAGGTACTATAACAGAATCAGATTATAAACAGTTAGAAGGTGCTGGTTTATCCAGACAAACAGTAGACGCATACTTACAAGGGAGAGCAGTAGAAATGGGTTACACAGAAACCACAGACTCAGCAGATATCAGTGATTCCACCGTCGCTGAGATAAAAAACGTAGCAGGTGGTGAAGAAAGTTATCAGAATATGGTTAACTGGGCTAGTAATAACCTAGATAAAAACTCTATCAATGCCTTTGATGAAATCATTAATACTGGTAGTGCCGATGCTATTAAGCTAGCAGTTAATGGTCTTAAGTCACAGTATGAAGATGCTACTGGTAAGGAGGGTACACTACTAACAGGTAAAGCACCTAAAGAAACACCACAGCAAGGCTTCAGAAGCCAAGCAGAACTTGTTAGAGCTATGAGTGACAAACGTTATGACAATGACCCTGCTTACCGTCAGGATGTCATAGCTAAACTAGAACAATCAAACGATTTAGCATTTTAACTATGAGTGAAAAAAGGTACGACCTTCAAGGTAATGAGTTGGTTAAAGTTGGTGGTAAATGGATACAGAAGACTTTAACTGACGGCTCTGATGCTAGTGAAAGATTTATTAGATCAGCAGAGAAATGGAAAAAAGACGAACGTAAAAAACGATTTAAAAATCAGAATTAATTATGGTTACAGCTAAGAAACAATGGGATTACGATCAGACTAAGGATACATTAGTAGCAACTGGTCGTGGAGTACCAGGTGATGTGGTATCTGGATCTGGCCCATTAAATAAACCAACAAGGCCAACTGGTAAAGCACTAGATGACATAAAAGATGCACTAAAAAATATAAAAGATGCAAACAAACCACAGAAAGGTCGAGTATGACTAAAGCGGCTGACCCGAAACAATCGTACTCAGCCACTACGAACTTTTATTTTTTACCCTAATGCCTCAAAACAAATTCGCAACTGAACCACAAGTACAAGTAAGTGAGCAACCTTACTTCGAGAATGCGGAGCGTGTTAACGGTCAACTAGCTATGCTAGGATTCGTTGCAGCAATTGGTTCATACTTAACAACTGGACAAATAATCCCCGGAATTTTTTAATGGCAACACTAACCCTACCTCAACAGAATAATTGGAATCAGTTCTGTAAGTGGGTTACCGATACCGACAACCGACTCTACGTTGGTTGGTTCGGTGTCCTTATGATTCCATGCTTACTTACTGCAACAACAGCGTTCATCTTAGCTTTCATCGCAGCACCGCCTGTAGACATTGACGGAATACGTGAACCTGTTGCTGGATCTC
>VTLG01001586.1_pt1 | contig 10491 bp, 15 predicted proteins | sample 4694571 | NCBI WGS metagenome assembly VTLG01 (sample SAMN12604809, study PRJNA352737) | marine metagenome | biome: ENVO:00000447; feature: ENVO:00000209|ENVO:00000569|ENVO:01000036; material: ENVO:00002151; isolation source: viral sequences binned using virsorter ... | reverse complement strand
AGCGTCTGATAAGATGACGAAGGACGGAAAAGCTTATTGCTTAACGGCTCGTTATCAAGGTGCTGTTTGGTGGAACAGCATACAAAGAAAACAGCGTACTATGGTTAAAGTTGATAAACCAATTTCTAAATATGGTTTAAAACAAGTAGGCGTTGCTAATTTGAATGGACATGATTTATTAAAGCGTGTTTATTCAAGTGAGGGTAAGTCACCAACTCTCAATGCTCATGGTGGTGGTAATACAGAGCCAAAAGTTGCTTTAGAGCAATTTAAAATAAATCCTGAAATAGTTTCTAACTATGTTCCTGATTTAAAAGGTGCTGTATGTGACCCATACAATAAGCGTATAATTAAAGGCGATAAGTCTACAGCTTTAAGAACTAATTCAAGTAATGGTAATACTTGGGTTAATGACGAAAAACACTCTTGGCGTAAACTTACACCTTTAGAATGTGAACGATTACAAACTGTTCCTGACAATTACACTCAAGGCGTATCAAATACTCAAAGATACAAAATGATTGGTAATGGGTGGACTGTTGATGTAATTGCTCATATATTAAAAAACATAACAAAGGAGTAAGTGATGTTTAAAAGAATAGAAAGGTGGTTCTATTTACAATTACAATTAATGTTGGATATGTATTTTAGACGAGGTAATGCTTTTTTTACTTATGAAGAAACACATACACCTAAAACAAACAAAAAAATAAGACGATTATATAAACAAGGTAAAATATATAATTGTCAGAAAGGAGTAAATAATGGACACTATTGATAAAATCAAAAATGATGTTCACAATCTTAACCGTGAAATTCAAAAAATAACTGAAAAGCAATTAGAGTTAGTTTTGAATGTAGGTAAGATAAAAAAGACTCAAGAAAATGTAGTGGGTCTTAATGAGTACCAACAGCGAATAAAAAATAATCCTGTTGGTGGTGGTTGGTATCACTTTTTTGGTGTACCAAACAATGAGGAAGGTAAACTCTTTATTTCACTTATTGATAAATATTTGAATAGAGATGTTTATGGTTATAGAGCAAGAGGACGAGGAAACGGTTCTTATGCTCATTCATTACCAAGCGACCAAGCTGATAGCTTTGTTGTTTATTTAGATGAAAAAAAGAAAGGAGTCTAAATGTACATTGATAACCATACAATAAAAGTCATTGGCAAAAAATATGGCAATGGCAAAGTAGTAAAACAAAATGCTACTCTAGTTGAAAAAACTTCAACAGAGGGATTACATATTAAAAAGTTAATTCCTATTTTAGAGAGCATTCAAGACGCTTATGATTGTGGCTGTGAGGTGTCATTAGACATAACTATGAAACAGCACGAATACAGATAAGACCAAAATTAGGGGGTAGTCAAGGTAAGGGCTACCCTCTAAAAGGCTCTGTGCGTTGAGATATGAGACGAATTTTTAACAAATCTGAGCTTCAGACAGCCAATTCCTGGATTTTCCCATTTTAAGCTATTTATAGAGGGGCGATTTCAAGGGGCGATATGCAGCTCAAATAAAGGGGCGATTAATTAGTACCCCTATTAGAACCAAGGGGGCTATAAGTCCCTCTAAGTATAACTAAGGAGTAACCCATGATAAACTCAAAGAACTCTATCACTATACCTTTTGTGAGATTGAGAGAACAACTTGACCTTGAAAAAGATATGCGTGAGAGAGGTATCAGTCGTTTTAGAAAGCGATTGACCGACCATAAACAAAGGGGCGAGGAAAGTTTTACGAATTACGGTAAGACTTTATTAGCCAATTCTATAAGACCTTTAGCTGAAGGTATACAAAAGTATACTGAAGAAGGTAAGGGTGAAAAGGGCGTTCAGCCTATTGCAAGAAGACTATTAGCAAATCTTGAACCTGACATTGCGTCATTGATTACTGCTAAGTCTATTATCAATTCAATTACAATTTCCAGGAAGTTAACTAGTGCAGCTATTAATGTTGCAAGTAAAATTGAAGATGAAATAGCGTTAAGGTCTTTTGAAGAGGGGCGACCTGAACATTATGGGATAGTTAAAGCTGACCTGGACAAGAGGTCTTTTGGCTATCAATATAAAAGACGAAAGTTAAGAGAGTCAGCCCAAAAGAATAGTTTGGAATGGCAAGTTTGGACTAGAAGTGAAAAGGTTCATGTTGGATATAAGTTAATTGAACTTATGTGTACAACAACAGGACTTTGTGATGTTCAAACAGTCATTACTCACAAAAGAAGAGAAAAGAAATTAATCCCTACTGCAAAAACTTTGGAGTGGATTAATAACAGGAATGATTTTCTTGAAGTATTAGCACCTGAATATTTTCCGACTATAGTACCACCTCGAAGATGGGAACAAGGAAAAGCAATTGGGGGTGGATATTATTCGAGACATATCAAACCTTTAAGCTTAGTTAAGTATCGTAAGAGAGAAAACTTACAGCAACTTGAGAATGTTGAAATGCCTTTAGTGTATAAAGCTGTCAACGCTCAACAAGATACACCATATAAAATAAATGAATTTATTCTTGATGTCTTAGAAAAGGCGTGGAGTAAAAACATTAGTATTGGTGGATTGCCAAAAGCAGAACTTGAAGAGTTACCTGTAAAACCTCACGATATAGATACTAATAAAGAAGCTCGTAGAGCGTACAGACAAAAAGCAGTTTTGGTTCATACTGAAAATGCTAGACAAAAATCTAAAAGATTATTGTTTGCAAAAGTAGTTTGGATTGCAAAAATGTTTAGAGACAGACCGTTCTATCATGCTCACACTTTAGACTTTAGGTCTAGATGTTATCAAGTGACTAACTATTTAAATGGACAAGGCGTTGACTTTGCGAAAGCCTTACATTTATTTGGGACAGGCAAAAAGATAACTGAAGAGAATAAAGGTGATTATTGGTTAGCTGTAACAGGTGCAGCTCTTTATGGATTAGATAAAGTAACAAGAAAAGAACAAGTAGACTTTATTGAAAACAATTTTGATTTGTTTAATAAAATCCAGGAAGACCCATTTACAAATAGAGAATGGGAAAAAGCTGATAAGCCTTTTCAATTTCTTGCGTGGTGCAAAGAGTGGGTTTCATTTAAGAATGTAGGTTACGGATATATAAGTAGTTTTATTTGTAACCAAGACGGTTCTTGTAATGGAATACAGCATTACTCAGGAATACTAAAACATACACCATCTGCAAAAGCTGTAAACTTAGCGAACTCAGAGAAACCTGAAGACGTTTATACAGTTGTCAAAAACAAAGTTATAGAAAACTTAAAAGCGAATACTGAAAGTGAGTTAGCTAAACTTTGGTTACAGTTTGGTGTCAAAAGGTCAACAGTAAAGAGGGCTATTATGACTAGTCCTTATGGTTCTACAAGATATTCTTGTAGTGACTTTGTTGATGAAGATTTAGTTAAACGAAAAGACCAAGGGGAAATGCACCCTTTTGGAAGTTTAGCTTTTCCTGCTTGTACTTTTTTAGCAGGAGTAATTTGGGACAGTATGGGTGAAGTTTTATCTTCAGCTAGATTAGGAATGTCTTTCTTACAGCAATGTGCAAAAGTTTTATCGAAAAGTGGACACGCTATTCGTTGGAACAATCCTGTAGGATTTCCGGTCATTCAAGATTATCCTGAATTTAAATCTATGAGAGTTAAGACTAGATTGTTTGGTGAAGTTATCAAACCTAGAATTAATGTAGAGACAGAAAAGTTTTCTGTTTTAAAAGCAAGTAATGGGCTACCCCCAAATTTTATTCATTCGCAAGATTCTGCTCACATGATGTTAGTAGTTTGTAAAGCGTATGATAAAGGGGTTTCACATTTTTGTAATGTACATGATAGTTTTGGGACGACAGCAGCAGACAGTCAAATTTTAGCTGACACAATTAGAGAAACATTTGTAGAAATGTACTCTACTGATTGTCCGTTAGAAAGTTTTAAAACATCAATACAACCTATACTAACAAAGAAACAAATCGAAAAATTACCAACTGTGCCTGAAAAAGGTGACTTTGATATAAACGAAGTTATGCACAGCGAGTTCTTTTTCGCCTAATAGTACCCCTATTAGAACCAAAGGAGTAAAACTATGAATAATGACGAATGGTTTGAACATTGTCGGTTCGTACCTCTAGACCAAGCAGTAAGATATGTGGAACAGGGGTATATAATTGAAGAAGAAAATGAGGAAAATACAAATGAAGAATAATAATGTAAAAATAACTACACCAAAAGGAACTGCTCAATATCCGTGGCTAACAACTGCTGATACTAAGTTTTCTGATATTGGTGAGTTTAAGACAAATCTTATTCTAAGCAAAAGCGAAGCTCAGTCGATTGCTCAAACAATAGACAAGGCTTATGCTGATAGCATTACTCTTGCAAAAGAGAAAGCTAAGGGTAAGAAAGTTAAACAAGCAGACAAGCCTTACTTTGATGAAGTTGATGATAAAGGTAACCCAACAGGTAATGTTATTTTCAAATTCAAATGTAAAGCTAAAGTCACTACTAAAAATGGTGACACGTTTGATAACAAACCTGCTATATTTGACGCTCAAGGAAAACCTATGCAGAATGTAAATGTATGGGGTGGTAGTCAAATTAAAGTGAGTGCTGAATTAATTCCGTACTACACTCAAATGGTAGGTGCAGGAATAAGTATGAGACTTAGAGCTGCTCAAGTTATCGAACTAGTTGAAGGTGGCAGTAATTCTGAAGGTTACGGTTTTAAGAAGGAAGACGGCTACGTCCACACTACTGAAACTAAATCTGAGGAGTTTAAAGATGAAACTAAGAAGGAAGTTTCCACCGAAGACGACTTCTAATTACCGTTCAGGATTAGAAGAGCAGATTGTTCAACAATTGAAAGCGAGTAAAATTGATTTTGGATATGAAGCAGAAAAAATACCGTATATTAAACCTGAAAAGGTTCACAAGTACACGCCTGATTTTATTTTATATAAAAAGGTTGGTACGCCTATGTATATCGAAAGTAAAGGACGTTTCTTAACGGCTGATAAACAAAAACATATTTTGTTGCGTAAGCAATATCCTGATTTGGATTTAAGGTTCGTCTTTAGTAATTCGAATACAAGAATTTCTAAGAAGTCCAGGACTACTTATGCTATGTGGTGTAAAAAGCATGGATTCAAATACGCTGATAAATTTATACCTAAAGAATGGTTAAAGGAAGTCAGGACGAATTAGAAAGGAGTCTTTATGGGTAATTAATATACCTCTGTAAGCCCTCTATTAATTTAGGGGGCTTATATTTTTAGACAAAAAATTTTTAAGGAAATATAGATATGAGTAAAAGTGATTTTTTATATCACGCACCATGTACTGAATGTGGCAGTAAAGATAACGTTGCCGTTTATTCGGACTCACATGGACATTGTTTTGGCTGTGGTGCATACTTTCATAACTATCAGAATGAGGAACAACCATTGGAAAAAGTAAATACAGATTTAATTAAAGGTGAACATAAACCTTTAGTAAGAAGACAAATCAATCAGGAAACAGTAAACAAATTTAATTATCAAATTGGTAAACATAATGGAAAGACTGTACAAATTGCAAACTACTATGACAATCATAGAAATTTAGTTGCACAAAAATTAAGATACCCTGACAAGTCTTTTCAATGGATAGGTGATAGTAAGAAAGCAACACTATTCGGACAAAACTTATGGCGTGACGGTGGTAAACTTGTTTGTATAACTGAAGGTGAAGTTGACGCAATGAGTTTATCTTCGATACAAAATAATAAGTGGGCTGTTTGTAGTGTTAAGACAGGTAGTCAAGGTGCAAAGAAAGATTTACAACAACAATTAGAATGGTTAGAAAAATTTGAAACCATTGTGTTGATGTTTGACAATGATGAACCTGGACTTAAAGCAGCTCAGGAATGTGCAAAATTATTTTCGCCAAGTAAAGCGAAGATAGCACAACTTCCATTAAAAGACGCTAACGAAATGTTAGTACAAGGTAAGACAAAAGAATTAATAGATTGTATGTGGGGTGCTAAATCCTATAGACCTGACGGAATAGTTTCAGGTACAGATATATTTGATTTATTAATTAAAGAAGACAATAGAGATAGTGTCCCTTATCCTTTTGAATGTTTGAATACAAAAACATTAGGAATGCGAACAGGGGAACTAGTAACAATAACTAGTGGAACAGGACAAGGTAAGTCACAATTGTGTAGACATATAGCACATCAATTAATTTCTAAAGGTGAGACTGTTGGATATATTGCTTTAGAAGAAAGCATTAAGAGAACAGCATTAGGTGTAATGTCAATTGATTTAAAGAAACCTTTACACTTAACGAAAGAAGGAATTAAGAAAGATGACTTTAGAAATAGTTTTAATCGAACAGTTGGTAGTGGCTCTATGTATCTATTCGACCATTTCGGTAGTACCGAGTCTGAAAATTTGTTATCCAAAATTCGTTACCTTGCTAAGGGTCTTGGTGTACGGTGGATTATTCTTGACCATCTTTCTATTGTTATTAGTGGACTAGAAACTTATGACGAAAGAAAACTAATTGACATGACTATGACTAGGCTAAGAAGTTTAGTTGAGGAGACAAACATTGGATTAATTCTAGTTTCTCATTTAAGAAGACCTGATGGTAACAAAGGATATGAAGACGGTTTACAAACTTCTTTAAATTCTTTGAGAGGGTCTCATGCGATTTCACAATTAAGCGACCAAGTTATATCGCTTGAAAGAAATCAAAATGATGAAGAGAATAGAAACTATACAACAGTACGTGTGTTAAAGAATAGACACACAGGAAACACAGGTAAGTGTGGTACATTATATTTTGATGAAGACACTTCTTGTTTAGTAGAAACGAAAGGGACAAATGACTTTTGATTTAAAACGTAGACTAAAAGATGACGACACTTGGTATCTCATTGGTGAGATAGCAGGTGCTATTAATGCAGCTAAAAAAAATCCGTTGCATGATGTCATTCTTTCTCTACCTAATAAATACAAAACTCATGCTGACATTATTTTAAATGAAATGATTCCTTTTGAAGAAGCAGCGTTCAGAATACAAACAGAAAAGGCAACATTGCATTAATGATAAAAAAACTTTTATGGTTTTTCTTTATCTGCTTTTTAATTACTCTTCTGTTTTCTTGTACAAAAAATAAAAAAGATTCTAATGTAATTTTAAAATTAGGAAGAACAGTAATAACAAACGGAGTAGACTTTAAATGAAAAAGAAACCAAGTCCACCTCTAATAATTGGTAACAAAAAATTTTTTAAGTATAAAATTATTTGGGAAGATATTGTGGGGGACTCAACTTTAGCAACTAGTAATGAATTTGCTAAGATGACTTGTGCTGATATACATACCGAGTGTTGGGTATTTGATAAAACACCTGACTATGTATATTCGTTTGCAAGTTATTATACTTCTAATGGTGAATTAGAATTTGGGGATAGAAATATTTATCCTCGTAGTGTTATAAAGAAAATGATAAGGATATAAAATGAAAAAAATATTAGATAAGATAGGTATATGGTCTCTATATTATAGAACTGAGATAGTTTATTTTGTTCTTGGATTTATAGTGGGGGCAATAATTATATGAGATATGTTTTTGATATAGAAACAGACGGATTATTATTTGATTGCACTAAGACTCATTGTATTGTCTTAAAAGATATAGACAAGAATGAGATACTTACACCAACAGTCGACCAGGGATTAGAACTTTTATCTAAGGCTGAATTGATTGTTGGTCACAACATAATCAAATTTGATATTCCTGTACTAAAAAAATTATATGGATTTAAAACTAAAGCAAAAGTTTTTGATACCATTGTTGCAACACGGTTAATATGGTCTGACTTAATGGACTCTGATATGAGACGTGTACATAATAAAAATTATCCTAGAAACTTAGTGAACAAACATTCCTTAAAAGCTTGGGGTGTTAGATTAGGAGATTATAAGCAACAGATAGATACAGATTGGAAAACATTTACTAAAGAAATGTTAGAGTATTGTATTCAAGATGTTAATGTAACACATACATTATACCAAAAGATTTTGGAGAAAAAATATTCTGAGCAATCTTTAGAATTGGAACACCAAGTTGCTGAGATAATAAGTCAGCAAGAACAGTATGGAGTTTTATTTGATAAAGATAAAGCAACAAAATTATATTCTATTCTTTCTTCAGAGAGAGATAAGATTATAAAAGAAATGGCTGAGACTTTTCCACCTCTTAAAAGAGAAGAAGAGTTTATACCTAAAGCAAACAATAAAAAGCGTGGCTATGTTAAAGGTCAGCCTTTTATTAAAGTAAAGTATGAAGACTTTAATCCTTCAAGCAGAAGACATATAGCTGAGCGATTAAAATTAAAATACAATTGGAAACCTAAAGAGTATACGAATGACGGTCTTGCAAAGATTGATGATAAAATTTTAAACTCTTTAAATTATCCTGAAGCTAAATTACTTGCTCGTTATTTCTTATTAGAAAAACGAATTGGTATGTTAGCTGAAGGTAAACAAGCCTACTTAAAATTGGAACGTAACAGTAGACTACATGGAACTGTGAATACTAACTCTGCGATAACTCAAAGAGCAACACATTCAAATCCTAATTTAGGACAAGTCCCTGCTGTCAATGTTCCTTACGGTAAAGAGTTTAGACAATTGTTTACCGTTCCAAAAGGAAAGTCAATGTGTGGAGTTGATATATCTAGTTTAGAAATTAGATTATTAGGACACTACATTGCGAAGTATGATAACGGTTCGTATGCTAACGTTGTAGTTAACGGTGACATACATACTGAAAATCAAAAACTTGCAGGATTAGATACACGTGACCAAAGTAAAAGATTTTTATATGCTTGGCTTTATGGTGCAGGAGTAAATAAGATTGCAGAGGTAACAGGTAAATCTAGTAAAGACGCAGCTCAAGTAAGAACTCGTTTTCTAAATAGATTACCTGCTTTAAGTAAACTAATAAAACAGGTTCAGCTATCTTCAGAGCGAGGTTACTTGATTGGTCTAGATAGACGACAAGTAAAAATTCGTTCAGTACACGCAGCTCTAAATACTTTATTACAAAGTGCAGGGGCTATTGTATGTAAGCAATGGTTAGTTGAATTTAATAAATCTGTTAAACATATCGAAGGTGTTCAGCAATTACTTTGGGTGCATGATGAAATACAAATTGAATGCCCTAAAGATAAAGCTGAAGAAGTTGGAAAACTAGCTGTTGAGTCTATAAAGAAAACAGGTGAGCATTTCAATTTAAGAGTACCGTTGACAGGTGAATATAAAATCTCAAATGATTGGAGTGGAACACACTAATGAAAAATAATAAATTTGATATAGACTTAAAGTATGGCAAAGAACGAGAGAGCAAAGTAGCTTCTTTATTAATTGCTGATAAAGATAAAGTCGAAGTTAAGACTGAAAGAGATTGGTGGTACAAGACAGGAAACATAGCAATTGAAGTAGAATGTTTTGGAAAACCAAGTGGACTGTCAGTAACTAAAGCTGACTATTGGGTACACGTACTAGCAACAGGCAAACAAGACTATTGTAAATTAGTATTTGATGTATCTAAATTAAAACAAATCGTAGAACGGTTTAAAGATAATTATAGAATGATTGGAGATTATAATAAATCCAAATGTATTCTAATACCTTTAGCTGAACTATTTAAAAATGTAGAAAGGAGTAAACAATGATAGAGAGACCAACAACACTTGTAATTGACGGTGACATTCTTGCGTATAAAGCTGCAGCCAATTCAGAGTATGACGCTCATTGGGGTGATGGTTTATGGACTGTCCAAGCAGATGAGAACCAAGGTAAGTATTTAATTCTTTCTGAAATAGAAGACCTTAAAGAAAAGTTTAATCCGAAGAAAGTTATCGTTGCGTTGACTGATAAAGACAATTTTCGAAAAGATGTTTTACCAACGTACAAGGATAATCGAAAACAAAAACGTAAACCTGTAATATTAAAGGCGTTACGTAAATATCTAATTGATGAGTGGAACGCAGTTGTTCTACCAAATTTAGAAGCAGATGATGTCATGGGAATCATTGCAACCAAACCTCGTAAGAACAATGAGAAAGTAATTATTTGTTCAATAGATAAAGACCTTAGACAAATTCCAGGGAATTTATATAATGGTGAAACTGTGGTTAAGCGTACCCCTAAAGAATGTGATTGGTGGCATTTAATCCAAACACTAACAGGTGACGCTACTGACGGCTATTCAGGCTGTCCAACAGTAGGTAAAGTTACTGCTCAAAAAATTCTTAACGACAAGAAAATGCCTGTAGGTAAAATGTGGGAACTTGTTGTTAAAGCTTATGCTAAGCAAGGGCTTATGGAACATGACGCTTTTCAACAAGCACGTGTTGCAAGGATTTTAAGATACGGTGATTACAATAAAAAGACAGGTGAAGTTAAACTATGGCAGATATAAAAAAAGAAGTGGT
>VTLG01010309.1_pt1 | contig 10492 bp, 10 predicted proteins | sample 4694571 | NCBI WGS metagenome assembly VTLG01 (sample SAMN12604809, study PRJNA352737) | marine metagenome | biome: ENVO:00000447; feature: ENVO:00000209|ENVO:00000569|ENVO:01000036; material: ENVO:00002151; isolation source: viral sequences binned using virsorter ... | reverse complement strand
GAGTTGCATAGTATTGTGCTTGATCATCTGAAACAATCTTTAAGTTCCATGAATCAATTCCAAAACTTTCTTGGTACTCAATTAATTCCTTATAACCATCTTGTCTGGCTGCAAAAGCTTCTTCACTGCCCTCTTCTCCAGGTTCAACTTTAGTCTGTAATTTTTCATAAAGATTTGGTCTATATTCTTTTGCCCAAGCAACTGGATTTTCTCTAATCATTTTTTGAAATATTTCAATATTCTGAGAAACTTGTTGGAGAATTTGTGAATCTCTGTTGTCTCCTTTCATCGCTATTTCTTTAAGTTCTTCTATCATTTTAATTTGGTCTTCACTATTAGCTGTATAGGCTTCATTAGATTTATTATAAATAGTTAGTGCCATTTTAACATCTCTTCTATAATTATCTACTTGTTTAGATTTTTCTCCATGAAGAGCAATTAAATTATCCTCAACGTCTGCAAATTGAACCACACCTGTAGTCATTACAGAATTAAGATTTTTTTCTCGCTGACTATTTACTTCATTAACAAATGCCCCATCAACTTCTGTTTTTTTATTCTTTAATTGTTTAAGTAAACTTTGTTGATCATCAATATCTAAAATAGATTGAAAATTACCTACAGAACCGTCTAGCCATTTTTTAGCCATGGCAATTTCCATAGGATCTCCTCTTTGAATAATAGATTCTACAGTATCTTTTACCATTTGACCTATAATAGCTTTTTTCTTTTTTCTTAATTTGGATATATTAATTTTACCAGCATACCCTTCTATTTCTTTAGTTTTAGGATTATCATAAGTAGAAAATAACTCTTCTATCTCTTGAATTTTTTCTAGAATTAAATGAGGTTTTTCTATAACAACTTGAGTTGCCGCTTTTGCGGCCTCATCAATTCCTTGAATATCAGCATTAACAGAAGCGGTTGCTTCATATTTAGTTGCATTGGTAAACTCTACAGCTAATAATGCATTATGATTTATTTCCCAATTATCAGAAGCCCAGTCATTAGGAGCTGTTTTTTTAAGTTCATCTGATTTCGTTTTAAATGATTCAATCACAAGTTTAGTATGACCATCTGCATCAAGATTAGGATTTTCTTTTTTAATCCTTTCAGTTTCAGTAACCATAAACATTTGTAGATCAGATTTTGATTTAGATAACCAAACCTTACCTTCTCTTTCTTTTTTTACATTTTCATATTTTTCAAATGTAGCTGCGGTTTTAAATATAGCAGTATCTATATTAGTTCTTTGAGATGCTACTTGAATTTCACCTCCAGAAAAACCACTATAAGCATCTGTAACGCCAGTACGTTTTTTGAATTCTGAATCGAATGTAGGAATTTTAACCATAATTAACTATACCACTTCTCTCCATCAGTTGAAAAATTTTGTGATTCTCCATATTTATAAGTAGAAGTACCACCAGTTAAGAGTGAACCTGCCATATTCCATTTACCAGCATAATAAGCAGAAGCACCCACAAATTTAGATCTTTGTGCTGATGCTGTATAGCCTGCTTTTGAAACATCTGTATTATATTTCATTTTTGCTAGTTCCCAAGCGCTATCTATTGCTCCTTCTTCTATAACATCAATAGCAGAACCTTCAATAGCAACTCCTGATTTTGCATAAGAAACTCTTTGCTTTCCTAAAAGTCTTCTATAGTTCTTTTGATGTTCTTTACGATCAAGCTTATACTTTTGATCAGCTAAAATTTTATTATTTTCTGCAATCTGCGCATTATACTCATTAAGGTCACGTTGCATCTTACCTTGTTGGTAAGCTGAATAAGCTGAAACAACTGTTCCAGCGGCCATCATTGCAAATATTGCTTTACTCATAGAATTTTACCATCTTTATATAATCCTCTTTATTTGGACCAAATTTCTTTAGTTCCGCTTCTTCAGTAAATCCTAAGTACCCAGCGAACTTTACTGCATCAGCAAATTCTTTTAAAACTTGACAGTGGACCCTATGAAATTTGAATTGGTCCGCTATCTGTTTTAAATAAAATCTTATATCTTTTATACAACGAATTTTATGTTTTTTAAACTCCGGTGATAGAAACATGAATGCTTCTCCGACTCCATTCCATTGTTGCATAACTCCACAGATTCCTAAAATTTTAGGTTTAGGTTTATTTGTGTACCAAGAAAACGTAGCCCCGCCTTGTTTTAAACCGGAGACGACAAGATTCCAAGTCTTTCCATAATTCTCTATAACTTTCTTTTCTGGCCCTTCTAGTTCTAATATATTAAAATGCCATGGTTCATAAGGTACTACTATCATTAATCGTATGTTGACATTTGTATCATTATAGCGGATATTGTGCATGGATGTGGCGTATCCGATTTAACGTACAACTTGTTCTCTGTTGAGTATGATGCCGGCATTAAAAATGTATAATCTCCTGTTTTAGGAGTTGTTGCTGACATCGTACTAGTTGTTGTTCTAAAAGGAACGACATCTACACTAGAAGATGTGGGTCCTGCTTTTAAACCTACTGTTTCAAATACTCTAAAAATACATTTATCAATTCTTCCTCTTTTACCCTGAGTTGTTCCATATTGACTTTTTGGTTCTACATTTACAGATTCTAATTCTGAATCATAAGCTAATCCTACATGACACTCTGTTGTAGGATTTGTTAACGCAATTGATCCAGAAGAAACTGTCTTGACAGCCTCAACTGCACCATTGTTTAATACAGTAACAGTTTCACCTTCTAAATGATCTAATCCAGTCACAGTACTTGTAGAAGTACCTGAATATGATAAACCAGAATCTAAAAAGAAAGCACTATCTTTTGTATCTCCATTTGCTTCTCTATATTCTTGTTCCATAAATTCTACATATTGTTTTGTAGCGCCATTTATTGTTCTTTCTACAATCATATATACAGAATCAGCAGCATCATCTACTCCAGGAATTATGGTAAGACTTTTTACTTTAGCAATAGCTTGATTTGTTGCTGCAAGTCGAGTTGTATCAGAACTTACTATTGAAAGTACTCCAGTTCCTTTAGAAGTTTCTTCAATTGTAACTACATTTGCAGCTGGATTAGCAACTGTAAAATCAGCGTGAAGATTAATAGCAGTATAAATGTTATCTGCTGTTGTATCATTAGATTCGTTGTGAAAAAATTTATTTGTATCTGGTGACGGAGAACTTCCAGGTCCCTGACAAGTAAAAGTAACAGTTGAGCCATCTGACTTTGTTAATTTTAAAGTTGCACCTGTAGCAATATTAGAATAATCAGTAACAGTAACAGTTGCAGCACCGGAGTATCCAGCTAATGTATGTTGATGCCATGCTAAAACTTCTTGAGCTCTATAATAAGTAAATCCTATTAATTGACCGTCTCCTCTTCTTATCCATAAAACCATATTAGGATAAGTTTGAAAATATGCTTCTTCAAAATTACCAAATCCTAAATGTTCAGATAATACCGACATATCAGGACTCGTAAATGAATCATAATCAATATTATAAGCAAATTCTCTTAAACGTTTTTTATTCTTTCCTATATATAAAGTTGATTTAGATGCAGGAATAACTCTCTTATCAGCAGCTCCGTCTTTGGTTTCATTAATTACTTGTACACTTGTTGCAGTTAAACCTGAAGTCGCTGAACCTGAAGATAAATTAAAAGTTCCAGATTTTGTAAAAATATGTAAGTACCTTCCACCATACATCCCTGTAATTTGATTTACTTGGTCTGAAGATAAAGTAAATGATAAACCATTATCAGCATTAACAGCAGCTTCTTGATCTGTAGGACTATATGTATCAAAATCGCCTGTTGATGAACCCCATATTGTATTAGGATGACTAGTTGTATTAGAATAAAATAATCTTTCTTCAAAAAATGTTACTTTAGTTGGATAATTTCCTATATAAAAAGCACCTAACCTCCAATCTTTAGTAGTTGTACTACCAGTTTCAATTGGCCAATCAGCATGTATAGCAGCAGTTACTTGAGTTGCTGAAGAATACGCAGTAATTTTAGCAGCTCCCCAGTCATCAGGCACTTTCATTCTAATCCATCTTCCAACATCATTAGAAGTAAAAGTATTTGTGCTTGCTGTAATTGTTACAGAACCCGTTGTACCACTCGAAGACATTGTAGTTGCAGTTACATTACTATTTATATATGGACCATCAACAAAATCTACATCTGTTATAGTCCAAGCTGTATGACCTGTTCTTGATAATTTTCTAGGGATATGATCTTCATGAACAAGATATAATACATCAGCTGATTGAACAAATTCTATTTCACTAAGTTGTGCTGCTGTATAAGTTGTTGATATTTCATAAGGTGTAGTTCCACCTGAAACTATAATGCCTTCATCTTTAAAAAATCTAATATAATTATGACCAACTTCTAGTACATAAGCTTGCGTTTTAGAAAATACAAAAGGAATAAGTCTTGCTCCTGAGTTTGAACCAGAAGATGTTTTTATTTCTCTTATAAATCTCGTGCCAGGTCTTTTAACTAGACCACCATGCATTAATACTATAAAATTTGAAATTGACGAAGCACCATTATAGTACTTGTCCATGTCGATACGACCATTTAACCTTGGACTAAGCTCTCCAGAAGTAAAGTTTGTAAGAATTGGTGATGAGTCAGCCATGTCATTTTACGTTGTATATTTGTTCCATCTATAATCACTTAAGTTAGTACCTGCTGTTCTTGAATCTAACCAGAAATCAGCAATAATTCCCTCTGGTGTACCCTCAACAGCATCTGCAGATCTTGCTGATCTTAATTTTTCATAATATAATTTATACATCATATCTAATGTTTTAGGGTCTTGTAATAATGGCATAGCTAAATTAGCTGCCAATTTAATAGATAAAACGTCTACTAATAATGCATCATAAGTGCTTATTACTGTATTTTTAAATATATAAGTACATCTAAAGGTATCAGTTTCAGTAACTAATTTATCACCTTCGACTTTATATTCAACTTGATCATCTTCAGGTTTAACTATTCTTATCCAATCAGCTGGAAGTTGAAACTCTGAAGTAAAATAGAAAGCTGGTGTGTTTGAAGTTTTTGATAAGGAAGCTCTTTTAATACAGCAATTCCAAGGATGTTGTCTAAATAAAGCATCTCTTGTATCATCAAATAATTCATTAGAAAAACGAGCTGACTTAGTATCTTCTGTTAAAGAAGATATAAATTCTGCTCCTAGTAGTCCTAATGCTCTATTTACAATATTAATCTTTGTTGTTGCCATAATTCCTTATTTAGACTAAGGGGACCGAAGCCCCCTCAGTTTTGTTTAGTTTAGTCTACTACGTAAAGTAAGTAGCCTACTAGATCGTCGCCATCCACCATAGCCGTTGGAGATGTAGCTCTGATAACAACACCACTTTGTGATTCAAAAGTGTATGTGCCACCCGTAGCTTTAATTCCAGCAAGAGCACCTTCTAATGATTGGTACCCCACTGTATCTACGTCTAAGCCATCTACAAGACCATCAATGTCTAGTGCAACCGCGTCCCCGTTAATGTCAGTATAAGCGTCCCATCCCAAATCCAATGTAGCTGAACTAGTAGTCCAGTTTACATAAGCATTTGAAGACTGTAGAAGCACTTTTACTTTTCCTGCAGGCAATGAGCAAAGAGCCACAGATGAACCTGCGTCTCCTACTCCGTCTTGGTCATGAGTAAAGAATGCAATTCTTACACTTCCATGATAGACGTTTGCCTCATTCAAAGTAACGGGAGTTGCAGTAGCGTTTGTGTACTCTGTACTTTTTTGAGTTGTAACAGCCATTTTATTCTCCTATTATGCTTCTGAGCACTTGATTTCTAACACTTTGCCCTCTTCCATTCGAGTTGCCCCGAAAGAAGCTGAACAATATACTTGGGTAGAGTTTCTTTTATCTCGTCTAGGCCCAATATCAACATTGATATCTGCCCCAACAGCCATAAGAAGACCACTCTTTGCAAAAGCAACTACTCGTCTATAACTATTTGTGTCTGTGTCTACTCTTTCAGTTCTAACAAAGTTAAAGCCCATGAAAGTGTTAATTTCACCTTGTACCAAAGCTTTGATTGCGTTGTAATCAGAGCTTGTTACTTCAGTTGTTTGTAACAAATCATTGACTTGCTTAGAAGTAAGTATACAGAATCTTGGATCTGAAGGATCAGTTTCATTCGCGTCCAATAATCTTTTAGCTTCTCTAAGTTTACCAATTGTTAGGCCAGAGTTTGCGACCGTGCCAGACTCAACGTAGTTCACAGCGATTTGGCTTGCTGCATCCATAGCTTGACTTCCACTTCCAGTCTTACCAGTTTTTGCAGTTCCAAAAGCAGCTTCCAGGATGATGTCATCCATTTTTCTGCCCAGTGCCCATGCGGCGTTTTGCGCGTAAGGAGATGCTGGGTCGATAAGAAGTCTTATTCTATCAGTTCTATCCACCATATCCGCCCAATCAAAATCTCTCAATGATACTTGTCTTCTATCATGAGGAGTTGAGATTAGAGGGGTGTCAGAATGTCTAGATGTAACTTCTACCGCATCAACAGATCCTATACGATCATAGTATTCAAACTCAGCTTTTTGTGATTCAACACGTACAAATGGTCTAAGTTTCGAACCTTTTTGTTGTAAAAGGTGCTCAACATTAGCTCTGTACTGTTGGACAAAAGCCGTTGTTATTTGTGTTGACATACTATTGCCTCCATTGTGTCATTTTAAAAAATCGAAAACGCTACCCAAGTATTAATCTTAGACATTTTCTCCCTTGTTTACGTCTGTGGGTACAGTCGACGGATGGACCTTGCGGCTACCCATCATTACCTACTATATAACTAGTAAGTAAATTCGTACAATCTTTTTTTATAACGTTGTACCTGGTGTTTCATCAGGGTATGCTAATTTATATAAGCTGTCCATTCTTGTAACAGCTTCTTTATGCCCTGTATGATCTCCCGATGCATACGCCGTCATAAAAGTTTTATCACTATTATATCTAGCAATTTCTTGTTTTGCTTGATCTGGAGTCATAGTAAAAGATCTAGCTTGAGCTGCATCTGTTTTGCCCTCTGCTATACCTTCTCCAATCTTAGCAAATAGTTTTACAAACATCGGATTGTTTCCATTACCCGAATCTGTTAACCATTGTTTAAGAGGTCCATCTCCATAGGAATCAACTGCTCTTTGAGCTAGATCTACTCGTTCATCGTAAGCTTTTCCAAACTCTTTTTTAAGAGAATTAACCCATTCAGCTGATTGCTGACTAGTACTTTCTCCTGCGAGTTCAGTTTTCTTACCTATATAATCATGGTAACCATCATATATAGCTTTAGCTTGATTAGGAGTTAAACCTGCTTTATAAGATAAGTCTTTGAATTGTGTTTCAAAAGCCTCATCATACTGCATCCCTTCAGGAAGGGAAGGTCTATCTCCAAATTGGTAACCGTCTGCTTTTTCAGGTCTGCCTAATTGACTATGAAACATATTTATTTCTTCGTCAGTGGCTCCTTCTGCTGGTAAAGCAATTCTATTTTTACCAATTAGTTTTTGGCCATTTATATAACTTTTAGCCATACTGCCAACATCTTTGATGTCGGATAGTGAAGGGTCATTACGTACTTCTTCAGGAAGCCCAGATCTCCAATCTGCAGGTGCTTGTGCATCTGTAGTTGAAGCGTCCGAGCTACCCGTTAATACGGACCCAGTTTGTTCTTGATCACTCATTTATTGCCTCCTGGTTGATCATGTTTTTAAAGTCCTCAGGTTTTTTTCCTATAAACTTGAGTATTGACACTACGATACGTCTCATTCCTTCACGGTGAGCTGTTTCGTGTGAATCGCCTGGTACATGCGTTGTATCCAAAACGAATCCTGTTTTACAAAGATGATCTAAAACTATTTCACCATCTTTTGAATTAAACACTGATTTATAGTGCTCATGTAATTTTTCTAATCCTAATTTTTTATCCTTAGCCAACTTTACTTGCCTCTCTCTGCATTAAATTTGCATCAGCAACATTTTTCCCTGCTTCACTTTGAACTTTAGCTTGTTCAGCTTCCATCATTTGTTGTTGTTGCTCTTGTCTAGCTTGTCTCTCTTGGTCAACTTGTTCTTGTTCATTTAATATCTGAGGTGGTGCATCTAATAAATGGTGGAAGTATCTAAATGTTTCATCCACATTCATATTATCTAATAACTCAGGTTTCAGTTGCATTAATGGTGCCATGCCTTCAAATAGTCTAGTAATTGTAAACATTTGATTTGATTTTTGAGCTTTAGCAATAGGAGATACATATTCAACTTTCATTTCCAAACCTTCTAATTGACGTGGAGCTTTTGGAATTAATTGTCTTCTAGATAAAATTCTAAATACTCTATCAATAAGAGGACCTAAAAATTCAACTTGTAATCTTCCAACCATTGGACCCATAAGTCTCATTTTCTCTTCTTGTCTCGCTACAACTTCAGTAGCAGTCATGTTTCCATTCTTTTGATTTTTACCTTCTGGTAGTTGCATCCAATCAACGTGGAATGCTTGCAGTATATGTTCACGTCTATTTTGAACTACATCTAATCCTAAGTCTAATCGTGCACCTGTCATTAATGGTTCTATTTTATCTTGTGTACCTGAACGATAGAAATTTAATCCACCAGGAACAGTTCTTACAGGTAATATAAAACCGTCATCAGGTACAAGTAATGGTGGGTCGGTAATTTTTTGTGCAGCTTTAATAATTGTCTTCATCATTTGATTTACCATTTTAATATCTGGTAAACAAGTCATTGATGGAGAACGTCCATAAATCTCACCAGCAACTTTTTGCCAACGAGGAACCATATATGGAAATTCATCAAAACCGCCTTCTTCTAAAAGAGCTTTCTCTTCAATTAAAACATAACAAGATTTATAATTCTTCTCTGTTTTCTTTTTAAGAGGCATGCCATAAGTTTCAGATGGCTCAACTGCATGTATAACATCAAATTCTCTATAAGGATCTTTTTCAGAAATTCTAACTACATTTTCAGGAACTGCTTCTTTAAATCTTTCTATAAGTTGTCGGCCTGTTCTTTTATATTTTCTATATAATGTATCAACAACACCTGCATCATTTTCTTGTATAAAACAATCAGCTAAGTGATAAGTTCTAAATGATATAGGAGCTCCGGCTTTATCTTGTACCATCATAACACCTGTACCAAATGAACCTAAATCTAAATATAATTCATGTGCTTGGGAATTGAAATTTGTATTTGGGATATTAAAAACTCTATCATATAAGATATTAGTTACAGTGTCTAACCATGTTTTAACCTCTAATTCTCTATTTAAAAGATCATCAAAAGTTTTTAGTACAAACCATCTTTGAGAAGGAGAAGTTAGAAAGCTGTGAAGACCTGATGCTAAATTTTCATTAGCTAATGGACCTGTTGTATCAAATATTTTTTCGTGTCTAGCTGTACCTCTATTACGAATTGAAGAAAAGTCTCCTCTGTTAGGATTAACATATTCTGCACAATCCTGCCATAGGTTTTCCCACGGATTTCTAAAACTTTTTAAAGACTCTTGTTTAGAAATAATTTGAGTTACTAAATCACCATTCATTTACTATTGTCCTAACAAAGTTTTTTTAAGTATCGCAGCTTCTTCTTCAATACCTTGTCCACCTGTTAATATAGTTTTTCTTCTACTATATCTTTGTTTTTCTTTTTTCCTAGCATCCAATCCTGCATCTGGCGTTGGAGCCGGTGCTGGTGGTGGAGCTGGCGGTGGTGGTGGTTTTGGTCGTCTAAAAATGCCTCCCATTTACCCTCCTAATACACTATATTCGTTGTCAGCAAAAGTTGGGAGCTGTTGCTTATTAATTGTTAAATCCCTTGTTCCCAATGCAAGGTACCTAAATGCATCCGCGGCATGACTAGTCCAGTCGTGTAAAGGTTTATCCCTATACACTTTACGCTTTTCATCGTAATCTTTCCGGTATTGCCGCAAAGCCTCGACCAGTATATTACACTTTTTTGAATCAAAATAACACCTAGAAAGTATCGTTCTTGCAGCTTCTATTCCATCTTCAATAAGTATGTGCGGACAAACATGAAATCGTAATCCTAAGTCTCTGGATACCTCAAATCTTGATTTACCTGTCCCCATTTCTCTAACCTTTATATCATGAGGTGCAATATGCTTTCCATATACATAATCTTTATCTCTTAAAACTTTAACATAATGAGGGATTCCTTCTCCTTGATTCTCATAATAGTCTATAAGCCTGTATTCTTTACCGAATTGTTGAAAGAAAATAATAGCTGTAGAATCACCCATACCTAAGTCCCACGCTGTATGAACTTCTAATCTAGGTTCATAAGGAACTTCTTTTATTCGATCCTCAGCTAAAGCTTTAGCCATTAAGCTACCATAATATGAACCAACTAATGGTGCATCAAAACTACAATAAAATTCTTGCTGTATTAATTCATCAGGCATACCTGC
>VTLG01015539.1_pt1 | contig 10493 bp, 20 predicted proteins | sample 4694571 | NCBI WGS metagenome assembly VTLG01 (sample SAMN12604809, study PRJNA352737) | marine metagenome | biome: ENVO:00000447; feature: ENVO:00000209|ENVO:00000569|ENVO:01000036; material: ENVO:00002151; isolation source: viral sequences binned using virsorter ... | reverse complement strand
AACAGATGCTAATGCTCCAGCTACTCTTGGTGGACCCAACTTAGACAATATTTCTTTAAAGATGACGTATAATAATGTTGTTTTAGAAGTTGAAACACAAGAGGCTTTAAAAGAATTTGAAGAAACAGTTTTATTTGAAGAAAAAGAAAGTTTTTTTACTGAAGAGTTTGTTGAATTATTTACTGAAGAAATACAAACTATAGCAGCATCTCCATTACCAGCAGAAGAAAAAGCGGTAGAGATAACGGCTGCTATTATAGAGTTTGAAGAAAAGACAGAAACAAAAGTAATTAAAGCTAAAATTCAAACTACTTCTTTACTACCTTCGCCAACAATAATGGAGGAAAAAGAAGAAGAGAAACCAGCTGAAATAGCAATGGCTATTATGGAAGAAACTCAAGAAGAAGAACAAGCTCCATCAGAACCTAAAGAAGAAGTAATAGAAGAAACTAAAAATGCACAAGAAGAAGAAAAAACAGAAAATAAATCAGAAGTTAAAACAGAAGAAAAACAGAAACCGAAAAAGCAAGAAAAGTCGAAGAAAGTAAAGAGTAAAGAAACTAAGTCAAAGAATACTAAAGTTGCAAAATTAGAAGCAACTATGGATAAGGTAGATGAGGTAGTTAAAGATACCGCTAAAAACCTTGAAGTAAAAAATATTATAAAGCTGGATGCTATGCAAGGCGATATGGTTTTAGCTGAGTATATGAACCAAAAGTTTTATAAGAGTAAAGATATTTATTTAAACCAGGTTATTATGTCTGATAATAGAAACATTTATAACAATGTTAGTTTGGCAACTTACATTAATAATGATCCAATAAAGATTAAAGAAAGTATCTTACACAACATCAACATACAAAAACAAAAACTATTAATGGAGATAGAGGTATTAAGAAATGGATAGCATAAAGAAAAACTTAACTAACATAGTTGTTATTATTGGTTTAATTGGTTCTATTGGAGCTGGCTTTTCAAAGTTTGCAAAAATGGAGAGTGCGATTGAGCAATTATCAAATCAAACTACTATAGATTATTCTTCTCAAATAGCTGTACTTGAAGAAAAGGTTGCAGCTTTAGAAAGTAAAAAATCTGTAGATGTATCTAGTATAGATACTAGATCTAAAATTAATGAAAAATCTATCAAGTTACTTGAATTAAAAATTGAAGAAATAAAAGCTGCTGCAAATCCACTTGGCGGTTAAATGCCTAAAAAACTTTGGAAGAAATCAACTGTAATAATAATGGATATAGGTAAGTGCCGTTATTGTTCAGCCGAGATGAATAACCAAGAAAGTTTTGTAGCGTTTGCTGATAAAACAAAAGCTCATTATCAATGTATGAAAGATGATGATGAGCAAAGAGCTTTAGATAAAACTTACGAATAATTACAAGAGTTTTGTTAGAGTGTATGATGGGTCAACTAGACACCACCCAATAAAATAAGCGTTATTTTATAGGCATAATTGTCAACTAAAATTATACAATTTAAGAAAGAAAGTGTTATATAACAATAACAATTTAACAAAATGGCGTTAGGTTCAAATCCTGTCGCCCCGACCATTTAAGCGTTGGTAATCAACACTTATTTTTTTTCTTAGAGTGAAACTGAGAGTGAATTATTAAAGAGGGGAATTAATTTTCCCCTCCTTTTTTTTTGCGTGTTATAAACCTTTGCCAAAAGTATTTTCGTATGACAATTCTTTTTCTAACTTAGGCAGCATTGGTCTATATCTTGCTTGTAGCTTTCTTTCTTCTTCTATATTCTTATCTACTTTAGCAAAATGCTTTAATATCATGTCGTGGTATTGTTTATTAACTTTATCCAACACCTCTTCTGGATTACTTTTAAAGATTAAATTAATGTCATAACCTTCTTTTTTTAAAAGTAAAAATAGCTTATCCGATGCAATACCATTTTGTGTTTTCTCTACCTTTTGTATTTGTTGAAAGGTGCAACCAATGGCTTTTGCGTGTTGTGTTTGGTTCTTTCGTCTTGGCAATTTACATTGCGTACCATTACCATTATCTATAATTTTATCTAAGAACCTAAATGCAAAGAGAAACTTTGCAATTCTTCCTTTTTCATGTAGCGCATCCATGTTTATCCTTTTATTAAATTGTTAATGGCAGCTTTTCTTTTTGGTCTATTCATATCCAAATCTCTCTGATACCATCTTCCAAAAGTATTTAAGTTTAACCAGCCATACCTATCCATAAATTGTTTATCGGTTAGGAATTGCTGATCTCTTACTAGAGAGGAGTTGAATTTTCTAAATACAGAGAAACCACCTTGCCATTTAATGCCAAGTCTTTTGGTTACCCTGGTTAATCTTTTATAAACTCTGTCTTTGGTTAAATTATCAAATACTCTTCTGTGATCTTTTGCTTTAGTTATAAATCTTGATTTTATATAAATCTTAAATAAGTTTAATAATTCATCTGATATTTCTACTCTTCTTCTTGATGTTCTTGTCTTTAAAAAGTTAGCTCTAAAGTTAGACCAACGATCCAATGAGTGTCTAAAGAATACAGTACCTTCATTATAATCAATATCATCTTCACAAATGGCTACTGCTTCATTGGTTCTACAACCCGTTTCAGCACCCAATCTATATAAACATTTATCTCTTAAATTCTTTTCGCTTTCTATAAGTTTAACCACATCGGCATAAGAGGGTAGGATAATATCTTTAGGTGTATCGCCAAATGTATTTTTATTAAATTCAAAATCTAATATATCTAAATCAACTTTCCATTTATGTTTTTTACAAAACTTTAAAAATTTTTTAAATTCGCCAACGCATTCCTTAACTACCTTTTTACCTATTATTTCAGTAGATCTACCACCCTCGCTATCAAATATGTATTTCTTGGAACGTAGGAGCTTTTTAAGGGTATATCCCTCAAAATCTGATGCGAGGTACTGGTGTAGGTACGTTTTATTAATATACGGCTGGATATGGTGCTTAATATAGCCAACTTGTACTCTATTATACTCTTCCGTATTTAATTCATTGCTTAATACAGATTTAACATAAAGATCAAAAGCATCATCAAATTTAATCTTATCATCTGGACCCACTATATCTTCTGCATTTAAACTTTTAATATAAACTTTAGCTTGTCTCTTTTGGTTCAGTTCAAACTTAATAGTTTTACCTTTGTGTCTTACAAAAAACTTTTTACCCGTATCGGTAATGGCTTGTATATTATAATGACTATTAATTTTAACTAACCAAAATTTCATATAACAAATCAATACAACTATATTGCTAATCTGTCAATGAGTGATTGACAATTTGGCTTTTCTTTGTTTAGGCGTAGCGAGGGTGTACTAAGTATATGACTTAGTTTAGAATTATTCTAAAGTAGTTAGTTATGCTTGTAGTTTAACTAACTCGTCTTGTAACTGGATCACATCAATAAGTTTTGCGTGAGCCTGTTTAGAGAGAGAGGCAATTCCTGGCGGATATATTCCATCATTCTTGCTTTTAAGTCTTGTAATCTTAGCATTAAGACTTTTTCTCTCCTTTTCCTTTGTCTCGATTTTCTTTTCGAGATGTTGGTAGTGTGTTTGCATTGGTGTCTACCTCCTTTATCCTTTTTAAATCGTAACTTAAAGTTTTGTTATCTATTACGATCTTAGCAGCTTCACTTGGCACACTCGCTTGGGAAGCCGTGTCTAGATTTTTAAATGTTTCAGTTGCAGTAAATGAAACTGATCCAGACCAGAATTTTTCGTACTTACCCATTTGGGTAATCTCTTTCCTTAATCATTTCTAAATAGTGAATGGCTTTATTGATGTCTTTTATTTTGCCTTTTTTTTTGTGTCTACAGATGTATTTTATAGCGCAACCCTCTGAAAATTCAAGCCTATTTTCGTTTATGAATTGAGCTGGTTGGATCTTCATATCCTTGTAATGATCTCCGTCTACTTGCTTTTCCAAGCTGCTATAAATTATTGGTTTAAACATTTCAGAATTTGTCATTTTATTATTTGTATACTTCTTGCTTTGCCTCTTATTCTTTTTAGCCATCCTCTTTCCTCTAAATTAGTTACATAAACATTAACAGAATTTTTTGATTTTAAACCAGCCGCCTCCGCAATTTCTTTATACGAAGGCGGATAGTTTTTTTTGGCAATATAATTTTTAATAAACTTAAAAAGTTTTAGTTGCTTTTTAGTTAAACCATATTGCATTGTTTCCCCTAAAATTGATTTGCAAATCCATCATCTGCTGGCTTATCTCCGCCAGTTTTCTTGATGGTAATTTTCAAATCCTTATTTTCTTGGATATAACAAGATGCCTCGCACCAAGTACCATTAATCGTAAAGTTCTTACGATAAGGTTTCCCAGATTTTTGATTTATCTTTTCACTATCCACTAACACCAAGTCTGGTCTTTTATCTCCAGCTTGTTTGTCAGCATTCCTTTTCATTGAAAAGGTTGCGATCCAATTAGGATCTTTTGGTTTTTGAAATTCAGCCATATATATTAACCTCCCTTAAATTGCTGGTTTCTATTTAAAAAGGCATCTCTTAATTTTTCATACCTTTCTAAATCTTGTTTCTTTAGCTCTGCTAAAAAATTCTTATTTTGACTTGCTATCTGATCTAAGTTTGCTTGATGACTAGCGTTTTTAATTCTCTCTTCAATGATAGTTGCCTGGTTTAAATCAACACCCGTATTCTCATTATAGTTTTGTTTTTTATTATCTAATTCTACGTCTGAATAAACTTCACCATGTATACCAAGAGCTTTTAATATTGCTCTATCAACGCTGCGCTTTTCAGCAACTGCTACAGGGTAGGGGAAATCGTTATTTAAAGGAGATACTTCTCCAAGTGAATAAAATGTTTTGGCATTGTATTTAGCTCCAGCTTTAACTACTGCACAACCTTTTTCTAAATTACAATGTATTAAATTAATATCAGTTTCAATGCCGTATAAATTTGCTAATTTTTCTACTTCTAAATGTTTGATTGCATATTTACTTGGACCAATCTTCCACATACCACCATTTGCTTTTAGTTTAGCAAGATAAGGTTTAAGTGTGTTTAAATGTATTACTTTAGACATAAGAACTTTCTGATAGCCAGATGTATGAATGAAGGGAAAGATTACTGCCGTAATTAAAACCCCTGTCTAACATCTCTGTCAAACGCATCTGGCTATCTTTATTAGTAAAGTGATGACTTATAACTAAGAGGGAGATAAGAAAAACAATCAATATAAGGAGCAAACCTTTTGAATTGTTTTTTTCCTTTACTAATTTTTTTTTAAGCAGCCACATTTGCGGATTTATGGTTGATGTATCTCGTTTCATATCATACCCCACAGTTTCATTGCTGCTTGCTTGTGATCCCCTAAACCATTCCAAAAGAAATGTTCAAAATCACACGGAATATCTTGATGCCAAGTAGTTTTGCCAGCGTGGTTTTCCATAACTCTTTCTCTACGCTTTGCAACTATTGCCATTTTATTTAATTGTAATTGTAAATTTTCTGGTTTTAAATCATCACAATTTTCTGGAGTAAAAACATTATAATCTTTTTCAGAAAGAACTAATAAATGTGGTTTCTTTTTTTTATTATTTGCTAACCAATAAAAAGCAACTTGTAAGATATGATCTTGCCAACCTAAATAACCTTCATCTATTTTGGGTAAAGAATAATTAGATGTACCATCTTTTCTTGGTCTATTTTTTTTTCTCCATTTAGTTTTTATTTCAACAAAATTGTTTTCATCTTCTATGTCTATTCTACCGATACAAGGCAAAATACAATTAGGTAATTCTAAACTAACAGATCTTTCACATTCAATAGGAGATTTTAATCCCACTTCTTTTAAACCAAATTTTAATTGTTGAAATGTTAATGCTAAACCTTGTCTATTTATTTCATGTTGCGCTTTATCAGCTTCGTTAGCTGGATCATATAAAGTAAATTTTTCTATAATTTTATCAAATACTTTTCTTTGTGGCGGAATAGGGTTTTTAACTAAACCTTTTCCCTTAACATATTCCCAAACAAAATTTCCAAATTGTAATTGCGCCATGTCGCCAATACAAACACCACTAAACATTTTAGAATTTATAGGTAGCTCACGTCTTTCTTCTTGGGATAAATATAAATATTTGTAACTCCAAATATCATCATTAGAATTTATTTGTGAAGGTGAGTGATGGTTAATACCATAAAGCTCAACCCACTTAGGTAATTCTTTTATATTATCTAAAAAATCGTCTTTTTCCATAAACCGAATCAACAGAACAATTAGTAAACATTTGTAGATTCTTGTCAATACAATATATGGATATATCCATATTGGTATGGATGCTAGGTTTTAGTGATTTATAACAACTCTGGATAGTATGTAGCTTTTTCTGGTACGCAAATATCAATATCTTCTGCGTTAAATTTTTCGCAATTTTTATTAACTGGTTTTCTTGTAATTGGATTTATAATTTTTAAAGTACCATCATCATTAGTTTTAACAATTCCTAAAGTATCATTATTTGATCCAGTTTTTTTTTTCCATTTTTTTGAAGGAGTAACAAAACAAACTTTATTAATACTTATACTACTAAATTTATTAGCTTGATTTGGAACATCAAATAAATATATTTTTTTATGGTTTTCTGTACCTGGAGCCACAAATTCAATAGCTTTTACATTGGGTTTATAATAATCATAGGGTACTAATATAGGGTGTTGTTCATCTTTAAGATAATTTTTAACAATGCAATCATTGTTAATATAAAATTTTAAAATAATTTCTTTTCTTGGTTGCATTATATCTACTGGATGACAATGTAAAACTTCAGCTATTTTAATTGCATTATCCCAAGTAATTTCACGGCTATTCTTGGACCAACGATTAATAGTAGTTTTGTCTCTTTTTAATGCCGTTGCTAAATCCGCTTGCGACATATTTTTTTCTACTAATAATTTTTTTAATTCAGCCATACTATCTTGTTGAAATGTATTATTTATAATACGCAGCTTTGGTTTATATATTGTCATATTGTCAATTAATAATATATAGGGAAATAAAAGCAAGAAATATTTGCAAATACCTTTTAAAGTTGCATAAATATTTAGTTTTTAACACGATTTCCACATTAAATATGGATATATACTTGTCAAATTGGTAATTATCCATATAAGGAAATTATGCAATTAGAAACATTTAGAAAATCAAAAAACTTATCGCATAAAAAACTAGCTGAATTTTTAGGAATTAAAGGCACGTCTCCTGGATCAACTGTATTTCGTTGGTGCAACAAAGAGAGAATACCTAGACCAGAATTTATGAAACTGATCTCCCAAAAAACAAAGGGAAAAGTCAAACCTTCTAGTTTTTATGAGTAAGAAAAAAAAATTAACAGGAACTATAGATGATTATCCGTTGGTGCAAGTTAGGTGGTTTGATTGTCTTGCTTCTAACGAGTGGATGTCAATTCCAAAAGCAATTAGACTTAAACCCGCTATCTGCTATTCGTTGGGTTATAAGCTCATCCAAACAAGAGAAAAAATTACAATCTTTGCCGATTATTCCCAAGATGAAGATGGATTAGAGGTTGGTAATTTAAACACTATTCCCGCAGCTTGGGTTCAAGATGTAACGGAGATAACTTTTAAATGAAATATTTATTTTTATTTATTGTAGCAATAATTTTATTTCCAAAGACAACACAAAATCAAACAATAGATATAGTTAAATATGAATGGGATGAGTTTTGCAAATCTTACATGGTTTATGTGAATAAATATCCAAATAGTTTAAGTGCTGGTTGTTGTGATTATAATCACAAATCAAATGATAATTTAAAGAAGGAGTATTTGGGAGATCCATTATTAATATGTTAGATGCAAAAGATATAATTTTTAAAAGATATTGGAGTATGCCAACTCATAAAACTTTTGAAATTAAACCTTTTGCCGAACTAATAAAATTTGAATTAGGGGATAACTATATAGATCCATTTCCTTATCCTTATAAACAAGATGCTATTGATTATTTAAAAACCATACCTGATAATTCAGAAAATTTTTTAGTTTTTGATCCACCATATTCTCAAAGACAATTAAAAGAAATGTATTCTAATAATGGTTTAGCTTTTAACCATCCAATGAATGCCTCTTATTGGTCAAGTTGTAAAAAAGAAATTTCAAGAATAATTAAAAGTAATGGCAAAGTTATTTCTTTTGGTTGGAATAGTGGGGGTATCGGAGAAAAATATAGATTTAAAATAACTAAAATTGTTTTAGTGGCTCATGGTGGTCAACACAACGACACCATTGCAACAGTTGAAATTAAAGAAAAGGAACAAGAATGTCTAATATTTTAGATAAAAAAAACCAAGAAATTATAACTCTTAAAAAAGAATTAGAAAGATTGGCAGAAGAAAACACTAATTTTGAAACAATTAATAAATCTCATAAAGAAATTAATGGCGAATTACAAACCAAGTTATCGGCTGCCGAATTAAAAATTAAACAATTAGAAATTAAATTAAAAGAACAAGTTAATCAGTTTAGAAATAAAGGGGAGCTGTGAATGTACTTGATTTATTTTCTGGGATTGGTGGTTTTAGTCTTGGTTTGGAAAGCACGGGATTTTTTAAAACTATTGCTTTTGTTGAAAAAGATAAGTTTTGCCAAAAGGTATTACGAAAGAATTTTCCAAACGTACCCATTGAGAATGATGTAAGGAATGTCAAAGGAGAAAAATATAGATCAGATGTCGTTACTGGAGGGTTCCCGTGCCAGCCATTCTCCGTTGCGGGAAAAAGACGAGGAACAGACGATGATCGCTTCCTCTGGGATGAAACTATTAGAATTGTATCCGAGCAAAAATGCAAATGGTTTATTGGCGAAAATGTTGAAGGGATTATTAACATCCAAGACGGCATGGTGTTCAGACAGATCCACGATGACTTGGAAAGCGAAGGTTTCGAAACGCAAAGTATTATTATTCCAGCTAGCGGTGTCGGTGCGTGGCATCAAAGAAAAAGGGTTTGGATTATCGGATGCAATGTATCCAACTCCAACACAAGACAGCGCATCGGAGAGAACCAAGAAGTACAAGCAAGGGGGAACACCATTAACGATGGCAGTAAAGATGTATCCAACACCCAACGCAACAAACATCAACACTCCACAATCAAACAGGGTAGAGAGAACAAAATCTGGAGGTTTCATACTGCGGAAAAAAAACAAACCACACATGACATACGGAGCAAGACTTCAAGATGCAATGGAATTTTTGGAAAAACCGAAAGTTGGTGGCAAACTCAATCCAACTTTTGTGGAGTTCCTAATGGGGTATCCTATGAATTGGACAAAGATCGAGCAAACCGAATTAAATCACTCGGAAACTCAATCGTTCCACAAATCGCAAGAAAAATTGGAAAAGCTATAATGGAGACAGAACTTGGCTAGAGATATTTATTTTAAAGATGTAAAGTTTTCAGCTTATTCTTTATGGCATAGAGCTTTACCCGAAAAATTGGGTATGATTGACTTTGATGGCTGCGGAACTTGCTTGAAATGTAAATTTCCTTTGTATCTAGCTGAAACTGCTTTTGACGTTGGACAACCTTGGAAGGCAACGCAAACAACTCAAAAGTTAGCCGAATTAGCTGGTCTGCCAAGTTTTCTGGTTTTTTATAAAGTTGATGGTTCATCTATTACGTCATTTAGAATTAAGCAATTAACACCTTATAAATCAGATGAAATGTTAATGATGCCAGATGGTTGGTTGCAAGTGATGCAATTACTCCAGGAACGGCACGATTTAATTTGTGAAAGGAAAAAATGAAAGAAGTAAATTTTGTTAGTTTAGGGGCTGGTGTTCAATCTTCAACATTATCTTTAAGGTTTGAAGAATTAACTGGAAAGAAATGCGATGGATTTATCTTCGCAGATACGGGTTTTGAACCAAAAAAAGTATATCAATATCTTAACTGGTTAGAATGTAAGTTAGATCCTTGTGATGATGGTTTATTTCATAGATGTTCAGCTCCAAAGGATGGAGATTTAAAAGGCAATATTTTAAAACATACCTTGGCAGCTATTAAAGGTAAAACTCGTTCCTATTCTGGTGTACCAGCTTATATGGAAAAAGGTTTTATTCGTAGACAATGTACCAGCCAGTTTAAAATTTTAGTTATACATAAAAAAATAAGAGAGTTATGTGGAGTAAAATTTAGACAAAAATTTCCTAAAAATAAAATTAAAGTAAATCTTTATATAGGTATTTCGACAGATGAAGTTACTAGAATGAAACCTAGTAGAGTTCCTTGGATAGAACATAAGTTTCCATTAATAGACCATAGAATATCAAGATCTGATTGTTTGCGTTGGTTTAAAGAGCAAAAATTACCTACTCCAGCCAAATCTGCTTGTATCTTTTGTGCTTATCATTCTAATTCTGTTTGGTTAGATATGAAAAAGAACTCTCCAAAAGAGTTTGCTATGGCG
>VTLG01010845.1_pt1 | contig 10493 bp, 18 predicted proteins | sample 4694571 | NCBI WGS metagenome assembly VTLG01 (sample SAMN12604809, study PRJNA352737) | marine metagenome | biome: ENVO:00000447; feature: ENVO:00000209|ENVO:00000569|ENVO:01000036; material: ENVO:00002151; isolation source: viral sequences binned using virsorter ... | reverse complement strand
TGTATCTCGGGACTCCTCAGACTACTTTTACTGTCTACCGTAAGCTGGCTGAGCGTTCGTACCGTCCGTTTGTCTGGCCGAGTAGATACCCTAGAAAAGACAAACTTAGTCAATACGAAGGACTCCTCGCTCCTCAAATCGTCGAAGATATTGAGCAAGGAATAGATGAATGGACTGTAACAGATCCTGACAGATTCGATCATGACGACCTATTGGAACGTGAAGCATCCATGGGTCGTTCTAACTACATGCTTCAATTTCAACTCGACACGAGTCTAAGTGATGCGGAAAAGTTTCCCCTTAAAATGGCTGATTTGGTGGTCACTTCTGTTAACCCTAGTGAAGCTCCAGACAATTGCGTATGGTGCTCCGATCCAGCGAACGTCATCAAAGATCTCCCAACAGTCGGACTCCCAGGAGACTACTTTTACTCTCCTATGCAGTTATCGGGAGAATGGACCCCTTACACCGAAACAATTTGCAGCGTGGATCCCTCTGGAAGAGGAACAGATGAAACAGCTGCCGCGTTTATATCCCAAAAAAATGGGTTCCTATACCTCCATGAAATGCGAGCTTATAGAGATGGATACAGTGACAGCACACTCCTCGACATCCTAAGAGGTTGTAAAAAGTATGGAGTAACTAAACTAGTCATTGAAACTAACTTCGGTGATGGTATGGTTGCTGAACTCTTTAAGAAGCATCTACAACAGACAAAACAAGCAGTAGATGTAGAGGAGGTACGTGCTAATGTCAGAAAGGAAGATCGTATCATTGATGCGTTGGAGCCAGTTCTTAATCAGCATCGCCTTATATGTGATAGGAAGGTTATTGAGTGGGATTATAAATCTAATCCGAATGAAGCTCCAGAACTTCGCCTTATGTACATGCTTTTCTATCAAATGTCACGCATGTGTCGTGAAAAAGGTGCCGTTAAACATGACGACAGACTCGATGCCCTTGCGCAGGGAGTTAAGTATTTCACCGATGCAATGTCCATTTCCGCTAATGAAGCAATAGCAATGCGTAAGCGTGATGAATGGAACTCTATAATGGCAGACTTTCTTGAACATCCAACGAAAGCAACTAATCATTTGGTATTAGGAATGAATAAAGAACAAAGAGATAAAGCAAGAGGTCATGATGGGCACTCTTCAGTCCCCACCTGGGTTTAGTTTGATCCCACACTTATACAGGGGAAGGGAAGGGTGGACCCGACCCCTTGAGGAGGGATCTCACGACCCTCCTCTTACTTAATATCATCATTTGATATTCCTTAAACACCACCATTAACATGTACTATAACCAACTAAATATAAAGTCAGATAAGTTGTTTGATTACTTACTTAATCTACCTCATGATAACTTGCCTTGGATTGAACACTTCGGGTTTGATGGGTTTGATGTTGATTTAAGTTGGGTAGATAAAGATGCAGGATTAGCAGCATTACATAACTTATATCCTCTTAAAAGATTAGGATTACTTAGAATACCTCCTAATTCTATCTATGATTGGCATAAAGATGAGTATAGACTCTCTACTGTTAACATGTTAATTAAACATGATCATAGTCACTCCTTGTTTGCTAAGTCTAGAGATAACTATTATATCAATATAACTGAGTTATCTTATAAACCTTATACTTATTACCTCTTTAATAACCAAGAATACCACTCTGTAATAAATTTTAGTAAACCTAGATACCTTTTCTCTTTATATTTTGATAAAGAGTTGGATTATACCTCTCTAAAAGAGCTTTTACACCCAATCCTCCTATGACTCAATCCCCACCTCAACATAAACAACGCTATTACTATATATTCTGGTCTATAGCTACTTTAGTTGTTTTAACTGGTCAAATATTCATTATTACTTCCAATAACCGCCTATCTGACAACTTAGAATTCCTTATCCTTGAACAAATTCGAGAAAAAACTCATAAAATTGCAAATTAAAGCTCAATACTGTTTATCTAAAGATAAAGCAGTTAAAATCATCCATAAAGCTGATAAAACTCGTAAAAAAATGACAAAAATGTCTGAAGTGGTATAGCGTTTAAGCCTGGACCGATTTACCCCCATCGGCCTCCTTATTTATCTATATTTAGCAAGATTTTCCTGGATTTTATCAGTTTATTTTTTAATTTTCCGATATTACTGATAGAAACTAAATAAAATGTAAATTAATATTAATGTGTTGCGATCTGTTGCGCAATGTAATTGTTTATATTCACAGTCAGGAATAATACTGATAAGAACTGAATAGTACTGTATAGTACAGTATAAACTAAGTATAAGTACTCAACCTCAGTAAGATGAGTATAAATACCGATGTGATATCTGATGATCTAAGCTATATTAAGTACATGAAGGGGAGACAACCACTCTATGACTGGTTTCTTTCTCCTTCTCCAGTCTAGTCTTAAATGAGATGTCTGGGTTTCCTGACAAAGGGTAGCCAAGCTGATCAAATGAGCTATACTGAATAAGTCGGGGCTAAAGGGATTCAAGTTTGCCCGAATGCCTCGACACTTAATCAACGACGGAGTAAGTCGAGCTGAGTTATCAATCAATCAGATGAATACTGCGATGAATACAGTGACCTTGATGCTGGGCTGTATTGGCGAGAGTAGCCTGATTCGAGAGTTATAACAAAGCGCATCCAGCTCTTGATTACATCAGGGACGCAATGAAGCTTACTAGTTAGTGTATAAGTCGTCCCTTTATTCACACTTATCATGGATTAACATGGATGCAGCTAAAGCAATCAAAGACATGTACTCAATTGAGGATCTCAAGGAAATTGCTGATCATGGCTGTCAATCTGGTGTGTGCAGCCAACACATATATTATGGTGACACCGTCCGCTTCTATGAAACCTTTGAAACTCATATCCTGGACGAACTCACACTTAACTATGGTACTGAATTCTTAGTTGAATTATTCAAGGATGCTGACGCAGACTTGACACACTATAAGAATGCAGTATGCTGGGCATTCATTGAGATGGTAGCCTTTGAAGCAGTTGAAGAATCTCAAGAAGAGTATGCACTGTCTTACGCCTAACAAACTAGGCTTGGTCCATTCGTATAATGGTTAGTACGCCAGCTTGTCACGCTGGTAATGCGAGTTCGATCCTCGCATGGACCGTTGGGTAACTAATAAGTTATCCTTTATCCACCTACTTAGTAAACAATGACAGTCTCTAGTTTACCTAGTACTCCTGCTGAAGCTAATGCTTTATACAAAAAAGCAGGCAAGGTATTAGGCACTCCCAAAAGGAGTAAAAAGATTGGAGTAGTAGGCATAACTAAGGCTGAGAATGCACAGTTAGGGCTATTACTCAAGTATATCTTCACTAATGATGAGGTATACAATTCATTACCAAAGGAAGTTTTAGCTCACCCTGAAGCTTTCACACAACTATGCGGGAGGTATTCTAGTGCAGTTTGATACAGTACATGAGTATTCTTTCCATGAACCACGTGTTCATTGGCATTCAGGTTGTGAAGATACTCTTGTTGTCTGTCAATACATGGACGGCAAGCATGATAGAATCATGATTGACAATGTATCAAGAGAGGAGATCGTAAGATTTGCTAAGGAGATACTTGAAGATTCTTACAACTTGGAGCTAAAGAAAGATGTCACTGATAAAAACCTGGTTACTTGATATGCAACGTCAACAAGAAGCTATCGAAGAAGCTAGATTACAACTCTTAGAGTATGTAATGTTTGGCTCATTATCACCTGTTAACTATGACTACCACCAACACAGTAAAGAAACCACGTCGAGCAAGAAGGCGGAAACCTAAAATCATGACTGAAGAAACATTCACAGTCAAAGAGTCGGTTGAGATTAAGCTACCTGAAGGAACTAACTTAACAGCTAGACCTATGCAGGTAGTATTACCTAAACCCACTGATGATATCATTCCACTTAGTTCCTATGTCCAGGACGCTAAGAATAGATGGAAGATTCATCAGTATGAAATCAAAGCCTTATCTAAGGACATTCAGTGGGGCTACAGCAAGGCTAAACCATACATTGATAAGGTTATAGCCAGACTCTCTCCTAAAGGCTCTTAGGAGCTTTTCTGAGGGACTCACAATCTCTCACCACACTCTACAATATAACTATGAGTTGTACTAAAACATACAAGGTAACACTCACGGTTACCACTGCGTCTAGTCCCAAGGACATACTACAATTTATAAAGACACGTATTAAGAATGCGTTGCCTGTATTTAGTTTAGATTATGAACTTGTAGATGAAAGACCAACTAACATAGAACATCATGGAGGTGTGGTTGATGACAACAAAGAGTAAGGATTGGTTGATACTCAATGCAGTTCTTGCTTATCTTCATCACTATCCTAATCACACTCATACGGAGGACTACAAGAAACTGAAAGATGAACTCATCAATCCGCCTGAAGTTCGCAAACGCGGACGTCCGGCGAAAAGACAAAGGAAGAAAGAAACCTCAAGCCCTGCGACAAGCAAGGAAGAGACTCAAACAACTTAAGAGGAAACTCAATGCCTAAGTATCATGTTACAACTTCATCAGGCAGGGACTTCATCATGGAGCATGGAGGCACTGAATATGACATTGCTTACGATGCCTATGAAGAGGCATGTCTGATGGACGATTATCTAGTAGATGTAGAACTTATCCCCGATGTCTAAAAAGAAACGTAAAAAGAAATACTTTCCTAATAACTATGAAGCAGTGGCAGGTTGTCCAGCTGAATGGTTCCTACCAATTGAATTCGATGAGTTCATGGACTGGAAGATAGGAGGGTATGAAATACCATCATCAATTAACTGTATCATTCGTGAAAGTAGACTTGATACAGGAGAAGTAACAGAATATGTATATCAATCAGCTGGTCATGCAAAACGAAAGGCTAGGCAAATTATGAATGATGGAGTTAGTGAATTCGTTGTCGCAACTGCTGAGAAATTACACTACTTAAAACCTGACCTTGTAGAAGATTATGACGACCCGCTCACTTGATGATATAATATCTTATGAACAGCAAGCCCTGGACTTGTTAGATAATAATCATCCACATTATGATGAGATTAAATCTCTATTAACTGATCAAATTAACGACGAGATCAGAGACTATGCCAACACCCGAACAGATAGACGAGCAAGTAAAACTTGAACGCGAAGCTATCAGCTGTGGTCTTAAACGATTACAGGATCAAACTATTAAACTTGAGAATCAAAGCTATGCTTCCGCTACTATCTATGGTATTAGTAGTATCGACACTTTACTCCCTCTTCTTGTTGAACGTATCGAAAAGACAAACTTAAAGATACGTAAAGGTAAGTTTGGAGTAGCATTCAAGGATATTCACAGTCAACTGGCGAGTATAGATACTGAGTCAGCTGCTGCAATAGCATGTAAATTAACCTTTGATAAAGTGTTTTCTTACAAGGAAAAAGCTAATCAAGCTGTTAATGTATGTGATGCTATAGGCAGGGCAATAGAGGATGAATGTCATATGAGGCATTATGAATCACATGCACCTGGACTACTTGCTACATTGAAAGAGAACTACTGGCATAGAGCTATAGGTACTCAACAGAAGTTAGTTGTCATCAGGACGCTAATGAATAGGTACAATGTAAAGCAATGGTCATCATGGGGTACTGAGCTTAGGGTTAAATTAGGTGGTTGGTTATTAGATTGCATCATGGAATCAAGTGGTTGGTTCTGTAAACAAAGGATAAGAGAAGGTCGTAAGACTACGGTCTATGTGGTACCTACACCTGAGTTTGCAGATATCAAAGATGAGATCATGTGTAATGCTGAGTTATTCAGCCCATTAGCCTGGCCAATGTTAATAGAACCTAAAGATTGGAAGCCACATGAGCCTGGAGGATATATACTGAATGAGGTCATGCATGGACATGACTTAGTTCGACGCGGTGATCCCACACTTATACAGGGAGAAACACCTTTGGCCTTTATCAATAAGATACAGAAGGTCGGATATCGTTTGAATCCTTTCACGGTCAGAGTTGCGGAACAATTGCAACAGGCTGGCATAAGTGTTGGTAAGTTCCTCCCGATTATTCATTATGATCTACCACCAAAACCTGTCAATATAGATACGGATAAAGAGGCTCGTAAAGCCTACCGTAGGGCAGCAGCGGAAGTAATGAATAAGAGAGCCGCAGAGTTCAAGAGATCCTGCCGCACAAGAATGACAATGGAAGCAGTACAAAGATTTAAAGATCGTGAGTACTGGATTCCATGGAGTTTCGACTATAGAGGTAGGGCTTATCCCATACCTGCATTTTGCACACCGCAGGACACTGACTTCGGAAAGTCACTGATTAGATTTTCTAATGAGTCACCTATGACTGAGGCAGGGGGTGAGTGGTTAGCATTTCAAGTCGCTACCACCTATGGATTAGATAAGTCTACTATAGAAGAACGTTTAGAATGGACTAAACAGAATGAGCGGTTGATTACCAGAGTAGCCATGTATCCTGTAGATACAATTGGTGACTGGGAGGCAGCCGACGAGCCGTGGCAATTCTTAGCTTCGTGCGATGAATACTATCACTGTGTTATAAAGAAAGACAAGCTCTGTACTGGTCTACCTGTAGCAACAGACGCTACATGTAGTGGTCTACAGATCCTTGCGGGTCTCGCCAGAGATAAAAAGACAGCCCAACTTGTCAATGTAATACCAGCTGATAGGCCACAAGACGCATACAAGGTCGTAGCTGAACGAGCTAAACCTGACATACCTATTTCGCTACACAATGTGTGGGATAGGAAGTGCGTAAAACGTACTGTTATGACTATCCCATACAATGCTAAACCTTTCTCAAATAGATCCTACATCAAGGATGCATTGAAGGAGAAGGGTATAGAGATAGATAAAGATGACTTAACGGTAACTGTTAAAGCTGTTAGAGCAGCTATGGATGCAATCGTACCTGGCCCCATGTCAGTTATGAAATGGATTGAAAATGAAGTATCTAAGGCTATCAAGAGAGGTGCTGTAGAACTACAGTGGGTAACACCATCTGGATTCACAGTCAAGCAGCGAATTATGAAGAAGCTAGTTAAGAGATTCGACCTACAACTATTAGGTAGATGTGTCTTAAATGTAGCTACTGAAGATAAAAATGAAGTAGATTTAAACAGACATAAAGCTGCTACTGCACCCAATCTAATTCACTCTCTAGATGCATCACTACTGCACCTTAGTATACAACGTTTCGATGCACCAATAGCTCTGATTCATGACAGTGTGTTAACAAGGGCTACCGATATGGACGATCTATCTGCTATAATACGAGAGACATACATGCATCTCTTTGCAGAGCATGATTATCTCACCGAGTTTGCTGCCCAAATAGGTGCAGAAACTAAACCACCGATCATTGGCGACCTTGAACCGGAAACCGTGATTGACTCAACTTATTTCTTTTGTTAAATGTATTCAATGTTTGACTCATTCTTCACGCCTACTACTATTGTAGTGGTGTCTGAAGAGAGACTGAAAGCTGCCGAACTTAAAGCTAAGGAGCGGCAACTGCTACAAGTTAAAGTACAATTAGAGAACCTCCAAGAGTACTACGATAAACTAACTGCTGAGGTTAAGACACTTACACCTTCCAATTCAGTTAACGAGAAGCCTGGTAAGGATCTCGATTCATTAGATGGAGCTGAGTGTGATGTCTAATAAGAATGTACACGTTACTGATAATGTTAAACTAGAGGGCTTCCAAGCTATACTAGAACCTGGTAAGTTTGGTTATTCTCTATCGGCTGTAGTTGACTCTACTGTAGTTGACGAGCTAGAAACTGAGAGGGCTGATGTCCTTAAATGGGCAGAATCCAAGCTCAAGAATCCCAAGAGAGCTACTTTAAAACCTACTCCATGGGAGGAAGTTGCAGAAGGTAAGTATAAACTTAAGTTCTCTTGGAGTGAAGATAGAAGACCTCCTGTGGTAGACACAGAAGGCTCACCTGTTACAGATACAAAGACACCTTTATATGGCGGATCTACTGTTAAACTTGGCTTTTACCAAAAACCTTATATTCTTCGGGATGGGATTACCTATGGCAGCAGTCTTAAGTTGGTTGGTGTACAAGTTGTTGAATTAAATAGTTCGGCAGCTGGTACTGATACAGGTGACTTAGATGAAACACAAGTAGCAGATCTATTTGGTAAGACAAGTGGATATAAAGCTACTGATTCACCACCAGAAAATGTCGAAGAAGAAGACTTCTGAAGAAGATCATAAAGCTTGGGCACAAAAAGCTTTTGATAAGCTGAAGGCCAAGCATAATACACCTATTAAATTCAGATCCAAGCTCGAAGAGAGGATCGCTGATCTACTTGAAGGACTTGGTGTCTCTTATGAATACGAATCTACTAAGGTTCCTTATACCATCCAGCATAATTATAGCCCTGATTTCTGTCTCCCAAATCACATATACCTTGAAGCAAAGGGATACTGGGATGCAAAAGACAGACGCAAAATACTTGCAGTCAAGAAGGATAATCCCGACTTAGACTTAAGGATGGTATTCCAATCACCTTATAATAAAATATCTAAAAAATCAAAGACTACTTACGCCCAATGGTGTGAGCGTCATGATATACCATGGACACATTTCCATGACATTCCACTCGAATGGTTAATATGACCGATTCAGAATTTGTGGCCCACGAACCATGTGATACATGTGGCTCATCAGATGGCAATTCATTGTATACTGATGGTCACAAGTTCTGTTTCGTGTGTCAAACTTACACACCCGCAGAGGGTACTGCTATTCACAGTCAACACGAAATGTCCACCAATGTCGAACTTACAGGACACCCAGTCTCACTACGAAGGAGAAAACTATCAGAAAAGACTTGTCGATTCTTTAGGATTCACCGAGACGGAGACACTCTACGCTTCCCATATTTTACAAGCGATGGAGTTCTTCAAGGAGTCAAAATAAAAAATAAACGAAAAATTTTCACCTATGAAGGAATTTCCACTGATACCTTATTTGGTCAGCATCTCTTTCCTACTTCTGGTAAACGTATTGTTGTTACTGAAGGTGAGTTAGATGCCGCAAGCTGCTATGAGGCAATGCCATCATGGCCGATGGTCTCTCTCCCTCACGGAGCAGCGTCAGCTAAGAAAGACATTCGTAAGCAAGTCCCGTTATTCCAAGGCTATGAGGAGATCGTATTATTCTTCGATGGCGACGACCCTGGCCGTCAGGCGGCGCAGGAAGCGGCTAGCGTCCTACCACCTGGCAAGACGAAGATCGCTTATCTCGACGGATACAAGGATGCCTCGGAGGCTTTACAAGCTGGCGATACTGAAGCCATTAGGAAGGCGATATGGGATGCCAAACCTTATAGACCGGATGGTATTATTGATGGAAAGACACTTCTTGAACTTGTAAAAACACCACAGAAACCTTTCGACCATGAGTACCCATTCCAAGGGCTTAATACGAAATTACACGGGATCAGGTATGGTGAACTTACAACATTTACTGCTGGCTCTGGTGCAGGAAAAACCAGCATCATCCGTCACATTGCAACTCACCTCCTCCAGAAGGGGGAACACGTTGGGATATTGGAGCTTGAAGCAAGTAATAGGAGAACAGCACTTGGATTGATGTCCACAGCTGTTGGTAAGAACCTACACCTGGGAGAACATGATGAAGACGAACTCGAATCCGCTTTTAGATCCACGATTGCCAATTGGAATCTCTATCTTTTTGATGGCTTTGGTTCTTTCGAACCGGATCTTATCTATAATAGAATCGAATACATGGCAACCGGATTGGAGTGTCGTGTTATATTCCTCGATCACTTAAGTATATTACTTAGTGGATTAGAAGGAGATGAAAGACGAATGATAGATACTACCATGACTAGGTTAAGATCACTAGTAGAACGTACTGGTATAGCCTTGTTCTTGGTATCACACTTACGCAGAGCTAGTAATGACAAGCACTCTCACGAAGAGGGAGGTAGAGTTTCCCTCGCAAGCCTCAGAGGATCTCATAGTATTGCTCAAATCAGCGATTCGGTGGTTGCCCTCGAAGTCGATCAACAGGCCGACGCTGAACGAAAGCTTACGACTGTGCGAATCCTTAAGAATCGCTATTCTGGCGAAGTTGGGGTCGCATGCGAACTAGCTTATGATTTAAACACGTGCCGATTTAATGAACATGAAACTGAACCCGAATTCAACCCGACCACAGATTTTTGAACATTATGAACACCCATGGTACAGACATACAGATAAATTAATTAAACCTAACCCACCTACTAAAGAAGCAATTGAAAGAGCAAAGTTCGTGGACAAAACCTACTACTGGGATAGGAACCCTAGTAATTGACACTGAGACAAACGGACTATTAAGAAATGCCACCAGAATACATTGTGTATCCCTTTATTGGGTCGAAGAAGATAGGACTGAATCGTTCAACGAC
>VTLG01010308.1_pt1 | contig 10493 bp, 17 predicted proteins | sample 4694571 | NCBI WGS metagenome assembly VTLG01 (sample SAMN12604809, study PRJNA352737) | marine metagenome | biome: ENVO:00000447; feature: ENVO:00000209|ENVO:00000569|ENVO:01000036; material: ENVO:00002151; isolation source: viral sequences binned using virsorter ... | reverse complement strand
GATCCAAGGAATGGGTCATAAACGTCGCCCTCATGGTTTGCAATGGGTCGTTCCATGCACTCCAGCGGCTTCTGCGTTGGATGCAGATTATTCTTTTTCAGTTGCTCGATATCCCAGACAGTCGTCTCATTCGATGCCCCGATGAAATTAGCGGTGTCTCTAACAGCGTACAAGCACGCCTCATGTTTTTGGCAATAATGTGCCATCGGCGAGGCAAATCTCGCCTTCAATTTGTTCCAGATTATAGCAGAACGAACCGCATAGCCTGACTTCCTAATCGCGGCATATATCGACTCTGCATTAACGTCTGCATACCAAACGTACCACGCCCCAGAGGCTAAAAATTTCCTTGCCGTCAATAATGCATCAGCCACAATTTCTATATCATCGTCACTGATTATTCTTTCGCGCTTTTTTTTGTTTGGATCGGACTGCCAAATGCCCGTATGAACCTGCCCGCCCTCATACTCCACGCCATACGGTGGATCAGTAACCATCAAGGTCGGCACCGCGCCATCCATCAACTTCTCGACATCGTCGGCACTGGTGGCATCACCGCACAACACTCGATGGTTGCCAAGCACCCAAAGGTCGCCCCGTTGCGTCGTCGCTTCTTCGGGCACCTCTGGCACCGCTTCGGGATCTCCCGGTGCAGCAACTGGTTCTCGCACAAACTCATCGAGCCATTCGTCGATGTTGAGATCGGGCAGATCGGGCACCGTCCACTCCTCCAGATCGATCCCGCTGCCATCGAGGAACTCATAAAGCCCCTGACCATCAACACGCCCATACCTTGAGACGATAGCGAGGAGCTTCTCCTTGGCATCCTTCTCATCCGTCGCCTCGATCTCGACGATGGGAATGCCGCCGTCGAGCTTCCACTTTTCCTGCTTGATTACCCTGACCCGCTGATGCCCGTCGAGGAGCTTCCACTTGCCCGATCCATTACGCCAAGCAAAGCAGGGAACGATGAATCCCTTCTCGGAGATCGACTGCTTGAGCTTGGCATATTCCACATCGCCCAGAGATTTTAGATCGCCTTGGAACGGCTCGATCTTCGACAATGGCACCCTGTCGAGCTTACGCTCTGGATCGCAGGTTACCGGGATCGTCGTCACTTGCTCTTGTATCCTTTCGCCCTTGCAGCCTTTGCCACCTTCTGCGCTGCGGCTTTGCTTTTGTATGGGCCGCGAGATCCCCAGAACCAACCTCGTTTTGTCTTCTTAAGTGGCATTTGATTGATAGTCCCACCGCGCAGTTTCACCGCGCAAGTCCAAGTGGACAAACGTGTCATACATCCCGATGCCGTCGAACCCGACAGCGTCAGCCTTAGCGGCAAACAGCTTGAGTGATTCGCCTAATCGTTTTGGTTCGGTATAACCGGACAGATGGGGCGAGGCAGGAGATGGCATACAGTCAGTGGCAAAGACCATATGCTGACTCTTGGCTGCGCCACCGATAGCTTCGTTGTGCTGACGTGATCTAAAGCCGCTGGTGATCTGTATCGATGCGCCCCACCATTCGCGCAGTCCCTGAAGCAGTTCCATATGCCGCCAGAACCGTGCGTCCGGTTGGAAGCCTCCCAGGACTTCAGACCAAGAAAAGTTTGGTATATCGTCGCGCAGTTGCATACAAAAAAGAGGGCGGCTGTTGTTAGTGCAGCCGCCCATCTCTGACAGGAGATGTGTGACGATCAGAGGGTGGTGGAGTTATCTTTTGCTGCTCCCATGCGCCGCACATGAGGAGTATCTGGGTCGGCTCATAACAGCACAACAACAAAGTGCATTTTGTGGGCGCGGGAGCCTCTGTTTTTTGGTGATATTTTTGGCCAATTGACGCTATTGCCAATGGAAAACAGGGCATCTAACCATCAAAAAGTTGAAGGATTTTTTATAAATTATTGTAATTTATTGACTTCTTAAATCGTAAAAATATTGGCAGTTGCGCCAATCGATTCGTCTTGTTTCAGCGGCATGATATCGGTACCATTGGGAGACAAAAATCTCTGGCAGGAGAAAAGGAATGACACACACAAACGGGCGGCATTTTTACCAGCCGAGCAAGCGTTTCCAGCAGCCGATCATTGACCGCCTGATGGCAGCGAGGGAGCTAACCGTTGCCGATATCGCTCGACTCACTGGCCTTGATCACAAAACCGTTCAGCGGTCCATCGATCCGAAAAAGACACGGGTCACCGTTGATAATTTGCGAAAGATTGCCAGCGTGCTGGGTTGCCGTACTGGCGACCTGATAGACGAAGCACCACACACACTTTTAATCGGCACCGGCAACGATTATTTCGACGATGCAATCACCGAATATCGTCTTGCTGTGCATCGCTTCTATGTGGACGGAGATATTGAACGATTCTCTGGTCATGTCACACCCGAGTGGAAGTTTATCCAGGGCGCAGCACCTTGGTGGGATGAGTGGGCACGGGCATGGCCCGAGGCAAAACAATGGCAGCAGGACGCACTTGCCGGACTGACTATCAGCGAAATTCCGAAATATATGGAGGCACACAATCGGTTCATCGCTGTGAGTGAATTCGACTTTAATTTAACCGACTCCATCCAGTATACACCGGTCAACGACCATCAGGTGCTATCTCAAGGATGCTGCGAAGTCAGACATCCAGCGCGGCCAACTGTCGCTGCTATCTATACCGGCATACTCACCTTTACCAAGCCCTGGCAGGAGTTCAAACGCGGTGGCCGTCTCAATATCAGCCAGCAGATCAACACGTTTTCGATCCAAGACAAGTTGGTCTGGAGGCCGTCGAGTCCCATCGTCCCCATCGAGTCGGAGATGTACAAATGACGGCCTTAGCTGCGTGGATGGATGCCCAACAACAAACGCCTTACAGACTAAGTAAAATCAGCGGAGTCGAAATCAAAGCCGTTCGGCGAGCGCGAGATGGTAAAACAGATATGATCAGCCGAAAAAATCTATGGGCACTTGTGGGAGCCACTGGTCTGCGTGTCGATCAGCTGCTCGGCAAACGCCTCGAAGGCGCAACCTGGACAACCGGGATACGCTCGCTCGATGCCCAGATTCGCAGCGTGTTCAGGCATCGATATTCGCCAGATTTCCGAAGCGTCTTGATGCGCTATTTTTCGCCCGAGTGCTTCGAATCTTGGTGGACGGCCAATGTTGCGCGACTCAAGTCAACTTGGTCGATCTGCGAAATCGTCGACTCAGCTGCGCTGACTGATCCCGATCAACCGATTATCCAAACTCGCGTCGTGCGCTGGGATCATGACGCCGTCCAGCATATCGAGCCGCAAACCACCGTCTGGAAGCTCTCAGCCCCGGCCAACTGCGGTACTCTCCAGCATCCGGTTCGGATTATCAAGATCTTCGCTCCAGATCTGTAAACTGCTGTCCCGGTTTTATCGTTAAAACGTTCAGGCTGAACGTTTTAGAGCGTAAAAATGCTTGACATATTTTTGATAGATAGCGACTTTTAACAGGTCAGAAAATCTGACAAAAAAATCCCCGGTGGGGTCAGCCACCGAGGACTTGATCTTAGCAACTCTCCACCACCCTCTGACAGGAGATGCCGATGCATCCATCGGCAAACAGGAGGCATTGCTGTGTTAAATTTACCACCCACCGCTCGGCTGCACAAGCGTCTTTTCGACCGCTTGTTTCTCCGATTCACAAATCCCCTGCTTCATGAACTCCGCGCTGAGAAGCGACGGGCACGTCGTCGTGTGCGCCAGATGCTCGCAGAGGTGCGCTGATGACGACTATCAGCACTCCCAATGGCATCGACCTCGATCAAGATGCTGTCGAGCAGTTCATTCGGACCCAACCACGAATCGCCGACGATTATCTGATGCCCGAAGGCGACGACGATGGAGAGCCGTGGTCTTACGAACAATGCGAGGATGATAACGCCGCAGAGCAGCATCTAAGGTGTATCAGATATTGGCAGAAGAAAGCCGCTGAGTTTGATGCCCATGCTGACGCTGAGATCGAGCGCATCAATGCATGGCGCGAATCCCGAAAAAAGTCACCGGAATGGCAGCAGCAGTTCCACCGCCGGTGCCTTGAGAATTGGTTTGCAGATGACGAACGCAAAACCGCCAAGCTGATCAACGGCACCATCAAGCAGTTCAAGGGCCGCGAGCGTGTCGAGATCATCGATGCGGACGCAGTGCCCGAAAAGTACCTCGCTGAAACCGTTAGCACCCGCCCCGACAAAAAGCTCATCCTCGATGCTATTAAAAGCACCGGCGAGATCCCGGCAGGTTGCGATCTCGTTCGCGGTGACGACAGCATCAAGATCGAGGTGTCCAAATGACACTGAACGACTTAGACGATCTGATCCGCGCCACGATGAATGACAGCTCTGCGCGGCGGGACATCCTGACCGGAGTGGGCGATATCACCGAGGCGGTCAATATCATCTTGACCCCGCTGCTGATGATGATGGGATACTCATACGACGCAGACGAGGAGTGCTGGCGGGTGCCAAGGACAGCAAAAAGGCAGGTCAATCCGAGGTGAACGTCTATCTCTCAAGTCCCAACAATGCTTTGCAAGCCAACTCGGTGCGCGGAATGCCGGTGCTGCTGTCGTTTATGGTGTCCAAAAGCTCAAAATGGATAGCGGAATATGTCCCCAGTTTCGGTCCCCTATTGATCGATTGCGGAGCCTATACCGCCTACGCCAAAGGGCTCACCATCGATGGCGCAGAGTACAAAGACTGGTCGAGTCAGTACGCCCACTGGTGTGACGCTATCGCGGGAATCGACGATATAGGCGGAGACTATCGCGCCTCGCTCGACAACTATGACCGATACGGTGGGTTTCCGACCTATCATGATAGTGACCCGCCTGAGCTGCTGGATGACCTCGTCGCACTGGCACAGGAGCGTGGTCGCTGGATAGGGATCGGGCTTAAGCCGCCACGCGATGGAAAAGAGGATTTTCTGAGGCGCACTTGCGACCGTATACCGCCCGAATTGCATGTCCACGGATGGGCACTGCGAGGCTATACATATATCTCCCGCATCGACTCAGTGGACTCGACTAATTGGTTTCGGAAGGCGATGGAACTCCGCGCCAACAGCCTCTGCTCACATCTGACACTGGGCGAGACACTGGAAATCACGATCAAGCGATACCAGCGTTGGCAACGCACACCACGCGAGAAAATGCAGGACGACTTGTTTGACAACTTCGAAAGGCAAAACCATGGCTGACAAGATTGCCAGGTGGTTGCTGATCGCGGCCACCATCACACTGTCGGTGCAGATCGTACCGGCACTAATAAAACACTCTCTGACAGGAGGTTGAACATGGCAAGCAAGCCCATAAACATCCACGGCAAGGAATACCGGACTGTGGCGCAGCGGATCGGGTTGCTGAACGAAGAATGCCCGCGTGAATATTCACTGGTGCAGGATGTTATTTTCAACGAAGGAGACATCGTCATCTGCCGGTCGGTGCTGACGATCCACAGCAAGAACGGAGATCGCATTTTCACCGGCATGGCAGAGGAAAATCGGAGCCGAGGTCAGATCAACAAGACCTCTGCACTTGAAAACTGCGAAACCTCGGCCATCGGTCGTGCCCTTGCTGCCGCCGGTTTGGGCGGTGAAGAATACGCCTCAGCCAACGAAGTCGAGAACGCCATCCATCAGCAGCAGCAGACAAGGCCAGCCGCAGCATCTGGAGTCTTGGATAAGCTCGCTGACGCACATCCAGAAATCAGGGAAAAAGAGCGGCTGATCGGTCGCATCCGCGACGGTGAGGAATACCTCGGCAAAAGAAAAAACAGGAATGACCATGAGGCGATGAACAGCCGCCAGCGGCACCTCAAAACCAAGGTGCTGGAAGAAGCGTCAACCGCTGACTTGTCAGCATTTTTTGAGCACATCAAGGCCAAGGCAACGGAAGAGCACGCGCCCGCCAACGCCGCCAAAGCTGTCGCCGCTGCGCTGGATGGCGACATCGTCACGGCGGTCAACTGATGTACGTCTATAGACGAGAAGGGATGGCATACACCACTGGTTTTTTCCGGCCAGATGGAGAATGGATGCCCGAGTATGATTGCAAAACTGCCGAAGCTGCCGCGAGGAGAGTGGCGTGGCTTAACGGCGGTGACCCCGACAAAATACTGGAGGAGGATTGAATGCCATACATAAACCGTATAACGATCATGGGCCACCTTGGACAGGATGCCGAGGTCAAGGCTCTTCCGTCTGGAAAAACGGTCAGCAATTTGTCAGTCGCGACGACCAGCAAATGGAAGGACAAGGACGGCAAGCAGGAAGAACGAACCGAGTGGCATCGAGTCACGATCTGGGGTCCGAGGGCTGAGTGGACCCACGACTGGAAAAAGGGTGACCTGATCCACATTGAAGGCCGCAACGAGACCAGAAAATGGACCGACCGAGACGGGAATGCCCGATACACCACTGAGGTCGTTGCCGAAGGACTCGTCCACAACTTCTCCAAAAAGAATCCCGACTCCAGATTCAATCCAAGGGAATCGGAAACGGTCGCCGAGCGCGATGAGGTGGGTCGACAGGTCGGATATGCCGAGCAGGAGCTTCCGCTCCCCGCGCACGTGATGGCGGGAGACGATGGCACTGACGACGACCTGCCGTTCTGATGCCAAATACCAGTAAAAACAAAGGCTCACGGGTGGAGCGGGAACTTGTCCTCAAGCACAAGCGGCAGGGAATCCCGTGCATCCGTGTGCCTCTGTCTGGTGGTGGCTCGATCAGTGGTGATCTGCTGATCGGGCCGCATCAGGAATATCGAGCCGAAGTCAAGGCGAGAAAGACTGGTGCCGGTTTCGCGGTGCTGGAGGGATGGTTGAAGGGAAACGACCTCTTGATACTCAAGAAGGATTTTTCGGAGCCGTTCGTCGCTATGACCTGGCAAATGTATATCGAACTTATGCAACCTCTGACGGGAGATGAGAATGACGAAGCAAGCAGATAGATGGGGAAAGATGCCGTTGACAGTGGCGTCCGATCCAGCACTTCCAGCAACAGCAAAGCTGGTGTTCTCGTTGCTGGCAATGTGTCACAACGAGGAGACTAAGCAATGCAATCCATCGCAGTCGCAACTGGCTGAATACGCGGGAACGAGCCGCTCCAGCATTCAGCGGTCGTTGCAGGCATTGACTGATCACGGCTATGTAAAACAGCAATCCATCAAAGGTCGGCGATCTGAATACCTGCTCTTTCAAGAGCCTGAACATGACCCGAATCCGGTCACCTCTAACAGTTTCGACATGACCAGAATCGGGTCATCACCTGACCCGAATCCGGTCAGGGGGTGCCCAGAATCGGGTCAACCCTATAATGAATTAAAAGAAAAAGAAAAGAAAACTAAAAGAGTACCACCTTCGGTGGACACCAACTTCGCCGACATGCATAAAAAGTTGAGACCTGTCTGGACTCGTATCACCAAGGCAAAATATCCCGGTGGCGAGTTGGTAAAGCTCGCTCGGCAGCATAGCGAGGATGCGGTGATCGATGCCCTTGAACAGATATCCCACCGTCCCGAACCGCCTCGCAAGGTCATCCCGTATCTGGTCACCATGCTGCGGGATGCCCCGGCCCCGAAGGCCGCTCCAGAGCCACCCGCCGATCCCGAGGAATACGATCACAATTATGAATCCCTGTTTACCACGCACATGAAAAACCGCCCCGGTGGCATCATGGCGATCCCGACATGGGGAGAAGGCTAATGACTGTGCGTATCGTCAAGAATTTTCCCGAACTCCATGTCCACGCGATGAAGGGCTGCGATCCTTACTTTGCGCTGGCCGCTGCGGTTATCCATCAGGGATTGAAAGACTATGAGAACGCGGCTCGAGCTAACGACAGGATCGAGATGGACCTCTTGTCGAAGTGGCTGATCGGTGCCAATGCCTTCCGCCGAGTCATCAAGATCCCCGCTGACGTCATGGCCGAAAAGTTGACGGGAATCGCGGAGGCAGAGCTATGTTGACTAATACCCTGCCAGCAAATCATCCAACCATCCAACTGCTGCTTTCGCGACAACTGGCGCAATCCTCAACGCCAGAGATTGTGCGACTGCGCTATGCACAGATTCCTGAGATCCACCGCTGGGCCAGTTTCGACGCTATCGATCCGGTGCAGTGCGCTCGGGAACATAAAATTGGCAACGGTTTTGTCGACCACCTTGATCGACTCGATGCCGCTGAGAATGATGGTCTCGGTTTCGAGGCCGTGGTCAAGGGGCCGAAGTCCAGCAAGCGTGGAATCGTGTTAAGCGGAAATCCAGGCACCGGCAAGACGACTCTGGCGGTGGCAATACTGCGCGAATGGTGCCGCCGCAGCAAGGGCAAAAGGACTTGTTTGTTTCTTGAATTTTCGAGTCTAATTGAAGAAATAAAACGCGGCTATTCCGACGACGCACAGTCAGTTGATCTAAACGCAATCGCTCAAGGAAACGAGTTCATCGTCCTCGACGACCTCGGGCAGGTGCGAGCGACGGAGTGGGTGCAATCTCAGTACTATGCGCTGATCAATGCCTTGTATGTCAATCAGTGCCGTCTTGTCATTACCACTAACATACCGGCAGACAAAATCGAAACTGCTCTATCTCCCGCCATACGGTCGCGGTTGCGCGGCATGTGCGAGTTCGTGTCGATGGAAGGGAGGGATAGGCGTCTTGAAACGACAAATCCTTGAAGCATTGATCCAGCGAGCCGAAGAGGTCGCCGAGAGGTATTCGCAACCCCGAGACAGAGCGGGCGGTGTTGCTGATCAGTGGAGGCGAAAATCGGTGCAGCCGCTATCCGAAACCATCGCCGTCGTGGTATTCGAGAAGGAGAGCCAGCAGCAAGTGGTCGGCTTTTTCCATTACATCAACGGAGGACAAGGCCCATACTGGAGCTATTGGATTCCGACTTACGATCATCTATACGGGATGCAATCACCGGTGGTGGCTCAAACGATGGCCGAGGTCGAGCGGCACAACACCGAACTTAAACTATGGCAATCGGAAGCTAAGAATGAAATTGCAATTTTTGGATAATGGCGTCCGAGTGTGTGGTCAGTTGGAGTGTTTAGGGCACGCTAACTGAGACAGCGGGAGAGTCCCGCAAAACGGGCGTCAGTGGTGGGCCGTCGTTGGGGAGCTTCGGCCCACCTTTTTTTGTGGTGCGATCTGTGCCTTTTCGCGTTCTTTGGGCACGATTTGGGCACCCGCTGCGCCCTGGCTGTGTCGCGCTCGATTGCGGTATTCTCGCAAACGGTTCAGCGACAGCAACATAGATGGTGGGCGATGCCGGGCTCGAACCAGCGACCCCCTGCTTGTAAGGCAGGACAAGCAATCAAAAACCCTCTGACAACACACAAAATGTTGGAGGGTTTTGTCTATGGTACGGCACGGGCATGGCACCATTCGTGTGGGCATAGTATCGCTGCGCAGGAAGAAGCGACGCAAGGATGTGCGACCGATATGGTTTGCAGATTTTACCGTCGTCGGGAAGCGGCACCGCAAAAGTTTAAAATGCACCGACAAGCAAATTGCGATTGAGAAAGCCTTGGCCCTATCCCGCAAAATCGAGCGCGGAGAATATGCTGCCGAGAACAAAGTCGTCGAGCGACAAGCGCAGACAACCGTCCGTGAGTTTGTGGCAATATTTTGGGCACGGCATCGGGCATGGTCTGAATCAACTGTCGAGCGATATCGATATTCAATTGAACGCTATGTACGTGAAGAGCACGGTGACCGGATGCTCGGATCGATCACCGCACTGGACATTGAGGAGTATCTATCAAACTGCCGGGATCGTGGTTGCAAACCGAACAGCATCAATAGATACCTCCAGCAAGTCCGCACCATTTATCGATGCGCTGTTGATTGGGGTTATCTCCTCAACTCGCCAGCTGCCGCCCTGAAGTATACCAAAGCTCCCGACCATATTCCCGATGCACTGACCGATGCCGAGGTCAACGCATTGATGCAGCAGCTGTCTCCGTATAACCGCTTGATAGTTTCCACGCTCGTTGAGACCGGGATGCGATGGGGCGAGCTTGCAAGCCTGCAATGGGGAGACGTTGACCTTGCAGATCAGCACTTGATTATTCGCAAAGACAAGGACAATACCTTCCGCGTTTTGCCGCTGACAACCCGCGCCACCGAGTCGCTGCGGCAACTGCACAGCCTCGGGCAGATCCCTTTTGTTTGTCGTCCCGATTCAATCCGCAAGGGCTTGCGCGATGCTGCCGGGCGAGCCGAGATCAAGCACGTTCATCCTCATATGCTGCGACACACATTCGCCACAAGGCTGCGAGATCGAGGCGTGCCGCTGGATCGGATCATGGAATTACTCGGGCATAAAACGATGGCGATGACGCTGAGATATGCCAAGGCTCGACCCGAGCAGTTGCGAGAGGCAATTCGGGCTCTGGAGGGCTAAAAACCGCCGTTTTCAAGCCCTGGGAAAGATTTATTTTCGCCCACTTAAGTCTTTTATTTATAGCGGTTTA
>VTLG01000430.1_pt1 | contig 10493 bp, 13 predicted proteins | sample 4694571 | NCBI WGS metagenome assembly VTLG01 (sample SAMN12604809, study PRJNA352737) | marine metagenome | biome: ENVO:00000447; feature: ENVO:00000209|ENVO:00000569|ENVO:01000036; material: ENVO:00002151; isolation source: viral sequences binned using virsorter ... | reverse complement strand
GTATTGTTGCAGAATTTGAATCTAGAACAGAAAGAAGTTATGTAAGTGGATCTGGTACATCTACCGCACCATTATCTTCTGGAACTTCTGCATCAGGATTGAATGTTACTTTTGGAAAACCATTTTTTACAGGTACTTCTAGCCTTGGGGGAGTAAATGCTTTCTTGCCTTCTGTAGGGATTACAATTCAAGGAGCTAGTTTAGGAGAATATTTTGTTTTATCTAGTGTTTCTGGCACAGGATTTAATATAAAAATATTAAATAGTTCTAATAATCCAGTAAATAAACAATTTACTTTTCAAGCTGTTGGATATGGCAAAGGGGTGTAATATGGAGGAAAAGATTTATTAAATGGCACAGGTCGGTAATAAAAATATAGATAATGCGTCTGGTCAGGTAGTAAGACTAGATATTCAAAATACTTTAGCAGCAGTCGCAACAAATAATTTTGGTGCAAGAAACTCAGGAGGAACAATATTACCTTGTGAATTTTTAGCAGATGACACAACTAATAAATTATTAATTAGAAAATCAAGTGGAGGAGATCAAGCCAACCCAAACCCTAGTTCTGGCACTGCTGCTGTTTTCTTTGAAGTAGGAAATTTAGATGAAGATAATTTAGGTTTGATGAAAAAATCTGGTGCTGCAATGACAGGTCAGTTATTAGCTGATGATGGTTCTGGGGCAGGATCTCCAGCATATGCCTTTGATACGGATACAGATACAGGAATGTTTAGGTCAGGTGCTAATACAATAGGATTTTCTACATCTGGTACAACAAGAGTTTCTATAAGTAACGCTGGTTTGGATGTAGTAAATGGACTACCAATAAGATTGCAAGATTCTAGTGGAGCACCATTTGTATCTTTACAGTCACCATCTTCTTTGTCTGGAAATGTAGCACTAACCCTTCCTTCATCTATAACCAACGGTGGTTTTCTGCAAACAGATGGATCTGGTAATTTAAGCTTCCAAATTGTAGCTGGTGTACCTACTGGTGCTGTATTTTGTGTGGCAGTAGCGACCATACCAACTGGTTATCTAGAGTGTAATGGAGCAGCAGTTAATCGTACAACATATGCTGCACTATTCTCATTTATTGGAACGCAATATGGAGCAGGAAATGGTAGCACTACATTTAATTTACCTGATCTTAGAGGTGAATTTGTAAGGGGTTTTGATAATGGTAAAGGAGTTGACTCTGGTAGAAGTATAGGTAGTAATCAAAGTGGTCAAAACTTATCTCACGATCATGATGCTGACGCATCGGCTACTTCAAATGTAAGTGACCCAGGTCACAGACATAATGCAAGAGGTTATGGAAACGATGATGATGGTGGCAACCAATTTACTGGTAGTGGTAATAACTCCGTTAGAAATAACGCTATTGAAGATGCAACTACTGGTATTTCTGTTGCTACTAATGTATCTATTGACGTTGATAATGATGGAGGTAATGAAGCTAGACCTCGTAACGTAGCTATGATGTATATAATAAAAATCTAACTATGGCAATCGAACCTGGTATATACAACTTTACGCTCCAAAGAAGGTCGGATCATACGATTCCGCTTATTTTTAAAGATTCTAATAACGCTGCAATAAATCTTACTGGATTTACTGTAGCTGCACAGGTTTGGGAAGAAACTCGGACTACAAAATATGCTGACTTTTCTGTAACTTATACCGATAGATCTGCTGGATCTGTAAGTATCACTCTTACAGATACTCAAACTGCTACATTTACTCCTGATCTTTTAAAATATGATGTTTTATTAATTGATGGTGCAGGGTCGAAACAATATTATTTAGAAGGTACAATATTTGTAAGCGAGGGCTACACTTCAACATGAGTTCAGTTAACATCACAACCGAAAGAAATACCGTTACGGTTAATGGTGATACCAATGTTGTTACGGTAGCAACTAGAGGTCCGCAAGGTCCTCAATTTAGTAGCACTAATTCACTACTGGTTGATAACAATAAAGTAAACAACTCTGTAGTGTATTTTGACCAAAGTAGTGGTACATTTAAAGCAGATCAAACTCGCACCGTTGAAAATCTCGTAGACGGAGGAAACTTCTAACATGGCAAACACCTTAAGAATTAAAAGATCTACTGGATCGTCAGCACCCACCTCACTAGCCAACGCAGAACTAGCGTTTAGTGAAGGTAATGAAACCCTATTTATAGGAAAAGGAACGGGTGGTGCTGGTGGATCAGCTACAAGTGTTATAAAAATTGGTGGTATCGGAGGATTTTTTGATAAAGATACAGTAAGAAGTGCAAATGCTGTATTATCTGGTCCTACAACTGGAAGTGACGATGCACCTACATTTAGAGCTTTAGTTGCTGCTGATATTCCAAGCATTGCCCATACAAAGATAAGTGATTTTGATACTGGTGTAAGAACAAATAGATTAGATCAGATGGCTGCTCCAACTGGTGCAGTTTCATTGAACTCTCAAAAGATTACAGGATTAGCAGATCCAACTGCTGATGCTGATGCTGCAAATAAAGGATATGTAGATGGAGTTGCTCAAGGTCTTGATGTAAAAGATTCTGTGGTCGCTACAACCACTGCGAATGGCACACTATCTACTGCGTTTGCTAATGGTCAATCTATTGATGGTGTAACGCTCCAAACTGGTGATCGAATACTAATTAAGAACCAAAGTACGGCATCACAGAACGGTATTTATAATGTAAACGCATCTGGAGCACCATCAAGAGCTACAGATATGGCAACGGGTTCTAACGCTGCTGGTGCTTTCGTTTTTGTTGAAGAAGGAACAGTTAACGCAGAAAACGGATTTACTTGTACTTCTGATACTGGATCTGCTGTTGTTGGAACGAATAACTTAACATTTGCACAATTCTCTGGTGCTGGTCAAATAATAGCTGGAGATGGTCTTGAGAAATCTGGTAATACATTATCTACTGATTTAAAAGCAAACGGTGGACTTGTAATTGAATCTACAGAACTTGCTCTAAAATTAGATGCTAGTTCAATCACTGGAACGCTTGCCATAGGAGATGGTGGAACAGGAGCTACAACAGCCACAGCAGCCCTGACAGCACTTGGTTTGTCCAACTACGCAAAGACATTGATTGATGATGCCGATGCTGCTGCTGCCCGTACAACGCTAGGTCTTGGCAGTATTGCTACCCAGGCTGCCAATTCTGTTGCAATAACAGGTGGTTCGATCACAAACCTAACGACATTTGATGGTATAACCATAGACGGTGGTAGCTATTAATCTGAAGGAGGTTATAGCTGATGGCTAATGTAATAAAACATAAAAGAGGTTCTGGTAGCGATCCAGCAGCAAATAATCTTGTTATCGGTGAATTAGCGATAAGAACTGATACTGGTAAATTGTTTACCAAAATGGATAGTGGAGCTATTGCTGAAATAGCTGGTGGTGGTAGTGATATTGCAATTAATACTCTTAGTTCATCATCTGGAACGGGTGGTGGTAGTGCAACATTTAACGGATCTGCTTATAGATTTACTTTATCTGCACCACCTTCTGTATCTGCTGCACAGTTATTAGTAAGTATTAACGGTGTTATACAAAAGCCAGTAGCAGGAACAGGTCAACCAAGTGAGGGATTTAGTGTTGATGGAACGGATATTATCTTGGGTGATGCTCCAGCAACAGGTAGTGACTTTTTTATTCTTACCTTTAAAAGTCTTGGAGTAAGTGAACCAGCAGACAATAGTGTTACAAGTGCCAAGATTGTAGATGGAGCGATTGTAAATGCTGATATAAACGCAAGTGCAGCGATAGCAGGTACAAAGATTTCTCCTGACTTTGGCAGTCAAAATATAGTAACAACTGGAACATTAACTATAAACACAAATGATCTTATAGTAGATTCGTCTGGAAGGTTGCTTCTAGGAACTACTACTGAAGGCAGATCAACTGCGGATCATTTAACTATTGCTAGTGCTGGTCACACTGGAATGACTATCCGTTCTGGTACATCGAGTGGTGGAAATATATCTTTTTCTGATGGAACTTCTGGTGATGATGAAAATAGAGGTCTTATCAGTTACGATCATGCAGCTAATTTTCTAAGATTTTTTACAAATGCAGCAGAACGTCTTCGTATAGATTCGTCTGGAAACGTAGGCATAGGTACATCAAGTCCATCTACCACATTAAATGTAACTGGAACTGCTGCACAGGCTGGAATTTTTCAATCAAATCAATCTGCAACTACAGTTTCAGTTTTAGATACTGATGGTGATGGACTAAATATTTCTGGAGGTTCAACCTATGGTCATAGAATACATACTAATAACACAGAAAATTTAGAGTTAGGTGTTAATAATTCTACAAAATTACTTATAGATTCGTCTGGGAACGTAGGTATCGGTACAACAAGTCCCGATAATACGTTACATCTTGTTTATGATGATAGTCAAACATATAACACAGACATAAGAAATGCTGGGTTGCAAATAGAAAATACTAATTCAACAGTAGATACTTATGCACAATTACATTTAAGAGCAAACAACTCAGACGTATATTTAAGAGCTATAAGACAAGCCAGTAATCAAACAGATTTAGCGTTTTTAATTGATAATGGTGGATCTACAGGTGATGCTGGTGAAGTAATGCGTTTGACTGATGATGAAAGAGTAGGTATTGGTACATCAAGTCCAGCAGGTAAATTACATATTTCATCTGGTACTTCTGATGATTGTAAATTAATTATTGAATCTGATACTGATAACGATAATGAAGCGGATAATCCTTCACTTGTTTTTAGGCAAGACGGAGGGTTAGACGTAAGTGCTATTGGCCAAAATTTCTCAGGTACTACTGGTACTGGTAATAATCAACTGTTTATAGCAAATAGCGTATCTAGTGGAGGAATCCTTTTTTGTACTGGCACAAGTAATGGGTTTACAAACGCATCAGAACGTATGCGTATTGATTCGTCTGGTCGACTTTTAATAGCAAAAGGAACTGCAAGCACTACTACTTCTCAAATACAAATTGGAGATCCCTCGTCTGGATATACATGGGATGTAGGAGATGTACCACAAATATTAATTGCTGGCCTTAATAATGAATCACCTACAAGCGGAACGTTAAATATTGCTCTTAGAGTAGCAGATGAAAATAATAATAATATGTTCCAAATCCACAATAGAGGTGGAGGTAATACCGATGTAGGTGAAGTTTATATGGGTGGAAAGGTAGGTATAGGTATAACAAATCCAGCAAAACCTCTTGATATTTACAAAAGCGGCACTAATCAAAGTGATATGTATGTTAGAAACGCAACTGTAAATTATAAAGTGCAAACTATGAGCGATCAAGCTCAAGCTGGTACTGAAACTAATCACCCCTTTTACGCTATTAGTAATAATCAATATGTAGCAAGATTTGATGGTGACGGTATAAAGTTTGGCTCAGACACCGCAGCAGCCAACGCACTTGACGACTATGAAGAAGGAACTTGGACACCTGCTATATCAGGAGTGAGTTATAATGATGCACAAGGTACATATATAAAAATAGGTACACAATGTTTTGTTACCTTAAGTATAAATCAAAGTAATACATCTAAAAGCGGTGACACTAGAATAACAGGTCTTCCATTTACAGCTAAAAGTGGAAGCGGTGAATATTACCCTGCTAATAGTATTCCATTTTTTGAAGTATCAGGTATTTCTTTGTCAAGTGGTTACAACAATATATATGGAAGAATTGATTATCAACAATCAAATTTACAACTTTTAATTACTGATGGAGTAAGTCATGGCACTCTTACTGCTGGATCAGGAACTACTTTAAATAGCAACCATACTTTGAGAACAAGTTTTACTTATCAAACTGCATAGACCGAGCTAAGTCTTAAAACTAAGCACCATAAACCTGTTAAGTCTGGAGGACTTTCCTAAATGGCACTAACCGAATCAATCGAATACGACAAAATAGAAATCGTAGGCCAGTACAAAGCAGTACAGGTCAGAAAAGCAACTGTCATTAAAAAAGATGGTACAGAACTTACAAGGTCTTATTTTAGATACGTTTTAGATCTTGGTACGTTAGATGATTCAGATAATCTAGTTGATACAGACTTATCAAGCGAACCAGCAGAGGTCTCAGCAGTTTGTAATGCTGTGTGGACTACTGATGTAAAAGCTGCATGGAAAGCTAAACTAATAGCAGACAAACCAACAGAATAATGGCACTTACACAGATCAGTACTAAAGGTATTAAAGACGGCACTATTACAAATGCTGATCTTGGAGCGAGTGCAGCAATAGCTGGAACAAAAATTTCTCCTGATTTTGGTAGCCAAAATATAACGACAACAGGAAATATAGATTGTGCATCTGACACAAACAAAGTACGTTTGGGTGCTTCTCAAGATTTTACATTTGAGCATAATGGCACTATTAATAAAATATTAAGTGCTGGTAATAGGTTAATTATTAGCGGATCTTCAGCCGACAATGTAGACATAATGCACACTCAAAGTGAGTTTATGGCTAAATTTATACCTAACGGAGCAGTAGAGTTATATCACGACAACAGTAAAAAGTTTGAGACAACAAGTTCTGGAGTAACAGTATCAGGTGGAACAGTTGCTAATGGTCATATTACACTTCCTGATCACACAGGATCGCAAGATGGAAAATTAAGATTTGGTGCAAGTACAGACCTAGAAATTTATCACGATGGATCAAATTCTTATATTAAAGATGCTGGGACAGGTAGTTTATTAATTAGAGGGTCAACAGTAAGTATTCAAAGCGTTTCTGGAGAAGCAATGATTGAGGGCGTTGCGGATGGAGCAGTAACTATAAAGCACGACAACAGTACAAAGTTTGAGACTCATTCAGGAGGAGTAAACTTACTTGGTAGTGGAACTGACGCTATTCAAATGACAGGTGATGTCTGGTTTAACAATAATGAACACGCTGGGGCTGATATTTATTTTAATAGTGGGGAAAAGCACTTAATATATGAAGATGGTGTAAGAGCAAAGTTCGGAGGTGGTGGAGACTTAGAGATTATTCATGATGGCACAAACTCCAGGATCACTAATATAACTAATGATTTAAGAATAGAAAGCGATAGAATTGAGCTTAATAATCAAGCTTCTAATGAGTTTTATTTAACTTGTACTGCAAACGGAGCCGTAGAGCTATATTACAACAACAGTAAAAAAGCGTTTACATATTCTGATGGATTACATATTGATACAGGTATTCTTAGAGGTGACGATAATGCAAAAATAGTTCTTGGAGATTCCTCCGATCTACAAATTTATCACAATGGTACTGTTTCCTTTATACAAGATGCTGGTACTGGTGGTATAGCTGTAATTACTAACGATTTTGCAGTCAATAATGCAGCCGATACTGAACAAATGATAAGAGCCATTGAGGATCAAGGGGTATTTCTCTTTTACAATGGCAGTACAAAGTTTCAGACTTTAAATGGTGGGGTTCAAGTTGATGGTAATCTTGCCTTCGGTGCTAATAATTGTCAGATACAAACAGGTTCTTCAGGTCATATGGTTGCTATTCAGGGTGGTGCTACAAATATGGGCGGAAGAATTGAATTTAGAGGTGGTAATAGTAGTGGTGATATTAGAATGTATGCTCAAGGTGCAACTTCTACACAAGTAGAACGTATGCGTATAAAACCCGATGGTCAAGTCCTTTTTAATACAACAAGTTCAATCGGTAGTGGAGTTTTAAATATAGATATTGGAGGTGTTAGTTCAGCAGCCATTCTTGATGTTGGTGCCAGGATTCAGTCTCATGAAAACGGAAATCATGCTTTTCATTTTCAAAACACAAGTGGTACTACTGTTGGCAAGGTTATTATTAACTCTGGTAGCACTACTTACTCCACAAGCTCTGACTATCGTGTTAAAGAAAACGTAGTTGCTATATCTGATGGTATAACAAGATTGAAAACTTTAAAACCATATAGATTTAATTTTATAAATGACAAAAGTACAACAGTTGATGGGTTTTTTGCACATGAAGTTACAGCAGTACCAGAAGCTATTGATGGAACAAAAGATGAAACACAAGATATTTTATATACAGAAGAAGATACAATCCCACCTGGGAAGGAAGTTGGTGATGTAAAAGAAACGATTCCTGTTTATCAAGGTATAGATCAAAGCAAACTTGTTCCTTTACTTGTAGCTGCATTACAGGAAGCTATCACTAAAATTGAAGTAATACAAACCGAAGTTGCAGCATTAAAGGCAAGCTAGTATTATTATATTATTACAATATCAATTTAATGGCAGTCGATCCACAGCAAAAATTAGAAGCTCTAAACTCAGAGCTACAGCAGATAGTGAACAACTATAATCAAGCTACTCAAGTAGTAGAGAACTGCAAGCAAAAAATATTTGAATTAAAAGGAGCTATTGCTGCTGTTGAAGATATTTTAAAACCAGAAGAAGAGACTACTTAATCTTTTCGTGCATTTGTCTAGTCATTATCCCACCTATTAGATATAGTGGGCTTAGACCTATTATCAAAGCAAGAACTCCCCAAGTTACGGGTACTAATGCTTTAGCAAACGCTTCTTTCCACATATGTTTCAAAAAATTGCAAATGTATTGAGTATTATCTCATTTCTAATGGTAGCTTCCATGAGTGGTGGAGCGTACCTTGGTTACAAATATGTAACTTCTGAAAATTTTAAGTCTCAAGTTATGAATGAGATTCTTGGTAATGTACAAGGTATGATGCCGAAATTGTTAGATCAAGGTTTACCTAAAATGACAGGTCCATCTATGCCAATTATCAAATGAACTGTTATTGGTGCGATACAGAGCTAATTATAGGTGGCGATATTGATATTGAAGAAGATATGAATGGTTATCCTGAGTTTTCTGTGATGACAAACTTATCGTGTCCTAAATGCTTTTCAGAAGTGGAGGTATTGAAGAAAAGAGATGCCTACGATTAATGATCTTTGGATTTTTTAAAAAATTAATTAAGTACTATATAGATAAGCTAGTTTACTGGCTGCGTATGCAAAAGTTTAATTTAGAACTGGATAACGATATAAAAAAGTATCACGAAGAATTAGATAAGAAAGTAAAGAAACCCAAGATTATAGAAAAAGGTACTTTTGGAGAAAATGGCTGGTCTATTTCTATAGGAGATGTAGAAGATGGAGATACCTGATATAAGTATTTCTGAGATATACATTCCAGACGTTCCAGAAATTTATACTCCTCATTATTTACAAATAGCAAAGCCACCAGATATTGATGTTCCTGGTTGTGCTTATCAGCATCGTGATATAAAAAATACTGGTAATCATAATTTATTACTGGAAGATCCAAATGGAGTATTTACCTTGTGTGATTTTTCATTTCCTGGCTTTATTCCTCTTGACTATACACCTGAGAATATGGTGATTACAGAAGAAGCACCTATAAATAATGAACCACCTCCCTTACCAGAAACAGAGCAGCCAAAGATTCCTGATTTACCTGAACCACCCCCACCAGATTTTCCTCCCTGCCCTGGTAAAAATGACCAGCGAGTTGGGGATTTTCGTAACGAAAAGCGATTGGAACGTGTTATAGGTCATGAAAGAAGCGAAGATGGTAGTAAATGTATAACTCTTTATGAAGACGTTACGTTCATTGAGCAATACATACCAAATCCTCCACAGCTTATTAGCACTGCTGCTATTGCTACTGTTGCTGCCACTACCCCACTACTCCTTAATATTGTCAAACCCTTAGTAAAAAATCTAATAAAAAAGCTGACAAAGAAGAAAAAAGATGTAGAATAGTACAGAAGGTTTGTCATTAGGCCTTTACCTCGAAAGCAGCAAGACCTGATAAAGAGTAGATTAAGTTCTACCACCTCACTGTCAGAGCGTCAGTTGCTTTTTTAGACAAGTGAAAACCCGTAGCTTGTCTACTTTAATTTGTGACTATGTGGGATAACTTGATTTGGGGGTATGTTATAAACAATATCTTCACAGGTAACAGCACTAGGCGTATTAGGTTTGAATGTAGCTCCAAGCTTTGCTTGTTTTGCACACATCTCTAAACGATATAAACTGATTTCCATTTTGGTTTTCTTTATTAGTAGCTTCTGTGCTTCAATATTTACTGCTGTTGCTTCGTGGCAAAGTGCTGGTGATTTGCCTAGTGGAATATTAAATTGTGCAGATATTCCAAGATTTAAATTAAAATTTTCTTTTTCAAATCTAGGTGTTTCTTGAACATATTTTATTTCTCCGGTATCCTCGTCATATATGTTTTGTTTAGTCACAGTTTCTCTAGGTAAAGAAAACGAATGTGCATCTGTTATATAAGGTGTGATTGTTAGGCTAGGAGAAGCACAGACTATACCCTGACTCATTCTGTAAGATGGCATAGCTGATGGAGTTATCATTGTTGCATTATTATTTACAACACCTTGAGCATTAGAGCTTGGAGAAGCAACTGTTGTATTAGCCAAA
>VTLG01016064.1_pt1 | contig 10495 bp, 16 predicted proteins | sample 4694571 | NCBI WGS metagenome assembly VTLG01 (sample SAMN12604809, study PRJNA352737) | marine metagenome | biome: ENVO:00000447; feature: ENVO:00000209|ENVO:00000569|ENVO:01000036; material: ENVO:00002151; isolation source: viral sequences binned using virsorter ... | reverse complement strand
ATCAAAAGCTTCTGGATCTTACTGACGAGGGACGAGAAGCGAGCAGCATGGGACAAGCGATCATTGAAAATGGCCTTAAGGATCTCGAGGAGATTTGGGGGTCGGAAGTAACTTTATTCTATCCTGGATTGTATGCAGGTCAAACAGACCTTTGTGGTATTTATACTGGGCGCGAAAGTATAATAGACTTTAAACAGACCAACAAGCCAAAAAGGAGAGAATGGATAGAAGATTATTTTATACAATCAGCAGCTTATGCCATGGCTCATGATGTAATATACAATACATGTGTGGATCAAGGGGTTATCTTAATGTGTTCAAAAGATGGCTTTTTTCAAAAATTTACATCAACTGGGAAGGAATTTACGGGATATAAACATAAATTCTTAGCCAAAGTAGACCAATTTTACCAAAAAACGACCTTAAAAAAGTGAAAAAAAACGGGTTTTTGGGGTCAAAAAGGGGTGTTTTGGGGTCAAAAAGGCACTTTTTTTCGGTTTTTTTAGGGTCAAAATCGACTAATTTTACAAAAATAAGTACTATGATATTTCAAAAAACCGCATAAAATGTACAATTACACATCTCCCTATATATGTTTCTACAACAAATTTTTTTTAGTTCGCAAAAAATCTGAAAATAAAAGTATAAAAGTAGGGGTGAGTAAAAAACATATATACAGCAACGATTCTAGACGATTCAGGTCCTACTTTAGTCCTACTTCTTTTACTTCTTTTTTAGAAAAGTTAGGTTTTATGCGGTTTTTCGACCACAAATAAAAGTAGGGATTTAGATAATGACTGAAGAGAACTTTTTTGATAAATTTAACCGGATACACAACCCGGACTATTATTATGGCAACAAAAAAATCAAAGAGAAGAAAACCAAAAAGAAAAAGACAGATCGTAAAAGCTACACAGCCAAACGATATCCCGTATTCAAAGTACAGGATTGAGTGGACAGATATTATATCTGATTCAGGTTGGGCAGACGAAGATAAGTTTGATAAAATGACTTTAGCTAAACCTGTTAATGAAGGTTGGATATATGAAAAGAATAAACATTATGTTAAGCTGTTTGCGTCCTATGACAAGGATGAAGATGGGTATGTGTTTGGCGATCGCACGATGATTCCCAGATCATGCATTAGGAAAATAACTAAGTTAAAGTAGGAGGGAATATGGAAGAAGACAGTATATTAGTATCTGAAAGCAAAATTAAAGAGCTTGAAGAGAAGGTGGAATTAATGGAGAATAAAATTGCTCACATTATAGAGATGCTTAATCTACAACACGATTTTTAATTAGATAGTGTTTCAGTGGGTGTTATATTCTTTAGTTTCGCTTTCGGCGATTCTTGTGGCTTATTGGGTAACTTATCTTCTTTAAGTCTTATTCGCTTCTGTTGATTTTTAACAGTTGCTTTTACATCTTTAATGTCAGTGCCTTCAAGTATTGGAGAGTACTCTTCCATAATTTCTTTCATACGTTTTTCTAGTTCTTCTTCTGATAAATCGTCTAACTTACCTGTTCTAATAATTTTCTGTTCAACATATAATCCTGCTGCCTTACCTCTTGCCACTTCTGCATTAACTGCAGCTGACCATGCACCTTTCTTTAGTGCGTCCTGTCTTATTTTACCTAGTTCTGAAATATGTCTCTCAAATGTTACAGCATATTTCTTTTGATATTCTTCTCTAAGTTCTCCTATGTATTTAACTACGAGAGGGTATTTTTTTGGGTTGGTTAGTTCAGAGCATGTTACTCTAGCTCTGTCTTTTTCATATCCAGCGTCAATAGCACATTGAAAGGCATACTTACGGCCTTCATTACTCACTAATTCGTGAGCAAATTTCATCTGCATTTCTGTTAATCTCTTCGGTACTCCCATATTTGACATTTAACGTAGTTCCTTGTAAAAGTCAATTATGATAAGTGGGAAAGAATTAGCGCTTCAGTTAGATAGATTTCTACAATCTCCTGTATGTCAGGCTGCTAGAGTTCAGATAAAAGTTCCTCATGGAGAGTTTAAATCTCCTGATGGTCACTTTGACATCAAAAGAATATATATGGTTGAAAATAATGTCTTTGGATCCAGAGAAACTCATCGAATTATATTGGAAATGTCTACTACAGAATCGTGGAGAATGGCCAAGCCAAAGATAATGATTTAAAGTCTAGACTACGTTAAAAAATGGCTAGACCAGAAACACAATTTTGGCAATATTGGAAGAAAAATACTCCAGATATTATTTGGACAAGACTAGAAAATATGAGTAGTTTTGGTACGCCAGATTTGTTGGGATATAATAAAAATCAATTCTTTTTTACTGTTGAGTTAAAAGTAGTTCGGGGTAATTCTGTCCGCTTGTCACCACACCAAATTGCGTTCCATATTAGACATCCTAAGAATAGTTTCATCTTAGCAAAGCACCTTGCTTCTAGTCGCTTGAAACTTTATGAGGGTTCACAGGTGAATCAGCTTGTCGCTTGCGGCTTGAAGCTTGACGCTTGCAGCTTGGGGCTTGACGCTTGCCGCTTGAAGCTTTATTCGCTTGGCGCTTGAAGCTTAGATCTGTAAACGCGGCCGTGTTGGCCGCGTGTAAGTCTTCCGGTTTAATATTATTCTCCTTTGTTTGAGGTGTCTGCTTCATGGTTTGCTTTTTCTTGGTCTTGTTCTGCTATGTGATCATGATCAACAATCTCATAATCATAGCCCTCTGGTAGGTTGGTGACCTCAGTCACACAACCCCCAAACACTTCTATTTTAATTGTTTTATTTGCTGGCATGTAACTCCTCTAGATAATCATCCAGGCCGATGTTGTCTTGAAAGTGCCAACTGATTTCATCCGCACCCCAATAACCTTCAACCATTTCAGTTTGAGTATTCACCCATATGTTAGGCCCGCCTCCGGCAACCATAAGCCTGGCAGCCTTATAGCTGTGGTCGTTGTGCGTGATCCATTCGACATCGTAAACGTCATACATCCATATTGCTGGGTCTTTTTTGCCTTCTGTTATCTCTTCGGCAATGTTCTTACACATTCTCCTGAGCTGCTCTTCGCATGTCTCACTTTTCTTTTTTAATGCTGTCATGTTTCTCCTTTTATGTTCTCGGTGTGTTTGATTCTTTGTTTATTATTACTATTACGTGCCTAAACAGCGACATGAAAGCGGCAAAATCTCTATCTGGTAACTCTTTGAGTTCTTTTGCGATAGCTTTCTTACCTTCTTTTTTAACTCGTTTTACTAACTCTTTTTTTATTTGTCTGTTGGTCATTATTTTTCCTTTTTAATTTATCCTACAATATCCCTTGACTCTTGTCAAGCCGCTTGCTGCTTGGCGCTTGTGGCTTGAAGCTTTAAGCGTGATACAACTTGAAGTTTTGCAACCTCAGGTTGTACCACTAGGAGTAACATAACATGGTCAATGTGTTTTCGTGCACAGTTTAATGTCATCACACTTGACCCCAGACTGCAGGGTAATCTCACGAGCTTGCGAGCGCGCTCCTGCAGTCAGGGCTCAAGTTTACCATTTAGTATATCCTGACTTTCTCAAGTTATACTTTGGTTCTTGTAGCTTGGTGCTTGAAACTTTTATATTTGCTCCAAATCTTCTCCAGCTTTTAGACATCCCCTCAAGTTCAGCTTTCAATGTGATAAGTTGAGCAGGAGAGGCGCCCTTAACTTCTAAATTAAATGTTTTCATATTGCTCTAATTTTCCAGCTACTAGTTGCGTGTCTCCAGTCGTCTTTATCTATATCCCAGTAAATAAATCTGTCTGTTCCATTTTTATCTGTAAAGATTTTACCTAACACACCATTTGGTTTATTAGGACTGGCTTTTCTAGTTATAAAGCTTTCATGTTTTCTTGCGTAGTAAGTTATATAAAACTTGCTCGGCAATTTTTTAATGTCTTTCATAATTTCTTTCTGTTATGTGGGACATCTTATAATGTCCCACATATATGTCAACCCTTCTTATTTAAATTTTTCTAACTGTCTGGCTTGATCTTGATATGATTTAGCCAAATCCATAACCTTGTTAGAAATATTGAGAAACATTCTTCTGTTGCTCTTATCAGACTTGCCCTCTAGTGTTAACTCATCCTTCATAATTTGAAGTATGTCTAAAGCACAATTTTTTAAGCATTGTGCTTTTGAGTAATCCATTGAAGAGGACACGAGTTTGTTCATATCTTCTAACTGCTTACCTAGATTAGTTGGTTGCATAGTATCCGTCCTTTTTTAATTGTTCATATGCCTTGGCTTTATTACGAGGCAAATTAGGAAACCATTGTTTTAATACTCTAACAATAGAACCTCTAAAGAAACGAAGACCATTGCTCTTAACTTCTCTTTCAAGAACAATTAAAGCTGAACGAATTTTTAATTCGTTTATCTTCGCTGGGTTGTTATCTATATTTATATTTATCATAATAGTTAATATAGCATTTGACAAAGGCATTGTCAAGGATTATATAAGATATTATGAAACATTTAAATAACTATACATGTCCTCAATGCGGTGGCTTCACGTTTCACGATGAATGGGTCAAGCCGCAAGTGGCATGTATCAATTGCGGAGTGGAGGAATAATGGCTTACGTAGTTAAGTGGGTATTGTGTTTAACTGTGGCTATGACGGGTATTATCATTATGATAGCTGACCCAACTCACCACAAGTTAGGTGTATTACTTTCATTCGGTGGCTTTATATTGTTTGGGTTGAGTGTAGCTCAAGCACATATTAATACATTCGAATAGACACAACATATTGTGTCAAGGATATTATAGGACTAACCGTCCATAATGGGTCGCGGCCTCCGGCCGCTCCCCATCTAGTTGTATGCATAAACTGCATACAACCTGAGGTTGTGCCACCATACAACTACAGGTAGAAATTTTTTCACACACATACAACCACAGGTTGTGCGCGCTGCGCGCGGCAGGTCGCTAGTCACACCTCGCCTCGCTTCGCTCGGCTCGGTGGGGTCGGGGTCTCCCCCATTCAATAGAGGTACCAAGTCAAACCTGGAATTTGTATTCACTTATCTTGTTTAATATGTAAATAAATAGGGGTCCCAAGAGTTTACCCTTTAGGCATTGATTTTGACTGTTAAAGGCTTTAAATTCATTATGGGTCCCATTTATGCAGATAGATCTAGAAAAAATAAAAAAATTACCAGCTGATGTAAGAAAAGACTTCTACAAGATGTATGTGAAGTATGGGGAAAAGAAGAAACAAGGCAAGATTCAAAATGACTTTCTTAGTTTTGTTAAGCATATGTGGCCTGAATTTATACAGGGGTCCCATCATAAAATTGTAGCAGAAAAATTTAATAGATTGGCTAGTGGTGAATTAAAACGCTTAATTATTAATATGCCCCCTAGGCATACAAAATCTGAGTTCGCTAGCTCCTTGCTGCCCGCTTGGATGATCGGGCGTAATCCAAAATTAAAAATTATCCAGACAACCCACACAGGAGAATTGGCTATACGTTTCGGCCGTAAAGCTAAAACACTTATGGATACTCCAGAGTATAAGCATGTTTTTGAAACAAGACTCAGGGAAGATTCACAAGCAGCGGGTCGCTGGGAAACAGCACAAGGCGGAGAGTATTTTGCAGCTGGTGTTGGTGGAGCAATTACAGGTCGTGGCGCAGATTTACTCATCATTGATGATCCTCACTCGGAACAAGACGCTATGAACATCACAGCTCTTGAGAGAGCTTACGAATGGTACACTTCAGGTCCACGTCAACGTTTACAACCAGGCGGACAGATTATTTGTGTAATGACGAGGTGGAATGTTAAAGATTTGACAGGTATGTTGATGCAGGCTCAAAGCGAAGCTAAGGCCGATCAGTGGGAACTCGTTGAGTTTCCGGCGATCATGCCAAGTGGTAAGCCAGTATGGCCGGAATACTGGAAGTTAGGCGAACTCGAAACCGTTAAGGCCTCATTATCGCTTGGTAAATGGAATGCTCAGTGGATGCAAAATCCAACATCTGAAGAAGGAGCAATTATTAAACGAGAATGGTGGAAGAAGTGGGAGCATAATTTCATGCCGAAACTCGAACACGTCATACAGTCGTATGATACTGCGTTTATGAAAAAGGAAACGGCTGACTATTCAGCAATCACCACATGGGGTGTGTTTAGAGAAAATGAAGACAAACCTGCGAACTTAATTTTATGTGATGCGATCAAAGGACGATATGAGTTTCCAGAGTTAAGACGAAAAGCATTAGAACAATATAAATACTGGCAACCAGAGACAGTTTTAATTGAAGCAAAGGCTTCAGGATTACCTTTGACCTATGAATTAAGGAATATGGGGATCCCTGTAATTAACTTTACACCCTCAAAAGGAAATGATAAACATACAAGGGTAAACTCGGTGGCACCACTGTTTGAAAGTGGCACCATATGGGCGCCCACTCACAAAGGGTTTGCACAAGAGGTAATAGAGGAATGCGCTGCATTCCCGTATGGAGATCATGACGACCTTGTGGATTCAATGACACAGGCCGTGATGCGTTTCAGGCAAGGTGGATTGATTCCTCATCCTGAGGACTATAAACAAGAAAAAATTATTAAAACGAAAAGAGTGTATTATTAATGTTTTGGGTAACAAAATTTGCAAAATTAGGTGGTAGCCTTAAAGGCGCTATTAAAGAATTTACTAAAATGAATGGTCGTATGCCTTCTTCGGGAGAAATGAATAAAATGGAGGCCATTATTAAAAATACTCAAAGCAATGTTATACCTTTTCCTTATAAAAGATCGTTCAAAGATGAAATTAATCAGATGAGTAAAAAAGGTGATGTTACACTTGGCACGACTCTCAAGACAACACCAAAAGACCCTATAGATCAACGTTGGGCTAGCCAAGAAGAATGGAAAGCTAAGATGAAGGCTCAAAATAAAGCAGCTCTTAAAAGATTTGAAGAAAAATATGGTAAACCTGAAGATAGAGCATCCGGCGGCCTTGCAGGACAACTGCACTTGAATCAAGGTGGTAGAGTGGCTTTTTCAGACGGTATGAATTTACAAGAACAAATAAAAAAATTATTACAGAAGGGCTTGGGCACTATAGCTGTTTCAAAACAACTTGGAGTAAATATAGAAGAAGTTGAACATATTGCACGTTTTATGAAGTATGGTGGTGCAAGAGTACCAATAGATCAAGTTTTGGAGAGACGAGCCAAAGGCGGAAGAATAGGATTCGACAACGGAGGAATGAGCCGAAGAGGATTTTTAAAACTTATGGGAGGTTTAGCAGCACTTCCTATTGTTGGTAAATTTTTTAAACTCGCAAAACCCGCAACTAAAGTTATGACAGCAGTTGAAAAATCTAACGCAGCTGGAATGCCAGCATGGTTTCCTAAACTTGTGGATAAAGTGATGAAGGAAGGTAAAGATGTCAGCAAACAATATGCTACTACTGAAAGAGTAGTTGTTAAAGAAGTAGAACTTCCTGGAAGTAAAACTAAAGTTATCGTAGACCAGGATCTAACAACAGGGGATACTGTAGTTGATATTGGATACGGTAAACACGGTTTTGAATCAGGAAGATACGGTCAACCTGTAAGACTTCATTTACAAAAAGGGGAATGGATTGAACCTAAAAAAGGACAAAAAAAAGCTATTAAATCAAAAGATGAGTTTGACGTGGAAGAAGCAGAATTTACTGGAGAAGCAGAGAATATAAAATATGAAGAGTCTGTAGTTGAAAAATATGGAAATCACGGATCTGACTTTAGTGAAATTGAAAAATATGCAACGGGTAAAAATGTAGATAAGAAAGTTGTAGGCTCTAAAAGAGTCAAAGACAGTTGGGCCGAAGGTTATGCTGAAGCTCAAGCAGACAGATGGGCTGATGACTTTGCCAAAGGCGGCCTTGCTGGAGTATTAAAACTGTAATGGATATTTTAGCGTATATAGATCGTATCGAAGATCTTTATGGAAATGTTTTACCAAGACGTAAACCCTCAAGACCTATAGAAGACCAGTATCAAGATTATAAACAAGTTCAAGGTATGTTTGAACCTCGAACCCAGATGTATATTGAAAGAGAAATGGGGTTTAAATTTGGTGGTGGAGTAGAAGCACAGAAAAAAGGAACAGCAGCTTCTCAAAAATATTTTGAACAAAGAAAAGTAGATAAACCAACTCCTATTTTTCGAGGACCTGAAGGCAAGGCAAAATTAGTTGATGCAAAATTTGCAAATAAAGCGCAAGAAGCAGAGTACTTAAAACTTTTAGAAGATAGATTTAAATTTCCAAAAGGGTCTAAAGAAGCAAGAAAAGTTGCGTCTAATGCAGATTTAGCTAAAAAATTTGGTATCACAAACGACGTTGTTGAACGTGTAAACAGAGTTTTAATAAGAGAAAATGAACTAACTTACCCTATTCAAACTTACGAAGGTAAAGAAAAAATACACAGGGAAAGAGATGTTAGAAGAAAAAAAGATATTGGAAAAACATCTGCCACTGGTATGGAGAGTAAAATAAAAAGAGCTATCAAAGCAATAGATCCAAAAGTTTTGGCTGAAGAACTAGATCTTGCACATAGAGCTTCCTTAAATGCTAATGCAAATTTAGGGGCAGATTATTTAACAACTTCTTTAGGTCTTGATAAAAAAGTAGTTAATCAAAAATTAGTTAAACCTATAGAACAAAAACTAGGCACACTTTACAAAAATCAATTAAAATTAATTAAAGGATTAAAACCAGGCGAGGTTCCAAAAGATGTTCAAAAACAAATAGAAAAAATAAATAAAAAAATATCAGAGTTGTCTGATAGAACTAAGGGGGCTCTTCAAGGGGTTTTAATAGATGAAAAAACTTTAAAACCATCTATTTATGGAATTGATTATAAAAAAGTTTTAGGGGCAGGTCTAGTGGACAAGCCTGTAAAAGATTTAACAAAAGCAGATTTAGATTTAATTAAACTACAAATACCTGAACAGATAAAAGCTGCAAAAGCTGGAACATCAAATGTTGTTGAATCGATTAAAGCTAAAAGTCAAATTCTAAAACCCCCTGTATCAGGTGGATCAAATGTTCTTAGTTTTTTAGGAACAGGACAAATGGAAAGTGGACTTTCAAAATTTGGAAAAAGTAAATTAGGCAAAGGAGTTACATTACTTGCAAAAGGTGAAGGAATATTTGCACCTTTGTTTCTTTATGGTGGTGCTGCTTATGGTTTACCTTTTACAAGAAATATAAACGAGGCTAGTTACGGCGTATTAGGTAAGTCTAAAAGCGAGTATCTAATTGATAAACACCCAAAAGCAAAAAGGGTAATAGAATTATTAGATGCACAAACAGAATATAACACTTTATTAGATAATTATAAAAAGGCTACTCCCGCGACCCAACTTCAATTTAAAAATAAAATGTTGGCAAAACAAAAAGAATTTGAAGAAAAAGTTGCGACTTTTAATGCTATACCAGAAGAAGAAAAAATGGAATTAGGACAAGCGTATCAAGTCGCTGAACAAAGTTATGAAGATGAACTAAAACAAAGAAGAGAAAGACACTTTAGTAATTATATTATTCCAAAAAAAGAGCTGTTTACGGATATTGCCGGTAATCTCAGTAGTGTGTTTGAAACACCTGTTTCGGCTACCGAAAATGTGTTTGGAGCACCTATACCTACAGGTCAGGTTCAAACTAAGTTTGCAGGCGGCGGCCTAGCCAGTTTAACAAGAACTGTAGCCCCTCCAAGAGGACCCCAGTATAGAGGCTTGGATTATTTAAAATATTATGGTAGATAATGGACGGAGAGTTTTAAATGGCAGAGATAGATAAAGCTTTACCTAATGTAAAGCAAACAGTAAAATTACCGAGTCCAAAAGAAGTTCAGGAACAACAGCAACAGCAGGTTATGCAAGACACTATGCAACCGCCTGAAATTCAACAGAACGAAGACGGAAGTGTAGATATTAGTTTTGATCCTAATACGGTTAATCCAGGGGATACAAAAGATCACTTTGCAAATTTAGCAGAATTATTACCAGACTCAGTTTTAGATCCTTTAGGTCATAAACTTTATAGTGATTATACAGATTACAAAACCTCTAGAAAAGATTGGGAACGAACCTACATTTCAGGATTAGATCTTTTAGGATTTAATTATGATGACAGATCAGAGCCTTTTAAAGGTGCATCAGGTGCAACTCACCCTGTATTAGCAGAAGCTGTTACACAATTTCAATCTTTAGCTTACAAAGAATTATTACCATCTGGTGGTCCCGTTAGAACTCAAATCATCGGTAAAATTGATCCAACTAAAGAACAACAAGCAAATAGAGTTAAAGATTTTATGAATTATCAAATTATGGATCGTATGAAAGAATATGAAGCAGAATTTGATCAAATGTTATTTTATTTACCCTTAGCAGGTTCCGCTTTTAAAAAAGTTTATTATGATGCGTTAATGCAAAGAGCAGTTTCTAAATTTGTTCCTGCAGATGACCTAGTTGTTC
>VTLG01008596.1_pt1 | contig 10496 bp, 9 predicted proteins | sample 4694571 | NCBI WGS metagenome assembly VTLG01 (sample SAMN12604809, study PRJNA352737) | marine metagenome | biome: ENVO:00000447; feature: ENVO:00000209|ENVO:00000569|ENVO:01000036; material: ENVO:00002151; isolation source: viral sequences binned using virsorter ... | reverse complement strand
GCCAAATGAAAGATTGGAAAACAAAGAGATTGTTGATAGGGTTGCTGACTATATTATTGAAGGTAAGATAATTGGATGGTTTGAAGGTGGTAGTGAAGTTGGGCCAAGAGCCTTGGGTCATAGAAGTATTCTTGCTGACGCTCGGAATCCTAACAATAAAGGTATTCTAAATGACAAGGTAAAGCATCGTGAAGAGTTTAGACCCTTCGCTCCTGTAGTTCCATTGGAAAATGCTGAAGAGTGGTTTAAATTAAATGGCCAGGAGTCTCCCTTTATGTTATATAGCGTCCATTGCAAGCAGGCTGAAGAAATACCCTCTGGTGTTCATGTAGATCATACAGCAAGAGTACAGACGGTTACAAAGGAAGCTAATGGAAGATTCTATTCGCTGGTAAAATCTTTTGGTAAAAAGACAGGTGTGCCTATTATTATTAACACTTCATTTAATGATAAGGGTGAACCTATTGTTGAGTCACCCGAAGATGCTATAGCTTGTTTTTCAAAAACAGGCATTGACATTTTGGTATTGGAAAACTATCTAATAGAAAAGAAAACCATATGAAAATAATTGGTCTTTATGGATGTTGTGGTTGGGCGCCCGATGATGCATGGCTTCATTCTGCTGGTGCTTCATTATGGATTGATGGAACTCATATTTCTACTATTAGTGAAGAACGACTCACTAGAGAGAAGTATGATGGCAACTTTCCAGACCTATCTATTGATTATGTTTTAGATGAAGCAGAAATCACTAGGGATGAAGTAGAATTAGTAGTGTATGTAGAGAATGTTCATTCTCCTTCTAGACACACATCCATTCAAGATGTATTGAGTAGAGAGTTTCCACAAGCAAAGGTAAGTTTTTGTGACCATCATCAGGCTCATGCGTGTGCTACTTTTTATACTAGCCCTTTTGATAAAGCAAGTATTCTTACTTTTGATGGAGCAGGTAATAGTTTTTCCAATGGTGGTTATGAAACAGGACTCTATGCTATTGGAGATAAACAAAAAGGTGTTTATGTAGTTTATCATTCTATTAACGGAACAAAAGAGCGCAATACTTTTAATTTAGGTCAAGTTTATAATAATATCTCTCGTTGGTGTTATAGTAAAATGGAACCTAAGAAAGCCGAAGCTATTACCAATCCTTTTGTATTTATGGAGACAGCGCCTGGCAAGATAATGGGTCTATCTGCTTATGGCGATAAAGATAAAGTTGATTTACCAGACTTATTTAGGATAAACAGTGACGGATTTTATTTTCCCTACATTTATGATCATAGGATGCCTACCGAAGCCCAAATGGATAAGTATGATGCAAAAGACATTGCGGCGTGGCTCCAATATCAGTTTGAAGAAATACTTATAAAGTTTTTTGCCACTCTATCTATAAAGGCTCCCAACCTTTGTATAGGTGGTGGTTGTGGTTTGAATGTGTTGGCTAACGCAGCTCTTCTAAAAGCTCGCTGGCGGCCTGGTTTTTTTAAAGATATTCACATCTTTCCAGCTGCTAATGATTCGGGTTTGTGTTTTGGTGGAGCGCTTTATGAAGTATCTCAAAAAGAAGAAGCAATAACAATGGATGATTATTTGGGATTCACAGGTAAACTTTATAACAATGAGGAAATAGAAGATGCTTTACGAGAAGCTAGCTGATGACGAGCTACTTGATAGAGTAGCCGAAGACATTTCTAATAATAAGGTAGTAGGATGGTTTCAAGGAGCCAGCGAGTATGGGCCGCGCGCACTCGGCCACCGAAGCATATTCGCCAACCCCTGCTGGGAGCTTGCCAAATCCCACCTAAACAACAAAGTAAAGTATCGGGAGTATTGGCGACCGTATGCCCCAATCGTTACTGAAGACGAAGCCAGCGACTATTTTGATATTATAGAAACTAAAGCTAACTCATATATGTTAATGTCCTATAAGGTGAAAGTTGATAATCTACCGGGAATAACACATGAAGATGGGTCAGCTAGAATACAAACAGTTAATGAGGAACAAAACAGTAAAGTTTATAATTTATTAAAATGTATTAAAGATAAGATAGGAGTATCTGTTTTATTAAATACATCGTTTAATCTTGGTGGAGAGCCGATTGTGGAGTCACCAAGAGATGCTGTAAGAACATTTACTAACTCTAACATTGATGCTTTGGTGTTAGAAAACTATTATGTTACCAAAGGAGGTGATTAAATGCCAGTACAAGAATCATATGATCAGATCCAGAGTCTTCTGGAAGATTTTAAAGCCAATCACGAAAAAAATGCAGCAGGGAATAAGGCTGCGGGAACGCGGGCTCGTAAGGCCGCTACAGAGTTGAAGAAGCTGTTGACTGAATATCGTAAGGTAAGTATCGCAGATTCTAAGTGAATCGAATCCTTGTAATTGGCGATCTATTAATAGATCGTTATAGGTTTTTAAAGCCGCTCAGATCCGACCCTGCCAACAAGGTTGCTCTTGTTGTAGAAAGTATACGGGAAGAACAAGTTGATGGCGGGGCCGGTAATCTGGCGCAAAACATAAAGTCCTTATGTGGGGAAGAACCGTATTTTTATTATTCTGGTGAAAGATTTCCAACAAAAATAAGGTATTATATAGAGGATCGGTTTATTTTACGAGAAGATAGAGATGATATTATATCGCATGATGAAGAGGTGATCAAAAACTTAATAGATGATATAGAGTCCGAAGATTTTGTAATAATATCTGATTATCATAAGGGAACACTTGAACGTGCGGATATCGTTAAGATTATAGAAAGATGTAAAAAAGTAAAAAATGTAACTGTTTTTGTAGATACAAATTATGTTTATCCCGAACATGAAAATGTTGATTGGCTAAAGATAAATTTAAAAACAGCTAAAGAGTGTGTGGAGAGTTTTTCTAAAGATACGGCTGAAAAAATTTCCCAAATGAATAACTCTAATGTTGTTATTACTCAAGGAGAAAAAGGCTTTACTGCTTACTTAAAAGATAGTAAAACCAATATTGTTTTTACCAAGGATAAAAATGAAAGCTGTGTAGATGCTATTGGGGCCGGTGATACATTTTTAGCCGGACTTGTTTCTTATCTTGCGAAATATGATGAGGCTGATTTACCAGCTTTGATATATGCAGATATTGTTGCTCACCTATCTACTCAAAAATTAGGTACTATTGATGTGGTTGATGTTGATGAGGCTGATACGGAATATAAGAATGCAAAAACATCTATAGAAGAATTAGAGGATAGCATATATGTCCATCGCACTATTGATAATGTGTAAAGATGAGTTTATAAAAGTAAAAAAAATTATTAATTCATTAGAGAGCTTTGTTGATGAGGTGGTTATTGTTGTAACGGGTAATAAGACAGTAAAAGAAAGTGGTTCTTATAAGATTCTATATTATCCGTGGCACGATGACTATTCTGCTCCACTTAATGCAGGTTTAAGATTGATTGAATCTGATTGGGTTTTCCGAATGGATACTGATGAAGAAATAGATTCGGAGAACTTAGAAAAAATAAGTAGAGCAGTTAAGATGGATGATGTGGATGCCTTTGAGTGTAAACAAAGAGGATATCTTCCAGTAGGTAGAGAAGAATTTGGAGTTAAAAAGATTCCATCTTATAAGGGTTATGATTTTGCTGTTGATGATGGTTGTGTGAGATTGTTTAGAAATGATCCAAGAATATTTTTTGAGTTTAATACTCACGAAACCATTTACAACTCTTTAGATAGAGGCGGTTTTAAATATATAAAAACTGATTTGATTATTCATCATTGGGGTAAGTTGAATATGAAAGATAAAGCCCCTTATTATTATGAGTTAGCGAAAGATAGATTGCGTAGATATCCCGAAGATTGTCAAAGTTATTATTATGTCGGTGTAGCTGCGGATTTTATTGGTAAGCTAGAAGAGTCATACGAAGCTTTTAAAGCCGGGTATGAAAAACATAAAACTGAATACTATCGGATACCGATGGATTTTTTAAATAACAAAAGGAGGAAGTAATGGCAGAGAATAATTCTGTAAGTTTGGAAACCTTGGAAGAGCAGCAGAAGCAGTTGACCGAAGCTGTATCTCAGTTGACCGCAACTCGCACTCAGCTTGAGGAACAGTTGGCCGCAGTTCGCAATAACCTAGCAACAAACGCTGGTGCCCTTCAGTATGCTAATGCTCTCATTCAGAGCATCACAGGCGAAGAGCAGCCTTCTGTAGATGATGTTGCTGCTCCCGGCGATGCTGCTGAAGAGGAAGAAGTAACTCTTTAAAAGAGTATTTTATCTGTCTATAAATGTTTTAGCAGTTTTTTGTTCTATATTTATTTTAGGAGTTTTATAGGTTCTTTTGTAATTGTTTAAAGTTTAACTCTCTACGCGAACAAAAAACGATGTATATCTTTCTAATGGCTCTTTGAGTCGCAGATTTATACAGCTTTATAACATTTATAGACGGAGAAAATAGATGGCCGATGTATTTGTCTCGCCCGGCGTCTATACTCAGGAAATTGATGATACTTTCGTACCCGCTGGTGCAGGTACGATTGGTGCAGCTCTTATTGGGCGCACCGCATCTGGGCCTGCGTTTAGACCGATTAGGGTAAATAATTTTAATGAATTTAATAAGACCTTTGGCGGGTTATCTCCTAGTAGATACATGCCTTATGCCGCTAAGGCTTATTTAAGAAACGGTTCGCCTCTTACTGTAGTTAGAGTTTTAGGTAAAGGAACCGTAAATGCTGGGCAGGTTGGCGCGATAGCCTTCCCTACGATTGCGTCGGCTAATGGCGACCCCGTTACATCAGCCGGTAATCAAACTTCTGTATCTGCGTTGTCTGGTTCTAACACAGTGTTTGCCACTGTTAGAAGAAGAACCGCAGTATCTGCTCTTGACAATTCTTATATTCAAATGAGTGGATTTCCTAATAATTTTAGTTTATATAGTAATGCTGCTATTGTACACGGTCTTTCAATTGTAGAGGGTGATGCTGGTTATCTTCCTAATGTATTAGGGACTGATCCAGAAAAGGCACATCCTGGTGATCTCCTCAATGACCTTTATGTAGATGGTATATTTAACTATGGTATTGACAGCAACTGGCTAACAAATTGTGTAAGCGGGATATACGGGTCCGCTGGGTTTGTGCAGGGCACGGGAGGCCAAACCAATGGTGTATCTATAACTGCAGATGGTGATATGTTTCAAGAGGTCACTGGTGGTTTTAGTGGTGCTAGTACACCCTTGATTGTTTCTCAAAATTTTAGTGGAACTGTTCATCCATTGTTTAAGTTTCAAACTCTAAGTGATGGTTCAGAAACAAATAACAAATATAAAATTGCAATTTCTCATGTAGATATGGGAGCATCTTCTACTGCCTATCCTAAGTTTACAGTGGCAGTTAGAGATTCTAAAGTAGCTGATACAGATCCAAGCGGCGGCATTGATTTGGAAGTTTTTACAGATGTAAATCTTGATCCTAATAGTAAAAATTATATTGCGCGCGTGATTGGCGATAGATCAGTTGCTTTTGATCTTACACAAGATCCGCCTGAAATACTTTATAATGGTGACTATCCTAACAGATCTCAATATGTTAGAGTTATCATGTCGGAACCCGCGCCAGCGGTTTGTAGTCCTCGCGGATTCCAAGGGGTAAGTTCTAACTTATGGCCCGCCAGCGGCGGAGCTGAAGTTCCTACTAGTATGAGTGCCGCAACTCTCGCGTTAACGACAACTCAGATCAATTCAAAAACTAGCGCTGTGGATGAGAATATTTTTCTTGGTGTTGCAAACTTACAAGATCAAAATGTTAAAGATAGGCTAAAAAGAACTAATACCTCTGCTTCTGGTGATACTCAAGTTGATCATGGTATGTTAATATTGGCCACTGTGGCCGAAGCGGTCGAGGCAAATGTCGCAGCTATTACTAACTCTTATAGAACAGTAAATCTATTGACAGTTCCAACTGACTATACTAATACTAATAAGGTTAGGTTTACTGCACCTATGTTTGGTGGTTGGGATGGTTTTGATCCTCGCAAAGATCCTTTGGTTACAGAGGTGTCTACAGGCACTGATACACTTTCGGGTGATTTTGCGACAGCTATACAGGTTCTTGCTAATCCAGATGAGGTTGATTTTAATCTGATTGCAATGCCAGGTATTCACTCTAGTGCGGGTGGATCATTAACAGACCGATTGGTTAGTATGTGTTCAACACGTGCTGATGCATTTGCCATTCTTGATATTGCAGATAGCACGGCTACAGGGTCTGGTCTTGGTATGAGTATTGTTAATGCTCAATCTGAGTCAGCTAAATTTACTTCTAACTATGGGGCTACTTATTATCCTTGGGTTCGCGTTAATGATATTGACAATGATAAGCTAGTATGGGTGCCACCTTCGGTAGCAGCTATGGGAGCATATGCATTCAATGATAGAGTAGCGCAGCCGTGGTTCGCACCTGCAGGATTTAACCGCGGTGGTTTGGAATCTGTGCTTGAGGTTAGAAGGCGCTTGACACAAAGTCAACGTGATGCTCTTTATAATTCCAATATTAATCCAATTGCAACTTTCCCTGGCCAAGGTATTGTAATATTTGGTCAGAAGACATTGCAAAAGAAACAATCGGTATTGGATAGAATTAATGTTCGTAGAATGATGATTGAGGTCCGTAAGACTATTGCTGGATTCTCACGACTCTTTATCTTTGAACCTAACTCTGTCGCAACAAGAGAGCGTCTATTAACGCAGGTTAACGATTATCTTGCTAGCGTACAGGCAGCTAATGGTCTTAACGAATTTAGAGCGGTATTGGATGAAACCACTACTACCCCAGATTTGATTGATAGAAATATTATCAAGGGTAAGATCTTTTTGAAGCCTACTACTGCAGCGGAAATCGTCTTGTTTGACTTTACTGTCACACCTAACGGTGCAGCATTTAGCGAGTAATTTTATTAATGGGGTGGGGATTTATTCCCCACCCTGTTATATTTTTTTAGTATTAGTGTATTTATTGTAGGATGTTTATTAAAATAAAAATGAAGATGGAGATTTAGAATGCCACAGCCTTTTGAAGTTAACGCGATGCTGGCAGATACCTTTGAACCGAAGAGACAAAATAGATTTTTGTTTCAGTTCGTTGATGATACGCTACCGGCATATATCGCAAGAACAGCTGCTCGGCCCTCTTTTACACAGGAAACGATCACTATTGATTATTTGAACACCAAAAGATATCTTAGTGGTAAGTTTGAGTGGAATACGATGACTATTGGGCTACATGATCCTATTGCACCTTCAGCAGCTCAGAAGGTTATGGAATGGGCTCGACTAGCTCACGAAACAATTTCTGGTAGAGATGGATATGCAGCTTTTTATAAGAAGAATTTTAGTCTTATCGCCCTTGATCCTGTCGGTGCTGCAGTAGAAAAATGGGAAATCAGAGGGGCATTTATTACAGATGCGACTTTTGGCGAATATGATATGGCCTCTAGTGAAGTACTACCCATTGATCTTACTATTCGTATGGATGAGTGTATATTAAGATACTAAAAAGTATATTAGATTATAATAATGGTTTTTTAAGGTTTTTATTTTTTAAATGTTATAAAAAGGACAACTATGAATGACCGAAATAAATGTTGATTTGAAAGACGAAGAGAATAAAGTTAATGAAGAGCAAGGCTTGTCGCCTGAGGAAATAGCTGGAATTGAAAGAGCCCAACAGTTGGGCAACGTGGCAAATCAGGCTTCTGCCTTTAGAGTACCTACAGAGTTTGTGCCTATTCCTTCATTTGGCTTAGTGTATCACCCCAACAGTCCCTTGTACAATATCAAAGAAATTGAAGTAAGATTTATGACAGCTGCTGATGAAGATATTCTTACTTCAAGATCTTTGCTGCGCAGCGGTAAGGCTATTGATGCCGTTTTGCAATCCTGTATTATAGATAAAAGAATTAATGCTGAAGAATTATTGTCGGGAGATAAGAATGCTCTTATTACTTTTCTTAGGGTAAGTGGCTATGGGCCTGACTATAAAGTAGAGATAGATTGTCCTTCTTGTGCCGAAACATCTAAATATGAATTTGATTTAAGCAAGTTGCAAATGAAAACTTTGGATATTGAACCGGTGGCACCGGGTGAAAATAGATTTCAATATCAATTACCTTCGGGCACTGATGTCGAATTTAAATATCTGAACAGTGCAGAAGAAAAAGCTATTTCGGATGTGCAAGATAAGCTAAAAAGATCTACTAATTCTCCCATTGATAGAAATGTTACCACACGATTAAAAAATGTTATTATTTCTGTGAATGGTGATAATAATCCAGCGATGATTAATCAATTTGTAGATTCTTTAAATGTTAGAGACTCTAGATCTTTGAGAAAATATGTAGAAGATAATACTCCAGATATTGATATGAGTCAAGATTTTGAGTGCCCTCATTGTGGTCATAGAGGGGAGGTGGAGGTACCGATTTCGGTCGGTTTCTTTTGGCCAGACGAATGATAAGGAGCCCTTTTATAAAGAGCTATTCGATGTAGTATATCATGGTCGAGTTACTTTTCAAGACGCTTACAACATGCCTGTTAATTTGAGAGCTTGGTGGATAAAAAGAATTAACTGGACAATGGAGGAGCAGCGGAAGGCCGAAGAGAAGGCCCATAGAGAAGCAGAGAGAACAAATAGAAAATAAGTTACTATCCCTTTACTATGTTTTTTGGTAAAGGGATATTTATTTTGTATCTTTCCCTAAACGAGAGAGTAAATGCCCGATATTAGTAATCAACTAAATAAAGCTACGGGTGATCTAGCAACTAGATTTACCGACACTACTCAAATTACAGAAAGTTTTTCTGCGGCTTTGGATAACGCTGCTAAAAAGTTAACTACTGCTTTTGGAGAAGCCGAAGAAGCTGTAAAAAGAAAAACCAGATCTGATAAAGGTACTAAAAGAGGCCCGCGTGCAAAATTAGAAAAAGAAGTAGAAAAACAATTAGGATTACGGGTTAAGATGGAGAAGCTTCTTGTTAAGGGATTGCAAGGTTTACAAAAATCAGTAGTAGGGTTGAGTAAGGTTGGAATAAAGGGTTTGGTAGCAGGTTTTAATTTACTAAAAAAATCTTTATCTTCGGTGGCATCTAATATTGGCGGTATGTTTAAAAAGATACCTGGAATAGGTAAACTTGCTGCAGGTGGGCCTATTGCTGCTATTACTGGAGTAGTAGGGCTTCTTGTTAAACAATTGTTGCAGGTTAGTGATACAATTGCAGAAATTTCAAAAGATACGGGGTTGGTCGGAAACAATTTAATAAAAATGAAAAAAAATGTAATAGATGCTACTGCTGGGTTGCATGTTTATGGTATAAGTATGAAAGATGTGGGTAAACAAGCTAGTGCTTTAGTAGACTCGTTGGGTAATGCTAATCTGGTTACCACAAGGCTTTTAGATGTAACCTCAAGACTCGCCAAGGCTACTGGAATGAGCGCTCAAGAATCAGCTAATTTGGCCACTAATCTCATAAGAGGATTCGGAAAAACTGCTCCTCAAGTTGAACAATTTTCCAAAAGTATAATGAATTTTGCTACTAATTCTGGTGTTAATGCTCGTAAGGTTATGAGAGATATTGCAAACGATAGCAATCTTACTGCCATATATTTGAGCCGCGGCGAAGATTACATGGCCAAAACTGCTATCATGGCCGCCAAGATGGGTAAATCTATGGCTGAAAATATGGCCACCACAGATGTTTTCCTCGACATAGAAGCAGGATCTGATGTAGTAGGTAAGCTTAATCAATTTTTTGGTGGTAATTTAAATGCCTTAAAAATGTATAACCTAGCTATTAAACAAGATACTATTGGGGTTATGAAAGAGCTAAATAAGGTTGTAGGTACTCCCGAAGGAATAAGCCAATTAGACAGATATCCTGGTATAGCTAAGCAATTGGCTAGTCAACTTAATTTGAATATTAAAGATTTTAGAAATCTGAATAAAGTTATAAAGGAAATGGAAACAGCGGCCAAAGGCCCAACTAAGGAACAAAAAGATTTAAATAAGTTCATTTATGAATCAATGACTCTATGGGAAAAAATACAAGGAATAGTTGCTTCTATGATGCTTCCTATGTTTACTCAGTTAGGATCATTGGTTGATGAAAAATTGAAACCTGCCATGCTTGCTCTTGCAAAGTATGCAAAGAGTTTTGCCGTTCAAATGAATGAAGCTATGGGCAAACATGAAAAATTTGGCAAAAAATTGGAGGCCGCATTTCAAGTACTTTTACCGCATCTTAAGTTTATGTTTGATACATTAGGCGAAATACTTGGTGGCGCAGTCGCACGTGGAATGTGGCAAGCAATTAAAGGTAGCGCGCTCGGTCAGATAGTAATGAAGGTTTTAGGAGTGGCTGGAGGTGCTTGGGCTGGAGCGAAAGCTGGAATGGCTATAGGAGGTGGAGTCGGAGCCGGCTTCATGGGAATTGGAGCAATACCAGGCGG
>VTLG01006808.1_pt1 | contig 10497 bp, 14 predicted proteins | sample 4694571 | NCBI WGS metagenome assembly VTLG01 (sample SAMN12604809, study PRJNA352737) | marine metagenome | biome: ENVO:00000447; feature: ENVO:00000209|ENVO:00000569|ENVO:01000036; material: ENVO:00002151; isolation source: viral sequences binned using virsorter ... | reverse complement strand
TATATTTTCCTAACGAGCCGTTTGAAGCAACTTTAAATCCGAGAAGTGCAACATCTTCTTCAAACCCAGGATAAGATACTCCTGCAAGATTTGCTTTGTCTACGGTAACTGCTAAGTCAGCGAATGAAGCAGTTTCAATACCAAGTGCTTTAATCTGAGCACTGCTCAGAGAACCAGCACTGATGTCGAAACTTGATTGTTTTGGTTTAGTAAGAGCCATTGTCTTGGCCTCTTACTTAGGGTTAGCGTCTTTAACTGTTTTTATCGCAGTATGGAAATCAGCATATCTTGTTTTTAATGTTGCGTTATCATCTATAGCGTGCCAGAGCATATCTAGTTGGTCGCCAATTGGTGGGTATGCAGAAGCCCGAGTTCGGGCATAAGCCTTTGCATCATATGCTGTTTGTAATTCTGTTTGTTTAGCCAATATAGCATCATTAGTAATACTAGTAGGATTACCATCATGCCAAGTAATATTATTTACATCATTACCACTAACTGAAACATTAGCATCAGACTTAATAGCAAGAATAGATTGTATAATATCTGTCATGCTCCTATCTCCATTAATGTCATGGTTGCTGCTTCTGTAGAAATCTCATTCCAATACACTGAAGTCAAACCAGGATTTCTCTGCTGTACTGTATAAGTTAATGCAGATGTACTGTTGGGACTATGTAACCAAAACCCCGACATTACGAAACCAAATCTTTGATCCCCATGAGTGGATGGAAAATAAGCAGGACCACGACCAAACCCATAGTCAGATGCGCCGCCAGGATAACGAGTTGATGTTACCGTTTCATATAAACAAACAGCAGAGTTATATTGGTTATTATCATTAGCTCTATAACCAGTACTTGAACCGTTTATAATTACAAAAACTTTACTTGTAGTAGCTGAACAAGTAATTGATCCAGTTGTAGAGGTATTTGTATAGGTTGAATTTGTTGTAGTATCTCCTACACCAGTATCGGTTACATGGATTACTTGTAGAACTTTACCACCACCAGCCGTTGCCCAACTTGCTACACCAGCAGTAGTTGCAGTTAATGCTTGTCCACTTACTGTAGGTGGTTTATTAGGTAGTGTTAGTGTATAACTTGTTGCACCACTATGAGGTCCTGATTTGATTTTTGTATAGTGTGCATTACCAGTTTCACAATACAAGTTTATAGACGATGCAGTACCACTATTCTTTACATCTAGAACATTACCATCATAGGTAAGATTAGCTGCAAATGATAATACACCAGAACCATCAGTCTTTAGAAAAGTATTAGCTGCCCCATCTGCTGTGGGTACAGTAAACTCTGGCGTTCCAGAATTTCTTGCAATTTTGTCTACATTAATTTTACTTGCCATGTTACTATTTATTCTTTCTCGTTATTAAAATTTTTATCTCACTACTCTATTTACTATCGTATTGTTACTGGTGGATCGGACCAAGGATCTGGCATTACCACATCTTCTACATTAGCAAATATAGTAGGCACATCACGCAAATCTTGTCTGTATTGTTTAGTCACAGCATCCATAGCAACACCCGATTCGGATGCTATAAAGGATGCACCGTCACTCATTTGTAACAGTTGATTCCTTACAGCCCTTACATCTTCCCAAGTTTTAAACATTTTCTTTCCTCACAATAACGGACTCATCACCCAACCTCTTGTATAAAAAATATGGGTGTATGACGAATGGGCGTAATCTGACCTTACATTTAGTTGACCACTACTATTAACTGGACAGTTCACCATCCACGGGGAATTGACATTAAACATATCCCAATTCTGAGAGTCGGGACCAACATGAATTGTTGAATGACCACCACCTAATTCGCAATATTGTGCTATAGCCAACCCTTGAGGTCCACAGGGCCTCGGCAGATAATCTGCGCTCATCGTGTAAGAGTGCCAACCTGTGCCATAACCAGAGCCAGACACGTTCACGAACTGATTGGTGTAATCAGTGCGAATCGTTCCAATATTCCCTACTTGAGAAACCCTAGATTCATTATAAATGTTATTCGAGGCATCTTGTTTAAATGCATAAATGCAACGGTCATTGCCATTGTAGAACCCACCCTTGGCTGTGTTTAGTGTTGGAGCTGTAGGACTACTAATCAATTGACTAGCAGTAATCGTGTTATTGCCAGCAGTTACTACTGCGCTATCATCAATATAAAGGTAATTGAATTGGGCAGTCCCACTCGTATCGGATCGTGTGAATGTCACATTCGCACCTTTTACTATTTGGGTGGTTGTTCCAGCGTGATGGTACTGGAAGGCACCATTCAACAGCATAGTGGTTGCACTTCCTCTTGTGAATACAGGACGTATTTTATAACCAGTAAATAATGCTGCAATTTCACCAGAAGTCATACCAGCTGCTGCCCAAGCATTATCTCCTCTTAAAAAGGTTGTTGCAGAAGCAGTTCCTGTTGCAGAGAGTTCAGCAATGCCAACCGCATCATCCGCCATCTCAGAATTACCAATAGCATTTGCTGCAATCTGCGTTGCCGTTATAGTATCATTGGCAATATTAGTGGCTGTCCATTTACCACCAGCCGGTACATCTATGGCTGTGCCACCTGTGCGTTTTTCTATTTGGTCTACTAGTACTTTACTCATTTCGGATTATCCGTTCTTACTTTGTTATAGGCAATTACATATGCATCCCATTTCGTTGAGTCACTACCTATTTCTTTTTCTGTGTATGCTTCCATAAAGTCTGCGACTGATGGATAGGCAATTCTACGAGTAGCTTGTACTGTCTGTAAAGCTTCTGCCGTTGTGGCTGCTCCATCTGCGGCATCTAATTGCGCTGATGTAGGCTCTGGTTCAACAGCATTCCATGTTTTTAAATATACGCCACTACCATCATCTTGTAAAATAACTTCTGTTTCAAAATCAGGTGTTCTTCCAAGATGGGCTATAATTTTATTTGCTAATGTTGCCATATTCTTTATACTCCTGCCAACTTAAATGCGCCCCACTGACTATAAGCAGGACCGGACGATGTGGTTATAGTTCCTGAACTAAAGGACACCCATATATACCATTCAACATAATCTGCAGCAGACAAATCAAATACACCCATAAATGTTTGAGCCGCAGAAACTGTACTATTAGCTGGCGTACCCCAATAAATTTTCTCACTGGCAGACCCGTTGAGATACATCCAGTTACCCAACTGATGTATCAGCGCACTCGTCCCGCCTGTTGAAACAGAGGATCGAGTCCATACAACATACTTACCCGCTTCTCCTGCTGGGACTGTAAATTTGGCATTTGCTGCGTCATAACAACTCCCAGTGTCATACACTTCCGTAGTGGCAGTCATTTTGTTATAAGCGCCACTTGTCAATGATTGGTCTGCTGGGTTATAAGCAGCGAATGACGGTGTGTTATCGCCGAGAGCTGCCCAACTATTATCACCTCTTAAAAAGGTTGTTGCAGAAGCAGTTCCTGTTGCAGCTAGTTTAGCAATAGTAACAGCATCATCTGCAATTTCAGAACTAGTAACAGCATTCGCTGCAATCTGTGTAGCCGTTACTGTATCTGCAGCAAGAGCTGCTACACTCAACTGGCCAGAACCATCTGTCTGTAATACTGTTCCTGCAGCACCATCAGTTGCCGGCAATGTAAACTCTGCGGCACCAGAACTAGTCTTTACTAATTTGTCTACACTTAATGTTCCCATATTATACCACCGTCCAATAACCCAATACTGTAACTACATAAGGGTCTGAAATTGTAATTGGCCCAGCTGACTGAGCATTTACTGTTGATGCCACACTCATGTTAGCATCAATAGTTTGTGCATTAGTTCTCATAATGGCATTTAATCCTAATGTCTGGTCTTGTATTGGAGATGGGTCTGCTTTCAGCCCAAGATAAACAATCTCCAAAGTCTGTGTACCAGCAGGAGGCGGGTTGCCTGCACCAAAGTCTAGTGTTGTACCAGACACAGCATAAGCACCAACCGACTGTTTAACACCAGAAATAGATACAATAATACTCGCAGGAGTTTGTACACTATTTGTTAGTGTAAAAGATGTATCTGTTCCATTTGGTGATAAGAGTTGTGATGGGTAATCACTGAATCTTGGTTGTTCGCCTATATATGACATTTATTCTTTCTCTTTATAGTATTTATTATATCAATTAAGGGGCCACCCATAATTGTGCAGCTTCATCCCAACTATAACTTACTGTATCGGCATCAGAGGGTAAAGCGACAGGTGGAACCCAATCCATATTGGCATCTAAAGTCCATGAAGCATAAGGTTGTGGCTTTACAAATACTTGATGGGCATGATCCCATTTATAACCAGGTCCCGGAAATTGTTTCCTAAAATTATTATTATATGAACATTGAATCCAATTAAATGCATCTCCAACTGATCCACTATTAATAAAATCCTGTTCAGCGACAATAACTCGTTGAACTATTCCCTCATTATTTATTTGTGCAAAATGACTCATATTTTTAATCCTTTTATTATAGATACCTAATAATTACGATGCCCGAACCGCCATTACCAGCAGCTGTACTGTTGGCTCCCGATCCTCCACCACCAGATCCAGTGTTAGCTCCACCATTACCTCCTGACGGATTACCTGTTGATCCTGCCCCACCAGGATTTATTCCACCTGTGCCACCAGCACCGCCACTACCGGACTGATTACCGCCGCCACCGCCACCACCGATTCCACCAGCACCTCCAACGGTGCCACCAGTATGACCGGCTCCACCTCCGCCTCCGGCCCAATAATAACCATTTCCATCTAAATCATTTAATGTTCCTGCTCCACCGACTCCACCGGCAGTCGCACCAGAGGCACCATTTGCACCAGCTGCGGCAGAACCGCCTCCACCGCCCCCACCACCGCTGGGTGAATGGGAAGATCCGCTCCCGCCTGGGTTTCCTTGTGAAGGAGATGTACTTGGAGTATTGCCTGAACCACCACCAGCATTATCCGTACCTCCACCTCCTCCTGATCCGCCGGGCCGACCGGTATGGGCAGGATAACTTCCTCCACCGCCACCACCAGCAGAAGAATATGACAAGCCTGAACTTACATTACCATCAGTGCCTGGTTGTCCGGGTGCAGCAGCACCACCAGAACCACCGCCACCAACAACAATAGAATAAGTTTGTTCAGTTAGAGCAACACCTGTAATCCATCTATATCCACCAGCTCCGCCACCACCAGAATGTTGAGAGCCACCACCACCAGCACCAGCCACACAAAGAATATCTACATTACCACTGCCAGCAACAACCAAATTACCAGATGTTGTAAACGTATGAACACTATAAGAACCATAAGTAGTTTTTGTTCCACCAGTTGCATCAAACATAGGAGATAAAGTAGCATCTGTTCTAGATGTAACCGCTAACCAACCTTGAGTAGCATCAACATATACTATCTTTACACCATTTCTCTCACCCCTAAGCATTAAACTACCAGTCTGGCCCTTAATATTCAAACCATTATTCTCAACGGTGACATTATTAGTCGTCCATGTGCCTGCATAATCTACGAATTCAATAGTATCCCCCACACTAGCGGAAGCCGGTAGGGTTGCAGTAATTGCGGCCGATGTTGTATTGATTGGATATCCTTCTCCAGCAACAGCAGTAAAATTTGCAGTCTTAACTGCTTGCCAAGATGTTCCACCGGCCACCTCTGCCCAACTATTATCCCCTCTTAAAAAAGTATCAGTTGAAGCTGTGCCTGTTGCGGATAATTCAGCAACACCTACAGAATCATCTGCCATATCAGCTGCCGATATTTGACCAGCAGTAATATCTTCGCTTCTTATAGTTGTTCTTGCCATTTATTAAAATCCTTTATGATGGTTTAGTTGGCCATACCACATCAGTACTAGCCTTTGTTCCACCAGATTGTTTACCAGTAGTAAAATCATAAGTTATTGCATCTGTTGTTATGTCTCTTAAAGCTTGACGATAAGTTTCCATCTCCGCAGACATGGTAACATCAGATAAAGCATAAAAATCTGTTTCGGCTAAACGTCTATTACGTTCTTCTCTTACCATTTTCCAATTAGATTTATTTACCCCTTCGTTAATTTCATCAGCAGTTGGGAAAGCAGCAATATTATCATCCCAATCAACAGTAACATTGCCTGCGCCATCATTTTCAACGTGAGGAAAAGCCTCACTGTTAATAGCAAATAAACCTCTTCCGAAATCCATTGGTTCAACGCCTTCGGGACAATGATATATAGTCATTCTTAATATCGCCTTGTTACTGACATTGCAAATTGAGTAGCTGATGTTCCTGAATACCAAGTTACTGTTTGGTCAGAATCTACATTTTTAAGCCATGGTTCAGCAACATGACCAGCCGTATCTACAGCGTGGCGATTGTTATAAGGTGAAGGACCAGATACTCTACCATCACTACTAGTATTAGTAGTTTCAAACATAGTTACCAGAGAACCAATAGCACCTATCTTTACTCCAGAAGTTGCACTTGGTTCATTAGCACGGGATGTAGAAATATTAACCCAAACATCTAGGAAACATTTAAACGGAATAACTACACGAGTATTAGTTGAATCCCACAAATTTCCTACTGAAGTTTTACTAGTTGTGGCAGCCATCTTATTAAAATAAGTAGCGCCCACATCTTGGTTAGATGTAAGAAAACGATGTTCAAATAGTGTTTCTTTATGATTCAAAACTACCCATGCATTGTTCGTTTCTATAAGAGTTACAAAATCACTCTTTTCGTATCCTGTCCATATTTCTGTTGAACTTGAATCAAGAACTTGTAATTTATATGTTGATGTCGCACTCGCATCTGCCATAATACTAATCATACAAGTGGCTAAACCACTAGTACCATTTGCCGGCAGTGTAATAGTTCTTGTTGCAGCCGAAGCATTAGCAGTAATGACTAAATGAGACTTTGCGGTTATGTCACCACTGACAATTGTATAGTCAGCAGTTTTTCTTTGTATATTGGTAGACCCGGTAGTAATCGCAGTCCCACCAATTGTTAAAGCGCCAGAATCTGTTATTGCCAGAGTCTTCCCAGCTGGAATCGTAATAGTACTACCTGACTGGGTGTTTATCGTGTTTACTAATATTGTACTTGCCATGGTTTTATTCTCCTACCATATCGTTAAATCACCAGCAATGGTCACATCGCCGGTGAAGGCTATCGGCCCAATCAGACCTTGATTTGAATCTGCATCAACTGGAATAGTTATGTTGGTTGCAAATGCTGTATAGTTTTTGTAGACATCACCTTCTGTTGTTAAATCTGGAACACTACTTACTTCGGTCCATGTCATATTACCGTCTAGATATTTACCAGTAGCAGGAGTTCCACTAGTGGCGAGTTGACTCAAACCTACAGTATTTCCACCAACAATAGTAATCTGTCCTATATCAAGCACACCTACCACTTCCATTTCATCAGTCGCCACTAAGGCAGCTGATAATGTGATAACAGTAGGATTACCAGCAATCGTATAAGAACCATCCTGTTGCTTAACACCATTAATAGTAATAAACAAACTCTGCTCATTAGGAGCCTGCCATGAAAGTGTATGGGTTGCTGATGTAGAACTAGTTACTGAAAATCTTTTCAGTTCACTATTCTTTAATTCAGCTTGACCGATATAGGACATTAGTTAGTAATCTCCAATACACTAATAAAACATTCTAGATCCCCAGCAGCCGATGCAGTTGCTCTCATCTTATCACCACCAGTTCCCAAACTCGCATTACGCAAGTTAATAGGTTTGTCTAGTATGAGAGATGAATCAGCAGGGACTTGCACTGTCTTAGCAACATGAAAAAAGCTTGGGGCAGACGTTCCTGCACCGTCCGTTGATACTTCAATATTAACTGTTGCGGCATTTGTACCATCGACATTGGCAATATATATTGAATGTACCACTGAAGAATTAACAGTTGAAGGTACTTGATATATATCTGTAGCTGTGGCTAGTATAGCGACACCTTTATTTGTAAATGCATTAGCCATTATCTATTCTCCTTTATCCTAACGCCAGCGCCATAGCAGCTGCATCAGATACTACTTCTTTAAATGACGGCTCTGCTCCAGCTCCATTACTTGTAAGTACTTGGTTAGCTGTTCCTGGTCCTGTAGTTGTTGAAACCGCAGATGAATCCCAAGTAATGATTTGACCATCTGTACCGTCTTTTATTCCTTTTACATCTAGTTTTGTTAGTGGCATAATTGTGTTCTCTGTTATTTATTCTTACTACTATTTATACATTTCTATACGGCATTGGAGGTCTTAAATGGGCTTTCTGCAATGGCCAAATATAAAAACCTAGTTCCGTTATAACCTAAGTTCCCATCAGAAGTTCTGATCTTAAACCCATTGGCAAGACGATCAAGGCCAGGATCTTGATCCATAGTTCTTTCTGCACTATTTAAGTTAGGAGATAACCACCTTTGAGAAGCTGCGTTTAAATTACCTACAGGTATGTCCCAATGTTCACCACGATCTATCGCTTTAATAAGGATAAACTTAGGATAAAATCCTGTGTATACAAAGGCTCCCGATGTATTGCCATTTCCAAAATACCTTCCTATCTTTGAGTATCCTTCTACGGAATGGAAGCAATATAAAATACTTTGATAAGTAGAATTATTCAAACCATCATCACCCAAATAAATAATACTTCCTGTGGGACCCCCAGGATAATCTCCACCATCAAATACACCATCTTTTGGCCCAGCCGCACCACTACTCTGGAGTTGTAATATTTCTTCCCAATTCTTTGGTGTTCCAGTCGAGCCATTAAAATCAGACCCCACTCTCCAAGCATCACTAGCATTGTATGGTTTGCCTATAACCAGTTCTGGTCGTTGCGAGAGTCCATGTCCAATCGTGGCATCAGCTGCTGTTGCAGGATCATCAAACTTAACTACAGAAAATCCAGCAGCCGGATTTGCGCTTACCAGAGTATCTATTGTTCCAGTTGTATTTGCAACCGCTGTACCACCGCCTTTCCAGTTCCAAGAAACATAGGTATAACTATTTCTATTCGTGTTATCTGCATTAGACGCCCTGTAGATAACCGTAAATCCATCAGAGTCAAATGATTGCAAGTTAGATGTTGTATTACTACCATTAGTTTGAGCATTGATTTCATTTTGATGCAAATAATATGTTGCTCCTCTAATTGAATCATAGGCCATATGTGAGCCAGTACTATTCCTGTTCTTTAGCCAAACAAAGTCAGGCTGGAAACCAACACCGGTTACAGCCTGAGTTCCACCATTGCCTGTATAAAAAACCTCATTAAAATTATCACCGGTTTCTACACCAGAAAAAGATGGCGCCGGTAAGTTATCCGTACAGAGCGCTGAGTAGCCTGCCGGAGGAGCATAATAGAAGTCTCCCTTTTGGTTACTGTCCTGATTGCCTTGTGCTGTTTTTTCACTAGCAAAACTAGAATCCTGACCAAAATTGGCTATTACGGTTGCTGTTTCTGCATTATCTAAATCTGACATAGCCGGAAGGATGCCAAGAGTTAGATCAGTTGCAGTTAGTAGGTCGGTAAACCCGGCACCTGTTTTAGATGCTCCACTTGTCGGGTCTCCACTATTCTGCCAAGTATTATTCTTAGCCCAATAAATCGCACCGTTATCCATATCTACCGCACAACCAATTATGTCTCCAACGGTATAAGAACTTCCGTAACTTCCACCACTCGGACCTAGCGTATTACCGTTAGATGAATAATATCCTCTTGATCCAGATTGGCCCATATAAGTCCCAGTTGCATCTGGCGCACCAATTCCAACAGCTTGGTAACCACCAACTTTACACAATGTTTCCCAGTACCACTTACCGCTAGACGGTATCTCCATCGTAGCTTCAGTAAACCCATTAGAACTTCCACCTGTGGCGGGAGTGACAGCCTTTAGGTTGCCTTCTGAAAATGCAGTCCATCCAGTTTGTATAATATTCCTAAGAGGATTCCATGTGCAAAAATTATTCATAGGGCTATCAGGCATAGAATCATTTGCACCAATATTACTCGGTGTAAAATAATTATAGTTCCCTGAGTGGTCTGCACCAATGCCACCTTCTGACCAATCAGATTGTATCAGTAGTTTGGTATTTGCGTCCGATGTGAATGGGGTTGTAGGCACAGTATATCGTCCTGCATCATATCTATTAACACCTTTAGTAATACGAACCTCATCTATGTAACCATAGCAGGTTTGACTAAAACCATTATTATTTCCAATCACTATCGGGTTGCCTGAATAATTCCAATTCGCAATTTTAGCCGTACAAGCACCAATACAGGTGCCGTCAACTAATAAAGCGTGTGTAGTTCCATCAGATGTTACAGCAATATGATGCCAAGTATCATAAGCCCAACGAGTAGCACCCAAATCAACCTTTATATCAGCAACCGTTGCACTATTCTCAGAAGCATACCATCGTACCCTTCCTTGAGTA
>VTLG01005054.1_pt1 | contig 10497 bp, 10 predicted proteins | sample 4694571 | NCBI WGS metagenome assembly VTLG01 (sample SAMN12604809, study PRJNA352737) | marine metagenome | biome: ENVO:00000447; feature: ENVO:00000209|ENVO:00000569|ENVO:01000036; material: ENVO:00002151; isolation source: viral sequences binned using virsorter ... | reverse complement strand
GATTTTGATAATGGTAGTTGTGTATTCCCTCCTCCTGTTATTTATGGATGTACTAACCCCGATGCAGATAATTATAACTCACAAGCTACTCATGATAATGGTAGGTGTCAGTTTCTTGGTGGACCAGTAGATAATGGCACAGGAAACGAAACACAAGCGAATAATACTGTGTATGGTTGTATGGATATAGACGCATCCAATTACAATGATAGAGCAGAAGAAGATGATGGTTCATGTGAATATGAAGAATATGAATGTGAATCTAATAAAACTTATTTTTATAATGGTATGGAATTTGGAAACTATTCTAGAGACTCTAATTCTCTGAATATAACAGTAGATATTGATACTGATTGTGACCAAGATACATTACCTGTTATGGTTTATTATGACATAGGTCATATGAAAGTGAATGATGATAACGAAACAGTATGGAATGGATATATGTATAACAACTATTTCTTTAATGTTACTGGTTGGGAAGGCAACGAGTATAGATTAACATCTAGTCCAGATTACTTTACTGAACCTTATACTGGATGGTATATGGTATATGTAAACCTGTACGCAGATTGGGATAGAGATGGTGTATATGATTATGTAACATACTTTTACATAGACGAAATTATATTGGAGGAAGAGTGAAAGCACAACAAATGCTTATACTCACTAACATGTTAGCAAAAATAATTTCCGATTTAGATGATGTAAAGGCCGAATTGAAGAAGTCAACATTTGAGGAATCTTACCATGAAGAAGAATAGATACAACAAATTGTTAGAAGCGATAGGAGAGACAGGTGAGTGACTCCGACAGACATACTAACAGTACTGGCCATTTTACTAGCAGGATTAGCGATAACTCTTATGAGTGTTGTTATACTGTCAGCGACATTGAAAATAATGTCACGATTACAATTACAATTACCGAAGAAGAAGGTAATGAAAAAGAAGACCGAGAAGGAACAAAAGAAAAGGAGGACTGAATATATGAGTAAAGAAGCAAGTGAAGGAATAACGTTCAACGATATTTTTATGTTTATGATTGCTGTACCGTTAGTTTTGCTCTGGGTTGGGTTTGCAGGTTTTGTTATACACACAGGACTTAATAATTCAGCTGTTCTTGAGAACATTGAAGCATATACAACTTTGATAGCAATCCTAGGAGGGCCAGCCCTTCTTATTATCAAAGATGCGTTAGATGTATGGAAACAAGAACAAGCAGAAAAAACAGCTTTCTATAAGGTAAAAGCACAAGCAGTTATTGACTACAATCTATCGTCTCAACAACAAGCTCAATTAATTGAAGCTAACGAACAGGCACACGACCACAAAGTCGTCAAAACAGTAGCAAAAAAGAAATAAGGAGAAATAATAAATGGCAAATTACGCAGTAAACGATTTCACTGAAACCGCAAGCGACCTAGCAGGATGTCTAGCACTATTGGAAACTAAATTAGAAACAATAGATGATGGTAAGGCAATCAAGCTAATCGAGATACATAAAGTCGGTAATCAGTTCGCATACGCCCTAATCACTATAGCTTAGACATAAGCTTTATATAGTCTTACGTTCTAATATTATTGTGGCTCCTAACAGACCACGAACCCACAGGATAACTTACGCAATTTGCGTCTCTCTGGGGCCACACCAATAGGAGGAAAAAATATGGATTGTAATTGTAAAGAATGCAACTGTGAATGTTGCAAGTAACGAAACCTTTATATAGTGCTACCACATTATAATAAACAGGTGAATACCTATGGCAAACGAAACAAACAACAACACAGCAGCCAATGAGACAGCAGATGAAGGAAATGTCACTGCTATTATTGACACTGTGACAGAATCAGGTCTATTAGATACTATCATGGACGAACCGTTACTCATGGCATTATGTGCTGTAGTACTAGGTATGGGCGGATACATCGCTTATACTGTACCAGCTGTAAAAGAGTTAGTCTTTAAATACATAAAGAATAACGAAGCTGAGTTAACCGCTTTACTTGATAAAAATCTTACAAAAGCCCAACAAAAGGTTTTTGAAAAAATGGATGAGACAGCGCAAAAGCACGTTAAGGACTCTTTGGTCAAGAATGTATTAATTACAGCTTGGGATGAAAAAGATGACGAACTTGCAGCATTAGTCAAATCTAAAGTTAAGGCCGCAATCGACGAAGCCAAGTAATGGACGTCGAAGGGTATGAACAGCGATTACGCTTACGAGTCGGAGAAGGGGAATATGAAAGACATAAAGAACTTGTCCGGCTTCTTGCCCGCAATCTCGCGCTTGAAGACGTGCTTTGGGAAGAAATTCTTGTATGTATTGGGGACGTACACTCTCGAACAGAGCTCTTGCGACAGAGAAACCAGATTGTACGTGATATTCATACTGAGTTCCGTGCTCTTAATATAGAAATTCCTACTGTAGTCGAAAAGAACAGTGAGAGTTTCTCTAAAATTTTGGAGGAGATAATAGATGACAGCAGTGAAGAACGAAAATCTGATGAAGTCCGCGATTAGCGGAATGGCTGCCCAAGACTCCAGAAAATTAGAAAAGATTTTTAAGATATGTAGAAAAAGCGATAAGAAGATGACTCTATTGGTTAGAGCCTTCTGTGAAGCTTATTTAATAGATAACAAACAAAGACCACTCAAACTAAGACCATTACAAGAATCAATAGTGGTTAAAACGTTAACATACCCTGATGGAGATGAAGATAAGCATCGTAAACTTGCTATATTGGCTCCACGTGGCTCGGGGAAATCATTTGCGCTCTCGGTAGCTGTATGTGTCTACATGTTCTTTAATAGATTTAGAGATTTAATTTTTATCTTGGCTCCAACTGAGGACCAAGCTTCACTTATATTTAATTATTGTTATAGGCATTTTGCTGATAACACATTTCTTAATGGCTTAATTGACCATTACAGGTTTCACAACAAACCTAATATCACAATGAAGGGAGGGACAGTGCTACGTAGAGCCCCATTAGCTCCATCTAATCAGGGACAAGCTATACGTGGACAACATCCTACATTTTGTATTGTAGATGAGAGTCCTCTAATTGATGATAAGTTATTTGTTGACAATGTAGAGCCCGCTATAGTTTCTAATAAAGCCCCTTTTATTAACTTAGGTACACCGAAAAGTAAAGAAAACCACATGTGGCGCTATCTTTATGATGATGCATATAGCAACACCTTTGAACGAATGGTATATACATGGAGAGATGCAGTAAAGCCGGGGAGGGCTTACTCTGCACCTTATACTGATGATGATATGGCTGAAAAGATGAGGGAATGGGGGGAAGATTCAATATATTGGAGAACAGAGTATGAGTGCGAATTCGTCGAATCGGTCTCGAACATCTTCAATCCCGAATTACTCAAGGCCTGCCTTACAAAAGGACTTTCCTTTGTCCCGGCAGGAAAAGTGTATCCAAATTGTGTTGTGGGTGTTGATATTGGTAAATCAGTTAATAGTACTGTTATTAGCGTTTGGAGTACATCAAAGGACGCAGAAAATAATACCGCAAACCTTATATACATGGAGGAAATCAGTCCTAAGACTGGTGGACACGACATACCATATCAACGTTCACGTATCATGGCCTGTGCTCATGATTATGGTGCTGATAGGGTTATTATTGATGCTACGGGTATTGGTGGTGCTATCGAACAAGAAATAAAGTTAGCATGTATATCTAGTACACCACAGATACAGTTTATACCTTTTATATTTACTGGTGGACCTAGAGGAAGCAAAACACAAATCTATAGAGACTATGTATCTTATGTACAACAGGGACAGGTAAGAGTACCACATCCTGATGGTTTAGAGCCAAAAGATGCTAAAATAGTCAATAAATGGCTTAGAGAACACATGGATTTACAATATACTATGGATGCAGCCAACAAAACAGAGAAGATTGCTGCACCTACAGGTAAACACGATGACTACTGTGATAGTAGTGCTGTAGCATTGCATGCTGCATTGTCAATGTTACCACCTTCTGCGTCGTTTGCAAGCGTATCTATACAACAGACTGGTACTACCCGTCGCACGGAACCTGCACGTGGCCTATTTACTACTACTAGACGTTCACAAAAGGTTAATAAAGGGCGACTAACTGGCTTATAAGGGCCTTTTGAGCGAAAGCTTTATATACTATATTGTACTATATTGAATTGATAGCCGTGGCTCTGAGAGATTATTGGCCTTTTAATAGGCGAAGTTTCGCAACAAAAGGAGAAAACCCTCCATACACACCAGATAGCCCTAGAAGTTATGGTTCTGGTGTTATAAAAAGATTACAATTACAGAATGGTAATAGTCTTTTTGGTAGGAAGGGTGCCGATAAAGAACCTCAGTTAGGTGATTATAAAACATATATGAATGTTTATCTTTCTGACCCTATAGTTAGAACATTAATAGATTTACCATGTATGTACGCCGCTAAAGACGGATATGACATTGTTACAGATAACGATGAGGATAGAGATAATATAAAGGCACTGTTCGATGAAATCAATATGGAACAACTATTATACACATGGCTACGTAACGGAAGGATATTTGGTACATCTTTCCTAGAATGGACTGGGGACAACCTTGTTATAAGGTCTTCTCAGAATATGTATATACAACGTGATGTTAGTGGTCAAGTAAAGTATTACTATCAGGATTTAGGAGATGACAAAGAATCAATCAGATTTGAAGAAGACGAGCTTATATGCTATCGTAACAACCCGTTCGATGATTATGCTTATGGTCTTAGTGACATCCATCCAATTCTTTATTTGGTTGACCTCAAAGATTACGCAGAGCGGGACATCGGTGCTGCTCTCAACAAATACGCTACTAGTCGGTTCGATATTAGTGCTGGACTCCCCGATATGCCTTATGGTCCTGATAAAATTAACGAAATTGTGGACGCATTCAATGCGTTGGCACCCGGCGAAGACATTATTCACGGTAATGATATTACTGTCAAGGAGTTACAAGGAACACAACGAGCATTTGAATATGGTAAATATACTGATGATTTGCTCAAGAAAATCCACGTGGCCCTTAAAGTACCAATAACTATGTTCGATAAGCCTGAACAGGCACGTGCAATATTTGAACCTTACGTTAGACATTTACAATCCGCAGTGGAAGCTGCGATAAATAGTCAGTTGATGCCACAAGTTTTAGGAGGAGATGCTTTATTTAAATTTAGACAAATAAATGTAGATGATGCTTTCGTCAAGGCAAAGACAGATATGATATACCTTTCAGAGGGTGTCCTTTCACCCGGTGAAGTTAGGTCAGAGAGAGGATTGAATCCAGATGGAGTGGAAGAAGTGCAAGAAACTGCAAAGAACGCTAATATCTCTGGAGGAAAAGACCAAGACAAACAAGAGGAGTCTGCAAGGACTGAAAACCGCAGCGCTGGTAACGAACCAGCTGCTAATCCAACGGGGGATAGAGAAGAATGAGCACAGAGTACGACTATGAGCGTTGTATAATAGAAGTTGGCCCAACACTTAAGAAAAGAGGCGTTGAGGACCACCAAGAGATTGCGGCTAATATGTGCCGCATGAGGGTAGAAGACCTACAAACTAAAGATAGACAGTTTGCAGTATCTGCCGGGGGCGGACAGGAACATCAACGCACCTTCGCATTGAATTTAGAAGAACCTGTCCTTACGGATGAGTATATAGAGTTTCCAGTAATCGCTATTACGTCAGGCCCCCACGACGAAGATGGCGACCAAAAGGTCTTTATTGAATCATCTGTATTAGAAAAAAGTGTTGAAAAGTTCACTGAACTGCCAGTTTACTACAATCATCAACGAACCGAGGACGACCTTCTCGGAAAGGCTATCAACCCAAAACTCGTAGAGCTTGAAGATGGTAAAAAGGCAATAAAGATGCTTGCGCAACTTTATAAAGGTGCAGCAGAACAGAATGAAGTGTTAAAGAAAATTGAAAACGGAGATATGACGCATGTCTCTATCGATTGGTTTTCTAAAGATGTAGATGTTTTAGGAGAACCGTTTGCAATGGACATCCGTCCTATTGAGGTGAGTTTTATTGATAATGAGACTCGTACCCCCGTTTGTGACGCATGTACGATAGAAAACGGAAAGGAATGCGATGAACACCGTGAATTCGGTGAAGAATCGGAATCAGAATCGGATTGTGGCTGTGGAGGCCACGAGGAAGATTCATGTGCCTGTGATACACACGGGAACAACAGCGAGGAAATAAACATGGCTGAAGAACAAGTAAAAGAAGTTGTCTCAGAAGCAGAGTCAATCACAGAGCGTGAATTCGCATCTATGAAGACTCAACTTGAAGAGATGAAAGGTAACTATGCTGAGTTAAACTCCAAGCACGAAGAAGCAATCGCTCTCGTATCAAAATTCCAAGAAGAGAAAGAAGCAAGAGAAGCAGCAGAAGCTGAAGCTCGTGTTAACTCTTTCGTTAGTAGCATCCTAGAAAAGGAAGTTGCTCTTGGTAAACTCGAAGACGATGGGAAAGATGCTCGTGCAGAGGAACTCAAAGCATGGGACAATATAAAGCTAGAAGGTTTCAGTATCGCTATGGACTCTATGCCAGTTCCACAAGAAACAGAAAGAACTTATGGAAAAGGCAAAGCCCATGATGCTGAAGAGACTCCAGAAGTCGAAGCTGACGAAACACCACGCATGTTTGCGATGGAAAACGGCAGAATCGTATTCAAAGGAGAAGAGAACTAAGGAGATATAAAATATGGCAATAGTTAAAACAATATTAGTTAATGATGGCGGAGCACCAGCTCGCATCATGAACTTCGAAGCAGCAGAAGCCATCAACGCAGGAGACGCATTAGAATTTAACAGCAGCGCAAAATTAATTGCAGCTGATACTGATGATGTTCCACCAGCAGGGTTTGCATTAGCAGACGCAGCATCAGGAGACTTAGTCTCTATGCTAACCGGCAGTGGAATTATGATTTACGCTAATGTAGACGGAGATTCCGTCGACGTCGCAGTTGGTGATTTGTTGACTATCGGAGAATCTGGAGCACTAGTAAAAGAAGCTTCAGGAGCAGATAAAAACCCATGTGCAGTAGCACTTGAGGCAAACGCAGGAACAGAGGCCCAAGTTAAGGTCTTGGTGTTCTAAGGAGATAAAAAATGGTAGCAGCAGGAACAAACCCCGGTATAGCATCGAGCCAATTAAGCTCAACCGCTAACAGGGTATTAGTAGACTACAAAGACGCAATTCAGGATTACAAAGTCACTGAAATGCCTGTAGTTAGTATGTTTGCAGAGCGATTCACCACCGACACAGGTGGAGATGTCGATATAACATTCGCAAAACCTTCAATGGGTCTAGAACAAATTGAAGAAGGAGCAACACCATCTTATCAGCACACTGACTTGAGAAACGAACGTGTTTCAGTTAAAGAGTTCGGTATCGCAGTAGGTGTAACCCGCAGAATGTTAGAAGATTCACGTTTCTCAGAAATGGAATTGGCTCTAAACGAAGCAAGAAAAGCAGTAGAAAGACATGTAACTAAGCACTTCATATACGCAGTATTTGGAATTGCAGACACTACAATGGGAACTACAGCTAAAGCAGCAGGAACAAACGAAACAGATATCGAGACTTTCGCAACGCATCCACACGGTGGATTCTACGGTGCAAGTCCAGCATCTGGGTCAAGGTTATATGAATACGGTGAGTACACAACCACCGAATTAGGAACAATGGGAAGTCACTACTTCGCATCCGCAGATTCATCTAGTTCAGAATCATCCACTGGTGGAAATTTAGAATTGGCTGATATAACTAAGGCTATTGAGTTAATGAGTGCAAAAGGTATGACACCAGATACTATTCTGATTTCACCAACCCACTACAAGACTCTATTGAATTTAGCTGACTTCACTGCACCTTTCGGAGGAACTAACTCCGCTAGAGGTGGATTAGATTACGTCAATGATGTATCTAATGATGGTGTTGTTGGACAAATTTACGGACTTAACGTAATTGTTAACCCGTTCGTACCTCAAACAAGAGCTGGAATTTTTGACATGAAGGTCAAACCAGTAGCTTACGTCGAAAGACGTGGTCTAACCGTCGAAGAAGCTAACCCCGGATTCGGAATAACAGGTTCATACATGTCCATGAGATATGGTTTGAAAGTTATCCGCCCAGAGGCTGGCTGTATCGTAATCTCTGATTAGATAGGTCAAGTAACATATAAAATTTGGTTTGGGTGACACCACAGTTAAAGTCACCCACCCTATTAGGAAGGAATCATGAAGAAGTTCAAACCAACAAAAATAAAACCAAAGGCGTCTCAAGAATACGGTTTACACAAAGTAAGCACAACGCCAACTCGCATGATGGTCCTAGATGACAGATTACCTTCCAAACAATATATTAAAGCTAGGATAGATGCGAGAATAGATGATACAACCTATAGTGATGGTTGGGATGGTGTAACGGATAGAGCACCGTCAGTCAATTCAGTATACGATAAAATTAATTCTATGGGTGCTGTATCTGACGTATGGACAAGGGAAGATTCGAGTTCTGACGCTAGAGTAAGAACAAACAAAACTGGTTTCTATGGTTTTGGAAATTCTACTGACATGGCGTTTACTGAAATAACACATAAATTAACATTAGATGGTGATTTAAGAGTAGGAGCTATTGATGGCTCTACTAAAGACATATACCTAGATGACGGAGTACAATTCTATAAATATGGGGCATCAGGCTCTACTAGTATGTTACATCTCAACTCATCTAATGGAAATAAGTCTCCTATAAATTTAGCTATCGGGAGCACAGACCCATCTCTTCCTTTAGAGATTAATAAATCTGAAGGTAGCGCATTAAATCTAGATGATGGAACAGGGCTATTCCAAATTGGAGCCGATAGTGCAGCTAATATAGGTATGAACGCTACAAAGATACAAGCCAGAGATGGTAGTGGTAGTGCTTCAACATTAAACCTAAACGCTGCTGGAGGAGATGTAAAACTAAGTAATGGTTCAGGTACCGTTACTGTAGAGAATGATTTAGTTGTAGATGGTAACTTGACAGTTAGTGGTACAGCCACATCTGTTAACACAGAAACAATAACACTAGATGATAATATTATAGTTCTTAATAACAATGAAGATGGTACACCTTCTGCTAACGCAGGTATAGAAGTAGAAAGAGGTACCTCAGCTAACAGGTCTTTAAGATGGAACGAGACAACGGATAAGTGGCAGATACAAACAGGTGATAGTACCTATGGTGATATAGCTACTGGTGGTGGTTCTGTTGAAGGAACTGTTGCAGCTGGTGCAAGTGTATCCGGTTCAAACACTGGTGACGTATCTTTAACTTTAGCTTCAGGTGTTCCTACTGGTGCAGTATCTTTAGCAAGTCAAGGATTAACTGTTTCGGATAAATTTATTTACAATGAAGGTACTGGTAACGAACTTGGTGTAAGTGGCGGGGCGGATGGAAAGCTTGCTATCTTTGGTACAACAGGTGGTTCAGGTACAAATGCACTTACATTAGAAGGTGGTAACTCAGCAGCGTCGAATCCTGCTCTAACTATTACAGGACATATGGAAGCAGATACCAAATCTTTTAATATTCCACACCCAACAGACTCAAAACGAAGATTAGTTTATGGTGCTCTAGAAGGTCCAGAGTATGGAGTATATAACCGAGGAACAGTAGAACTAGATGTCATACCAGAGCGTATAGCAATAGAATTACCTGATTATTGGTTTAAATTATGTGGAGACGATTACACTATTTCATTAACACCATGGGGACCTTATAATATATGGGTAGATGAAAAAACAGAAGATGGCTTCTATCTTAAAACATCAGCAGAAACTAACGTTAAATTTGAATGGATGGTTACTGGTGGAAGAAAAGACGCATTGATACCGGAGGTTGAGCCCATGGCTCGTAATAAAGAATAATGGCACGAGAACGTATTATAACTAAAAAAGACGAGAACGATATACGATTACAGTATGATTCAGGTTCAGACGGATATGAAGTGGAATCCGTTATACGCATGGGAACGGACGGTACGTTAAAGATACAACAGTCTGGTGGCAGTGAAACTAATTTAAAAGGACAGAAAGGACAAAAAGGACAGAAAGGCCAATCAGGTACAGATGGTTCAAAAGGACAAAAGGGACAGAAAGGACAGAAGGGACAAACTGGTGGAACGGGACCAACAGGTCCGACAGGTCCAACAGGTCCAACAGGTGCTAAGGGTCAAAAAGGACAAAAGGGACAAACAGGAGCAACCGGTCCAACAGGTACTAAAGGAGATACTGGAAGTACTGGTGGTACAGGTCCAACAGGTGGTAAAGGTCAAAAAGGACAAAAGGGACAGAAAGGACAGAAAGGACAAACAGGTGCAGATAGTTCTGTAGCAGGTCCAACTGGTCCAACAGGTCCTACAGGTCCGGGAGGTGCTAAAGGAGATAC
>VTLG01015538.1_pt1 | contig 10499 bp, 7 predicted proteins | sample 4694571 | NCBI WGS metagenome assembly VTLG01 (sample SAMN12604809, study PRJNA352737) | marine metagenome | biome: ENVO:00000447; feature: ENVO:00000209|ENVO:00000569|ENVO:01000036; material: ENVO:00002151; isolation source: viral sequences binned using virsorter ... | reverse complement strand
TAAAGCTTTGCTTCACCAGTGCTACTATATTCTCTTGTAGTTAATTTAAGAGTTTTTCCTGAAGTCCAAGAAGCTTGTCTACCAGTAGCTGTCACTGCTGATCCACCGATATTTATACCCCATTTAAATTGCCAGAGACCTTCTGTATAATCTCCTCCAACTGTATATCGAGCTTCAGTTACTTCATCACTATCTATAAAGAATTTAAAATGTGCAAGAGAGTTAGCATCTTGTCTTACACCACTAAATTGAAATTCATAAATAACTTGAGTTGTACCTGTTGGAGGTGTATAAGTGATAACAGAACCTGCTGCATCAGTATCTGTAGTTGTTAAATCCTGTGCATCAGATTTAGTTTGTACAGTTACATTACCAGCTGATGTTGCTATGACTGATCCATCACAAGGAGTAAAGAATTGCTCTAATACTTGTCTTCCTAATGCAGGTTTCTTAGCATAAGTAATAGTTCCATCACTAGCCAACACTAAGTTAGCTGTACCTGAATTACTCCCATGAGTAATATTCGTTGTTTTTATTGTACTCATCCTTCAAGTTCCACTAATAATAGATTATAATTTGTAGCACCACTTGTTGAAACTTGACTAGTAGTACCAGAGCCTCTTGAAATAGTTATCGTATATTCTTGAGCACTTGTTGTATTAGGACTATCTATCATCCAAGGAGTCACTGCATGGACAATGTTTGTAGCAGTTGAATTTCCAGCAATTGCTCTCTGGATTTCTGTACCTGAAGATGAACCTCTATAAAGTTTTACATCTGCATAAGCACTACCATTATTATCTATATCAAGTAATACAAAACCTACTACAAGTATTTTATTACTTGCACTAGCTGGTGTAATAGTTGCATCAATTACTTCATTTTCACTGCCTCCAGAAGTGGTAACATCAGTATTAGCTGTTTCATATACATACTGAAGTACTTTACCTCCACCAGCTGCTGCAAATGCTAATTGACCTGACGCATTAGTAGTTAAAACTTGTCCATTTGTCCCATCTGCTACAGGTAGTTTAAATGCTACATCTGCTCCACCTGTTGTACTAGCAGGAGCATCAATAGATACGCTCCCTGATGTGGAGCCGTTTAGTTTTAATGTCATTTAAGTCTCCGCTAATTTAACAAAGGTTGTAACATTCTCGTTTTTACCTGTATTACCTATCCAGTTAGTGTTATCACCAGCTTCACTATTTAGGTACATTCCTACTTTCTGATTACTTACATCAGTAATGTCTACAATAGCTATTGAATGTACATGTCCATACACTAAACCACCAGAATCATGGACTGAACTTCCATAATTAGCTGTTACTTGAGAATAGCTACTATTATCTGTAGTGGCATAAATATTAACCCCATTATATCTTACTTCATCGTGTGTATTGAATGACCAATCTGTATATATTTGCCAAATCCCTGTGCTAGGAAAAGTAAATATACCAGATGATTCAGACATACCAGTACCTATTTTAGAAAGTGTTGGTGCATTGTCACATCGTTCCCAATTACTAGATACAATAGCTGCACTAACCCAACCAGCAAAGTCTGTATGGACTCGCCATTGATCTACTTCTTTTATTCCAAGGGGTACACTTGAAGCAATCATATCGGTATCTACTATACCGTCTGGTAAACCGCCTACAGAGATTCCTGTAACGGTACCGCTTCCATTAATTGTTATTGGCATAATTTATACTATTGTCCAAGTTTCTCCATCACCTATAGTAACCGTCACTGCATTGTTAATCGTGATCGGTCCTGCAGACATGGCGTTGTAATTGTTTGTGATGGTGTAATTCTGAGTTACGGTTTGACCATTCTCCCAAAATATTTTATCTGAACCAGCACCTGTTGCACCAGCTGCAGAATCACCCCATTCTGGTGCTGTAGCTCCTGAATTCATTACCAGTGATTGTCCAGCTGTACCTTTAGCTAATCTAGCTAACGTATCTGTACCACTTCCATATAGTACATCACCTTGAACAAGTGATACACTTAACTTAGCACCAGTAACTGAATCATCTGCAGGTGTAGTTGTATCAGTTGGGACTGCCCACTCCATACCATTTGAGGTATAACCGAGGAATTTATCAGTCCCTGATGGTGCAGCATGGACATTTAATTTAGCTTCTGCTATGGTGTCATCAGCTATATCAGCATTGACGATTGCACCATCTTTAATTCCTTTTGAATTGACTTCTGTTAATGCCATTAATCAGGTACCTCCGATATGCCTATTGCCTTTTTTTCATCCAACGTAGTTAGTCGTAACCAATTAGCTGGGTACTTAATACCCCTTGACGTAAAAGGCAAGTCAAGTTTAAGTATGTAACCGTAATCTTCTTGTTTAAATTTCGTCATATTGCGTTAGAGTATTTGAAAGGATATTCAGCAAAAGCTGCATATATGTAAGGTTCTCCATCAGCATTATATTCACCATGAGTAGTCCATGGTTTGAATCCATTTGCATGGAAATCAACTACTAAACTAGCTGCATTAGCTAAATTATAGTATTCATCTGCGGGTGTAGCATTAGGATACAGCGGTGCGTTTCTAGGATTGAATTTATTTCTTATATTATCATGTATATGCCAATATGCTGATGCAACTTTTTTAACTAATAAAAACTGTGGTTGAAATCCTGTATAAATAAATGGACCATCCTGTTGTCCAGTACCTATATATCTACCAAACTTACTATAACCTTCTACACCTGCAAATGCATAAGCAATAAAAGTCTTAGTATTTGCATTTGAAATCGCATGGTTTTGAGTAGTAAAGACACTGCTTGTTGGTGCTGTATCGTTCCACATTGCAAGGTCTTCAAAGGCTCCATTTGTATTTAATCTTGCCCAATATTGTGCAGAACTAGCAGTAGTTGTTTGGTTTCTATGGTGATAAACAGCCCAATGTTCATCTCCATCTGTTCCAGACCTAGATTTGACAATTATCATTTCAGGTGCGACACCTAATGAATGTGCTCTAGTTTGTGGGTTAGAACCTGTTCCTGTATAACTAATAATATCCATACCAGCTGCAGCTGCTTCTTTCCAACACCAAGCAACATGTAGTTCAGCAGAGTTAGTTGCCTCACCTCTTTGACTTGAGTTACCAGTTCCTATACCAACAGTAAAGCCATCGGTATCAAAACTTTCAAATTGACCATATGTTGCATATTGATCTTCAGTATTCGTAGCACTTGTTAACAATGCTGCATTTACACCTCTAACTGAATCATAAACTCTATGATGGTTTGTATCTCCACGATCTTTTATCCATACTAAATCAGGTTGAAATCCAACACCTGTTATTGCATGGCCATCAGCATCATTACCTGTATATTCAACAGAATTGAAGTAAGTAGTACCTTTTAAAATAGTAGGTTCAGGTAAGTTTTTAGAACATAATGCTTTAAATCCTGAAGGAACAGGATAATAAAAATCACCTATACCTTCTGAATCTTTATTACCTTGTGCTGTTAAAGCACCTGCAAATGTTCCATCTTGACCAAAATTAGCTTGCCAATTACTCGTTTCTCCCGAAAATGCAGGTTGATAAGTTTCACCTGTTGTAAGAGTAGTATCATGATTACTTGCATCAAACGTAGTTGAGTTTGTTGCACTACCATTTGCCCAAACTCCTTTATGTGAAAACCAAACTTTGTGATTATCAAGATCCATTGCAATCCCTACTATTTCACCATTGGTTAGATTATCAGCAATAGCTCCTGTGTCAAATGTACTACCATTTTTCCAGAAATCATCATAATATACACTAACTGCATCACCTTGAGCATTAGTGTTAGTAGTTTGTCCTAGAAGATAATTTGTATATTGTAATTGTTTATTCCCTGAATTTCTAACATCACTTACACCAATAACATGTTTATCATTTGATCCAGCAACTGCTAAACCTTCCCAATACCATTTCCCTGAATTTACTCCAAAGGTAGTATAGGCTGTCTTATGAGCATCACCTAGATCAACACGTGTAAGACCTTGCCTAAAGGTTAAATTTATATTTTGTACGGCTGCATTGAAAGTACAGAAATTATTACTTGGAGTATCAATTACAGCATCTGCTGTTGCAAAATTATCACAAGTCCAGTTATGCCCAGTACCAGTAGAATCTGCTCCTAATGTTGTAGCAGTTGTATTGGAATTATCAGTAAATTTCAAATGGAAGCCATTATTACCATAACCACCTTCAGTATATTCTATAGGAACCCATTGCCCTGTATCTGCATTTGTTTCACCAAACTTATCTGGTTCTTTAATAGTACCATCTAAAAAATGAATCTCTGCTAAGTATACATCACAATATTGGTTGGTATTATTTGATCCTATAAAATTAGTGACACTTGATCTATGAAATGAAACAGCATAGTTTTGAGCAGGAGTGTTATCATCTAGCAAAGAAGTGTCTCTTACACCATTAGTATATAATCTAACTCTATCAGCTGCTGTACCATTAGTAGTATCAATAATTAATACTATATGATACCATGATGCTATATCTTTATATCTTTTATTAGTTCTTTTTATAATATCTGAGGTACCACTACCAGCATCTCTATCATTAAATTGTAGAGTCCCATCAGATAAGAAATCTAAACGAGATTCTATATAACCATCGCTAGTAGTAGAGAAAAGGGTTTGTGTACCACCAATCTGTCCTCTCTTTACCCAGAATGATAAAGTTTTTGTTGTATCACTAGAGTTAGTACCAAAAGTTCTTTGTAATCTTGTACTATCTGTAGAATTAAAGATTAAAGACTTTTCGATTTCATAGTCACCAACAGCTCCGGCAGCACCCATTCGTGTTAAAGTATCAAACATATCAAGCCATCGCTAAACTAATCACACAATGTATCTTATCAGCTGCTGCTACAAAATAATCTATTCTGTCTACAGCATTAGCGGCTGTTGAAAGCGTTGGTGCTGTTCCACCAGCCCAAAGGAATTGAGATCCCCATGATGCTGTTCTAGATCCAGTACCATCTTGTGTAAGAACAATTGTACCTGACTGACCGACTGATTCAGTTGTAGGGTTAGCAAAGGTTATATTATGACCCATTGTACATGAGAAGTGGTTAGATAAACTAAAGTCTATAGTAACTGATGAAGCAGAAGTTAACGCTGTAATAACTGATTCAGAGTGTCCATTTAGTTTTACACCACCTGATTTGGTTTCAAATTCAAGAACATTATCATATAATAATTTACAGGCTCCATCAGCTACAAAATGTGCAATATCTTCTCCATCAGCTCCGTTTCTAAATGAAATAGAATCACCACAAATTTTCAAATGTCCTGTAGCATTCTTTATAAAACTATTCGTTGCATCATGATAAATCTGTATATCTCCACCATCACCAAATGTAGCTTTAACGTTATCATCAAACTCTAGTGCATTATCTGACATATCCCATGTCAAATCATTACCAGCATTAGTAGCATTATCAAAGACAACATCACCAGTTATGGTTCCACCTGCTAAGACGTTAGTATTGGTATCAGTATTAGCGATATAACTAGGCACAACCCATTCCATACCATTACTGGTATACTTAAGGAATTTGTCAGTTCCACTAGGAGCTGCATGTATATCTAGTTTAGCTTCTGTAATTGAATCATCTACTAACTTATCATTTGTGACAGAAGCATTAGTTATTTTAGCTGTAGTAACAGAAGTTGCTCCAAGCTTATCTGTTGTAACAGCTCCATTTTGAATCTTAGCTGTAGCTACAGAGTTATCAGCTGGTACCTGTAAATCAGTAGCAGAACCAATTTGAATTATAAATACTTCAGCACCACTAGGTAGATTAGATCCAAATATAATAGTATTAGCATCTACTATTGCATACCCCTCAGAAGGAGCTGATGTGCCTGTATTAGCTTTTTGTATTACACCGTTAACACTAACTATTAGCTGTGCTGCACTAGTTACTGAAGCAGCTGTACCACCATTACTACCTTCTCTTAAGTCATAAGTAGCAATACTACCATCTATAGTAGGAGCACCTGTTCCACCTGCAGGGCAGATAAATAGATATTTAAAGTCTCCAGTAGATGTAACCTGACCCCATTCAGAGCCATCGTACACATACATCTTATTAGCAGTCGTATCAAAGTATAAGTCACCTTCATCATTATCTGATCCCGGTGCTGAACTTGCTATACGGTATCTACTATTAAAGTCATTTATATCATCACTTAACTGTACATAATCTGATTCTTTTAGAAGTGCTTTATGGTAATTATAAGTCTGACTTGATCCAGTGGATTGTACCATTAGACCTGATCCAGCTCCTAATACATAAGGATTAGCATTAGAACCTACACCACCTCTTAATTCACTAGGAAACCCATTGATTGTTACAGTTGTATTATCAAGTGTATCAGCATTAGTAGATACACCACTTGAGTTAATTGAAAGCCCAGCAGCATCAGTTATACTAATTACAACACCAGCGTTTGGAATTGTATTAGGGAATGATTCATCATCTGCTATAACTTCGAGACCACCTATAGGGGCAATCTGAGCAGTAACATAATCAACAACAGCTCCACTAGTTGGGTAGGCGGCATCAGTATCTGATATAGTTGTCTCCACAGACTTACCATCACATACCGTATTAATCTCGGTAAGAGTTGCAGCAAGAGCAGTACTACCTGCAAGAATAGATGCAGTACCTGCTTGCATACCAGCAAGCGTTGTGAGTTCAGCATCGGCTATTTCTGATGTAGTAACGGAATCGGCTGCAAGATGTGTATCATCTAAAGGTGAACCAGCAATAAGTGATTTAATCTCACTTACGGTTTGATCTGCTGTAGCACTTGCTTCAATAGCATTTAATTTAGTATGATCATCATCTGTAAAGACATTAGAATCAGTAGCGGCTTCTACAGCAGCTCTAATTTCTGCGTTAGTTTGATCAGCAGTAGCTGAAGCTTCTATAGCATTTAGTTTGGTATGATCAGCATCAGTAAATACATTACTATCAGTTGCAGCTTCTACCGCTGCTCTAATCTCAGCATTTGTTTGATCAGCTGTAGCTGAAGCTTCAATACCTTCTAATTTAGTCCAATGAGCTGAGGACATAGTTCCTGATACAGAACCTGATGAAGATACTATCTTTGAACCAGCTATAGCAGCTGAAGCATTAACGTCAGCATTAACTATAGTGCCATCAATTATCTTTGCAGAACTAATCGAACTATCTTTATAGTCGTGTGTATGTAATTGTTGTCCTTGTTCTTCTTGAGCATGATATAATAATTGTGTTTCATTATTATTCAAATCTGTAGCTCTAATAGAAGAGCCAGCAGCATATGTAGCTTGTGGACTATCTACATCAGTTTCCCGATAAATATGAATACTGACATTATTTGCAGGAGCAGTCCCAAAAACAATGTTAGTACTAGATACCGTATAATGTGTTGTTTCAGTTTTTAATACATTATCAAGTTCAACCTTGATATCTGCATTCTTTAAATATGGAAATGTGAACGCGTAAGTGGTAGTGGAGCCATTACCCGTATATGAATGTTCAGTTGTTACGGTCATGTTTAATATTTAATACAGGCTAAAAGAGCCACGTTTCTTGGTCTTGTTTCACTTCCTCCAGTATCTGTTATTGACGTTGTTGTCGTTGCAGATACACTTACTCCAGTAGTATTTGATTTACCCAAATCCCCCGGAGCTGTACTACCAGAATTATTATCAGATCTAAATACCTGAGCTCCAGAACTACCACCAAATGAGCCTCCCCAATATCCAGATTGATGGATATGTCCGGGGTCACTTACATTAGTTGTTGTGCTAGATGTGGCTGAATGCCCATGTGTTTTAGTTTCTTCTGATTGAGCTGTTCTAATACCTCTAGAAGTATCTACACCTCTACCATCATCAAGTGCTCTGATAAATTCACCGCGTAAGTCAGGTACATTACTACCGACTATTGCATATAATTCTGAAAAATTAGTTGTTATACCTTGTGTAGTACCAGTACCATTTGCAATACTATCACCATTACATTTAATATATCCTACAGGTGCTGTAGTTCCTGCATACCATATAACCGTACCTACTGGTACAAATCCAAATCCTGAATTAGGAGATGTTGAAAGTTTGTCAGGTGTTATCGCTCCTGCTTGGACCTTAGCAGTGCTAATAGAATTGTCTGCTATCTTACTATTTGTTACCGCATTATTACTTATCTTTACTTCTGTTATAGCGTTTGATGCAATCTCAGAGTTAGTGATCGCAAAATCAGCTAACTTATCTGAAGTCACACTTTCGTCAACTAACTCATTAGTTCCAACACTATTATCTGTCATCATCGCTAATTCAACTGAATTGGGATTTATAATCCAATCAGATGAACTATTGATTGTTATATCACCTTTATCTCCTAAAGAGAAAGACACAGAGTTATCATCTTTTAGAGTACCAAATTCTTGGGCTGCATAAAGTAGCTGAGTATTGTTCGTATTTAAATCCGTAGATCTAATAGAACTACCAGCTGCAAATGTAGCTTGCATATCATCTATATCAGTATCTCTAAATAGACGTATTGTATTACCATTAGAAGGTGCTGTGTTAAAGTTAACAACGGTGCTACCTGATCCTTGAACAATGGTGTAATGAGATGTTAGAGTTTGGGTAACTCCATTTAATTGGACTCTAATATCAGTTGTAGCTAAAAAAGGGAAGGTAACAGTAAAATCTCTATTAGTATTACCATTCTGGGTATAGCTTTTTTCCGTTGTGTATGCCATTTAATTTCGTTGTAAGTCTAGAATTTGTTGAATATCACCTTCTCTAGTAGATCTTTTAATCTCTTGATTTGTCCACTGTTTTTGGATAATATCATCATAAGATGAAAGCTGACTTTCAGCCCATGATTGTGCTTCTTCTAAAGCTGAACTTAGTTCTACTTGTATATTAAACATTAACTCACGATCTAAGTAAGCACCTTGATTAGCAGCTTTTTTCCACTGCCTTCTGAATTCCTTACCATCTGTAGTTTGCATAATACGACGAACTTCATTTCTAAAATGTTTAGATTCACCTATTAATCGAGTAACTTCAGAACGTTGCTCTGGTGAATAATCAACACCAGCTCCATTAGTACTTAAAGAAGGTCTACCATCAAATTCAATATCAATTAAGAATTGTTTCTCAGGTGTTATAGCTTCACTAACTTTCCATAATGGAGAATAAGTATTCCATACTCTAGCAAAGAATCCTAAAGGTTCTCCTACTTTAGACCCATCCATCCAATCATAAAGATCAGGAAGTTGTCCTTTTAATCCGGGGTTTCTATTAGCAATGATTTGTCCTAATTCTTGATCTACTTCTTTAAGTTGTGGTGTTAATAATCTAGCAAATTCATTTCTAAATCCACTTCCGGGTAATAATGCACTACCAAAAGAACCTGCCCATCTAGCAGTAGCTGCTGGATTACCAGCTAATACATCACCTAAAGGTTCTAAACCTGCAGTAAATGATTTATCTGTTAAATTAGCACTAATTAAAAATCCTAATTTATTAAGCATTAGCTCTGTAGTAGGTTCATCTAATGTACCATCTACAAAGTTATCCATAACATCAGATGTCAAAGCTAACCAATCGGTAATTGGACCTAAGTTTTCATAACTATACCATTTACCATCTAAACCTTTAAAATGTTTAGGTTTCCATCCATGCTCTCTTCTAGCTCTTTGTCTAGTTTTATCATATATACCATTACCTGTTATTCTATCTTGAGTAAATAAGAATCCAGCACCCATTACTGATAAAGCACCAATAGCTTTTCTACCTTTTAATTCAGCTCTAATAGTATTATAAGCAGCACCGATATCTTCATTCATTCCAACACCCCTAGAACTAAGTAATTCTTTTACTTTAGCCTCAGGCATTTGATCTATAGGAAGTCTAAAAGCATTCCAATCATTAATAAACATACCTAATGGATTATGAGAACCAGCAAACCTCATCATGTTAATAGAGGTTTTAGGGAACATCATGAATGGTTTTATAGCAGGTACTTGTTTTACTAATTCATTAAGAGCACTAACAGCAGTATTATCTAAGTTCATAGCAATCTCTCTACTTGCGTATTCAACTGCTTTATCAGTAATCATACCTGTTTCATCAAACATCTCATTATAGACATTACGAGCCATAGCACGTACTCTATCTTCAGATATTCGACCACCATTTGCCATTAGTTTATCATATGCTCTACCTCTAGCTTCAATATTACCTATAAAAGATCTAGTAAATCCGTCAAATCCTGACATAGCATTAGCACTAAACCTTAGTACAGGATGTTCTGCAAGATCATTCATAGCTTCTATTTGATTAGTAACTATAGAAGGACCAAAATTACCTTCAGCTTCTGCAGCATCTGAGAAAGATCTAAGTAAATTCACTTGACCTTCATTAGCTCTAGCAATATCATCACGCATAAT
>VTLG01010307.1_pt1 | contig 10500 bp, 15 predicted proteins | sample 4694571 | NCBI WGS metagenome assembly VTLG01 (sample SAMN12604809, study PRJNA352737) | marine metagenome | biome: ENVO:00000447; feature: ENVO:00000209|ENVO:00000569|ENVO:01000036; material: ENVO:00002151; isolation source: viral sequences binned using virsorter ... | reverse complement strand
GATAAATGATTGTACTCGCTGCGTACTTGAGGCCGCTACCTCCTCCCATTTCCTTAGTAGGGACGTAAGAACCAATGACATCGTAGGTGTGATTTGTAACTATTAGTGGTATATTAGCTTGTCCTAGTTTCAGAGTCAACATTCTGAATGCTCCCTTAACAAGTTGTGATTTAGTCATATCACGAACCTGTTTATCGTTCAGCGCATCAGTTATTTCCTTCTCAGTGGACAACATTCCCAGAGAATCTAACACAAACATACAAGGCTTGCGTTCATCTTGTGGGGTCTTTAAGTATATATCTACGGCCTTAAGTGCCTTGGTACGAAACTCCTCAATTGTTACTACATTGATGACAACAAATCTCGTGGTATCAATTTTACGACTATCTAGAAGTGCCCTGTTAATACTACTCTCAGTATCAAAGTAGAGTACATAAGCATCGGGATTAGTATCCAGAAAGTTCTTTGCCACTGCGAGAGAGAAAAAAGTTTTTCCTGTACTAGATTCTCCAGCAATAGCAGTGATGCGGTTGCTAGATACCCCACCAAATATAGAACCTGATACAAGTCCGTTAAGAACCAACGAACCCGTGTCAATATATTGTTCACTGTCTGATAAATCGGACGCGAGTTGGATGTAGTCATCACCAATTTCTTTTACTATATCTTTTAAGAAATCCATTATAATACCATTCCATGTTTTTCACGTAAAATTTTCTTGTAAGGTCCGTCTGGATTTTTATCCCTTACCTCCTTGACCAACTTTAACCTCTCATGAAGTTCTTCTTCACCCATCATATGTTGAGTCCACCAAACCAATCTTCCCAACTCTTCATCAGAAATAGGTAATTCCATTAAAACTCCATACCTTTCACATATTCTACCACATGTTCACGAATTGCCATCAACTCGTTGTAACACTTTTGATTGTGGGCACAGCCTCTCAAAGCATTATCTGGTTTAAGAACTGATTCCAAAAACAATCCCTGAGCTCTCTTCATCTTATCCTGTTGACTCTCATCCTTTTCATCGATTGTGTTTTGATCCTTCATCCGAAAAACAGTTCTAGGTTTACAGTTTTCTCAACATTCCACCCAATAGCATCCAATATAACCTTAACAGGTTCAAGGAAAGCTTTTTGGAATTGTAACTCATAATCAATGTACTTGTCAAGTCCTAATTCCCTAGGAAAATCTGAAATAAAAGAAATCACATTCTCTCTGATAGGATTTGCTTTCTTCAGATAACAGAACTTGATCTTCTCACCATTATTAATCAAAGAATATTTATTATCCAATTTCTTCTCCTTTATATAATGATTAAAAAGAAGTGCTCCTCTTGCATGAATAGGAGTTCCTTTGTCATAAATGGTTGAATGTGCCCTGTACTTATCTACATTATTAACTGTACGAGGAAAAGCTATCTCCTCAGGTGGTAACTTCCTAAACTTATCTCTACTCTTATCAATAAAATCAATAACATCTTCCTCTGTTCCACTCATCATCAACTTCAGAGCATCCTTAATCATTGTCCTACAAGGAGCAGGAGTGGAGGACTTAACTGCCTCAATACCCATTATTTTAAGTTTGGGGTCTTCATACCTGACCCCTTCACTATCCCATACATTAAGAATATATCTTTTCTTTGCTGTCCAGATACCACGATCAGCGATGTTCTCTCGCTTCATCTGCATCTTCTGGTCATAGGCATTTACATAAGACGCCAGTTCCTCATAGGATTCTTCAATAAAGGGTTCCAGTTTATCCTGGCAAATTTGGTCGAGTATTGTAACCACTTTAGCCTTATCATCAGTTTTATGACTAAAAAATTTATCGACAAGAGGGCCGAAATTGATGTATATTGAATCAGTATCTGATGCCACCACATAGTCAATTTCTTCTGTACTTAACAATTTATTTAGATATCCATTAACCTTATTCTCAATCCATCTTATGGAAACCTGACCTGACAGAGTAATAGCTTCTGCATTCTCTACCTTATAATATCTAAAATATTGATTGCCAACAGCACCATAAGCACTGTTCAAAGCAATCTTCTTGGCCATCTGGAAATTATTATATTTGGTTATATCCTTGACTGTTTGATCATGCAACCTCTTTAACTCAACATCTGACAAATCTTTATAAGGACGAGCCTTAGATGCTACAATCTCCTCTTCTGGTCCTTCTGTGGCACCTCCAATAAGATATCCCATTATATACCCCTCCTCTTCATCTCTTCCTCAATATCTACAAGTTCTTGTTTAGATTTTAACATCTTCTTTTTATAGATCTTTCTATCCTCATACATAACATCCATTAACTCTGGAAGGAATCCTCTCTTATCCTTACGATACAAAGTACCATTAGGACAACAAGCATAATCTTTATGTTGAGAAAAATCGCTCTCTTGATTTAACATCTTCTCTACTGATGTTGAGGGATGTCTTACATCCTGTAAGGTTTCTGGACTAATATTATACTGCATCATCAAATGAGGATACAGACTATTAAGGTCAAATGATGCAACCCAATCATACACACCTGGTTTAGGTTCCTTCACATATGCACCTGCATATCTTTCATTCTTCTCACTTCTATCCTTAGGAGGAATAACTATATCTCTCTTTTTTAGATAGTTGTATATAATAGTATCCCACATCCTTACTTGGAATAAGACATCAATAAAATTAACCTTACCAGTATATGCCATGGTAAGTGCTAACTCAATCAACTTCATCTTGTCTTCCAGACGGTCAACAAGTTCCACGTCAATAATGTTATAGTCTACAAACTTCTTCCAGTTTCCAGTATAGAAATCCTTAAAGGTATCAAACTCAGAGTGGTCCAACTTCTGTTGTCCCAATTCTACCTGAGCAATATAATCCAATCGATATGACTCTTGGGCCTTGTAAGTAAATTTCTTATAAAGATCTAGATAATCAAGAGAAGATACTCCAGCTATATCATAGACAATAAATTTTCTACCAGATACATAAATCTCTTCATTAGTAACCAATCCCCAAGGAGATAACATCTTGAGTTTCTTGGTCCCCATAATCCTGTCAATCCTCCCACAAATGTATGGAATATCATATAACCTAGTATTCCATCCCGTGACCACCTCCGGAGGATTCTGGGACCAATAATGAAGGAATGAGTTGAGCATATCAACCTCATTCTCAAAGTAATGATAGGTGACATTCTTCTGGGTAGGAGTATAAGGTTTCCTTCCCCAAGTATTAATCTGTTTAGTTGAATAATCTTGTATGGAGATAGTCAACATCTCCTCTGAGCAAGATTCTGGATCAGGGAATCCATGTTCCGACTGAACCTCAATATCTATTGTTATTAAGTTAATCTTCTTTATATCAAACTTAATCTCATCCTCAGGATATTTGTCTGAAATATATTGAAAGACATATCTATCATTCCCATAGATACTAAATCCCTCAACATCCTGATACTTCTTATAAAATTCTCTACAATCTCTTACTAACCCAGGTTTAATAGGTTCTACATTTTCACCTTCCAAAGTCTTCCACTTACTTTGTCTCTTTGATTTTACAAATAAAGTGGGAGCATATTCTTCCTTAAATATTACACTCTTTCCATCCTCATATCCTCGGACAAGGAAGTTGTTTCCAACCATCTGGACATTGGTGTAAAATCTCATTCCTTCTCTAAGAGTTCTTCATACTTCTTCTTTAGTTTACTATTGGGTTCAACAATAGTCAAGATTTTGTCAGAACTCAACATAAAACTATTCTGATTGGTAAAGCCCACAAGCCAAGGAGCTAAAGTTATTACTCCTTCCTGAAGGGTAATCTTTTCTTCAGAAGTCCTTACAACAAAAGGTTCTGTTAATTTACAATCCGGTTCCCCCAACTCCGACTGAACTTCCTCCACCTGAGTCAGAATCTTCTGTCCGTTCGTCAGAACCAGCAGCCTGAGATTTTCTATCTTCATGTCTTTTAATTCCTTTTTCGTACATTTCCTTTAAATCATCTATTGGATCAACCATACTAATGATCCAATCCGCCACTACAGGAATTCTTTCATCTTTACTTAAAGGCATCCAAGGAGTAAGTCTTATCTTAAATGGAAGTCTGCCTCCTTCCTCATCAGGATCAGGTTCATTCCCAGAAAGGTGTGCAGTTACAGGTTGATTAAAAAAATAACCAACTACTTTATCTTGTCCATCAGAATCCTTTATTACCATCTCTTGGATGTCTGCAATAACATCTTCACCAGATTTTAATATTGCAAGTTTAATAGTCATTTTACAATTAATCCTCTTAACATTATATCATACAAGAAGAGGGTCGTCTAGCGACCCCCTGAAACCGGTTTCAGACTCTTGGGAGGTCCCCGAGTCTGTTTCATTATTTAGAGCCAATCCTTACGAGTATGATGCTCTGGAACTATCTTATTTAATTCCACGGTGAGGAGTCCATCTTCAAACTTGACGGATCCAACCTTCGTATCATCAGAGACCGTCCAAACTCGTTGGAAGGAACGTTGGGCCAGTCCTTTATGGACAAATGATCCATCATCCTTTGATTCTTCTTTCTGGCCTTCCACATATAATTTTCCAAACTCCGTATAGACTTTGAGCTCATCTTTTTTGAATCCCGCGAGGGCGATTTCGAGTTTCGACTCATGATTGTTTAACTCAATAAGGTTATAGGGTGGATAGTTAGAGGTTGTCTGTATATCAAAAAACTGGTTAAAATAATCATCCAGTCCGATACTGTTGCGAGAGATCCTTTCCATCAATTCAGGAAGATCCGCAGCGCGATAGCGTGTTAGGTTGCCCATAATAGTAGCTCCTTTAAAAGCGAGTTTGTTTTGTGTGGACCCTTACGGCGTCCATACCTATTTAACCACAAATACGCCTAAATGTCAGTGAGGAATACCCCATATCTTGGTACAGTAATCCCTAATAGATCTATCTGAGGAGAAGAATCCTGATTGAGCAATATTATTCAAAGACATTCTATTCCACCTATCACTCTCCTTCCAAGCAGCATTTACCCTATCCTGAGCATCTAGATAATCAGAAAAGTCTGCAAAGACACAGAAAGGATCATGATTTAATAGATTATCAAGTAAAGGTTCAAACATCTGCCTATCACCATGACTAAAATGGCCACCCTTAACAAGATTGATTACTTCCCACAATTCATCACTCATATGATCCTTTGGATGATATCCATTAGACCACAGATTAGCTATACCAGCCTCATCCTGACCAAATAGGAAGAAGTTTTCTTCTCCTACAAGATTCCTAATCTCAACATTAGCACCATCCAGTGTACCAATAGTCAGAGCACCATTCATCATGAACTTCATGTTCCCTGTACCTGATGCTTCCTTACCTGCTGTAGAAATTTGTTCAGACAAATCTGCTGCTGGATAAACAAGTTCTCCCAATTTAACACTATAATTTGGAAGGAAAATAACTTTTAACTTCCCATCCATGTCAGGGTCATTATTAACAACATCAGCTATATGACAAATGAATGAAACAATCATCTTTGCCATATAATATCCAGGTGCTGCTTTACCACCAAAGATTACAGTTCTTGAAACTCCATTATGACCATTCTTAATACGTAAATACTGAGCAATAATCTGAAGAGCAAGAAGATGTTGTCTCTTGTACTCATGTATCCTCTTGACCTGTACATCAAACAAACTAGAAGGGTCCACTGAAATACCTAGAGTATTAAAGATATAATTGGCAAGATTATGTTTACCAATTACTTTGGACTCTTTTAATTTTTCTGTAATGGTAGGGTCAAATTTGTTCTCCAATAACTTAAGAGAATCCATGTCCCTAATCCAGGAAGTTCCCACAGACTCATCAAGAACTTCTGTTAGTGCTGGATTAGCAGACGCAATCCATCTTCTGGGTGTAACACCATTAGTTACATTAGTAAACTTATGAGGCCATAGATCATAAAATTCTGGCATCAACTGAGTCTTAACCAACTCAGAATGTAACTCAGCCACACCATTCACATGATGAGATCCTACTGTTGCTAGGTGAGCCATTCTAATAGACTTGTTACCATTTTCATCAATAATAGATAACTTCTCCAACATTAAATCATCCCCAGGATAATTCAAACGTACTACTTGTAAGAACCTTCTATTAATTTCATAGATGATTTCCATATGACGTGGAAGAAGAATCTTGAACAATTTAAGATCCCACTTCTCCAATGCCTCTGGTAGAAGAGTGTGGTTAGTATAAGCAATAGACTTAGTTGTTATCTCCCATGCCTGTTCCCATTCTATATGTCTTTCATCTACAAGTAATCTCATCAACTCTGCAACTGCAATAGCAGGATGAGTATCATTTAACTGTACTTGCCAATGATGTGGGAAATCTTCTATTTCATATCCTCTCTTATCCAAACTATGAAGCATATCCTGAAGAGAAGCGCTAACAAAGAAATGTTGTTGCTTCAGTCTTAGTTTTTTACCTTGATCTGTGCCATCATTAGGATAAAGAACCTTAGAAATAGTCTCAGAGGAGACACTCTGTTCTACTGAACCAAGATAATCACCAATATTAAATGCATAGAAATCAAATGTCTCAGTAGCATCTGCTCTCCACAATCTCAATCTATTACAAGAGTTAACTCTATATCCTAACTGCAATACATCATAAGGGACTGCGACTACCTGTTCTTCAGGAACCCAACGTACTCTATAATGACCTCTATCTGAGACATAATTCTCAACCTTACCACCAAATCCTACCAATACAGATTCATCTGGTCTGCATAATTCCCATGGCCATTCACCATGTAACCAATTATCTGTAATCTCGACTTGCTGATTATCCCTAATTAACTGTTTAAAAATCCCATACTTATATCTTATACCATAACCTGTGGCAGGAACCTTCAGAGTAGACAGAGACTCCATATAACAAGCAGCCAGTCTACCTAAACCACCATTCCCCAATCCAGGTTCTTCTGCTGTTTCAAGAATTTGATCTAGAGTATATCCATACTCTCTTAGTGCTTCTTCCGCTTCCTTTCTAATCCCTAAACTAATAAGATTATTGTTAAGTTGAGGTCCTATTAAAAACTCTGCTGATAGATATGCAACTTCTTTATCTGAAGGGGCAGGCATATCTAACCAATACGTCATCATCTGATCTCTTACAGCATAACTCAATGCCATATAGAAATCATGTAACGATGCTTTATCTGGACGTTTCCCTAAAGTGTAAAAGAGACGTTCCTTGATGCCATTATAAAGGTTGTTCAAATTAAGTGGTTTCCTCCATTTTCCCTTTCTTACCTATATTATACTTCTGTTCCAACATCCAGTCACCTTTGTCTTTATATGGTAACACTTTGATTTGATTTAAGGGAGCTATATCCTGAATAGAATCTTCATTGACTACAGATACCAACCCCCAATCAGCTAAGAGACGAGTAATACGATTTCTTCTTTGAACATCATTCACAGTAAGATTTGCGTACTTACCATCCAACGCAAAAAGTTCTTTAAAGTGAACGATATAATACTTTCCTTGCTTATGCAAGATATGACAGGACTGATAAAGCTTCTTCTCTTTCCTGGATGCTACACCAATTCTTGTTAGTGTTTCCCTTACCTTAAGAAAGTCATCAGGTTCATTTAGTTTGACCTCTACCATTTGGTCCTGAGACCAACTAACCTGAGGTTCAGAAGTGCGCGGAGTAATCATTTTTTACCACCAGTATCAAGTTTTTGTTTGATAAATTCAATTTGTTCATTAGATAAAATTTTCATTGCTTGAGCAGCATTCTCATTATTATAGCCATAATAACGTTTAACATACTCTAGGTCTGACACCTTATCTTTTCGGATCCAGGGAGAAAATCTCTTCTTTTTCCTCAAAGTATTTAGGTAAAAATTATATTGCATATCCTTGTCTAGGAAATGATACCTATTCATCTCATTTGCAAATAATATGCAGTCAAGATGCCCAGACAAACATTTATTAACGATATAAGGAGGATAGTCCTTTATCTCATGAGACAAATCTTCCTTATTAAAATTAATAGAGTTCAACCAATCTTTTAATTCCATTAGTCACCCTCCATAGTTTTATTACGTATTATAATGCGATTATTGCTGTAATCCGGAACAAATTCGATCACATCATCATGGTCCCAACATAACTCCTCATAAAGAGAATTAAGAGTAGCCATATCTTCCCACAAATCTTTAGGTTCATTCATCTCCCAAAACCTCCAAATTAGCCAGATAAAGTTTAGCATAACACTTAGCCATCAATCTAGCATCATCTAATGTAAGATCGTCTATTACCCTACACACTTTTTCATACTCAAAACTTCTTTCCAAAGTTGTGAGTTCTATTTGATCTAATTGGTCCATCATCATCCAGTATGATAAGGATCAATATCCTCAGCTAATGAATCAACATCTCTAATAAGATTGTTATACTTCTCCTTCGATTTAGCAAATTCTTGTTCTCCCTTGGTAGTATAGTGTAACACAATAGGATTGAAGAACTCCCTATGTTTTTCTTCTTTATAACCCATTGTCACATCTTGAACACCAAACAACCCACCCATCAACTCTAAACTACTAAAAATAGTCCATACTGCATACTGATCAACTATCCTTGGATTTGGAATAGGCATAAAGATTTCATTCTTCTTAAAGAGTTCCATCAATTCGGTCAAGTCATTCAACTTGTCAATTATATAATTATGAACATCATTATTAAGTAAAACTACACCAAGACAATACTTATAAACCTGAGACTTTCCACCCAAATCATATATCGCCTCATCAACCTTATCTAATTGTTCTCTTATCTTTACACCCCCACCAGTATTGGGGTCAAACCTAAATCCAAACTCTTCCCTACCATATACATCATAATAACAATAAGTGTCAAAGATATATTGAACATCCCCACAAAAAAGAGTATCTGAATCAAGATATAAAATATTACAATTTTTCCTATAAAATGACTTAAGATTATACCATCTATGAATTGACCAAGCACTCAACATCTCATGATCAAAACCTTGGGCAAATGGCCTTAATCGTACAGAGTAGTCAGGCTTAAAATGATCGGGAACAAGATTAGGCTTGTCACAAAAAAGATAAACAGGTATTTCATTATTAAATTCCCTTAGGGATGATATACTATGATCAAGACGTTTGAATTCATGTTCATTAATATGGTCATGTTCACTCATCTTATATGAGTACATAACAATATTTTCAGACTTCTGATTGGTTCTCCAACGAAGTTTGTCTAATTTTTCACGTTGATTCATTAGTTAACTCCGTAATTTTATCACGCCAATATTCTCTATCCTCTTCAGATATCCAAGGATTATATCTTTGAACCCAAGCATGTTGTAACCAGTTATCTTTAGTCCAATCTTTTCTTGGTTCATTAATATAGTCTTTTAGACTCATTTAAATTCACACTCCTAACAGAAATTGACCTTTTTTATCTTTTTTATAGACAAGTTGTGGTCCTCTCCCAATACCTAATCTCTTTATAATAGATTGCACTGTTCCTCTTGATATATCTAATTTTTTTGCAATGGTTCCATATCCATTCCCATCCATATACAATTTAATAATTTCATTATACAGGTGTTCATGCTTTGGTTTTGCACCAAACCTAACTCCTCTCAATTTTGCTCTTTCTCTACCAAGTCTAGCAAGTTCAAAGAAATCATCACACTGTTGAATATTGTGAATCATCTCATGATGTTTTTCACAAAGAGTTATAAAATTATCTTCATCATCAGTCCCACCTTTTACTTTGGGAATAACGTGATGATGATGCAAATTTTCAGTAGTGCCACATAAGACACAAAAATCAAGTTTCATTTGAACTCACACTCTACCATAATCTCTGTTAAACATGCTAACAAATTTATTTCTTGATCGGCGACGAAAGAGCTCTGATACTGATACTTAGCAATAATGAGCACAGCAGCAGCAATACCAGGACCGTCCAAGGCGCCATAACAACCATCGTAAATACTCCGCAGAAGTAAAGTAGGATCATTGTCCAAGTTATTGACACACCATTTACGTACTTCCGGAAAGTTCTTTTCCTTGAGTTTTTTAAAGAGATCATTAGTCTTTACATCGGTAAAGGTCGCGAGGATCCCCGAATCTATTTTTCCTCCAACAGAATATCGTTGACACTCATTGAGGACTCTTCTCCAATCTGGGAAATGCTTATTGATAAGTTCTGCGAGGACTTTCTTATCACTTTGAATCCGCTCGTCGTCCAAGATCCCGTTAAGACGCTGGAAGAATTGAGCGGCGATTTCTTGTTTTTGTTTTCCATTTATTGAAAAGTCAACGACTGCACAACGTGAATGGAGGGGCTGGATGATTTTGTTTTTGTAGTTGCAAGTGAAGATAAACCTACAATTTCCCACAAACTCTTCCGTAAAAGCTCGTAGACAAAGCTGTACATCAGGGG
>VTLG01015537.1_pt1 | contig 10501 bp, 3 predicted proteins | sample 4694571 | NCBI WGS metagenome assembly VTLG01 (sample SAMN12604809, study PRJNA352737) | marine metagenome | biome: ENVO:00000447; feature: ENVO:00000209|ENVO:00000569|ENVO:01000036; material: ENVO:00002151; isolation source: viral sequences binned using virsorter ... | reverse complement strand
GTCAAACAGCTGACACACCTTTAGATATTTGTAGTAGGGCATTAATATTAATAGGTGCTGAACCTATATCATCTTTTGATGATGGAACAACAGAAGCAACAGTAGCAGTAAATATGTATGAGGATGTAGTACAGTCTGCTTTAGTAAACACAAGATGGCGATTTGCTACTAATCAAAAACAAGTAAATAGATTAACAGACAAACCAACAGGAAGATATAAGTTTGCATATCAATTACCATCTGATTTAATAATGTTGCATGGTGCTACTGTTAATAATAATTTAATTGAGTATCAAGTTTATGGTGATAAACTATATGCAGATACTGCTGAAACAGATACAGTAATAGTAGATTATAGCTTTAGAGCCAACGAAATAGATTTCCCTTCATATTTTACATTAGCTGTAGAATTCTCTTTAGCTATAATCTTTGCTACATCTATTGCAAGAGATGCAAACTTAGCTTCATTGATGACTCAAAGAGCAGATTTATCAATGGCAAAAGCAAGAACATTAGACTCACAACAACAAACAACACGTAAACTTGAAACAAGTAGGTTCTTAAGTGCGAGAAGAAGCTAATGCAAATTGTAAGAATACCATTTACTAACTTTCAATTTGGTGAAATTAGTCCATCACTTATAGGTAGAACTGATACTCAAGTATATAATAATTCAGCACAAAAGCTTACTAACTTTCTAATTCGTGCTGAAGGTGGTGTTATTAAAAGATCAGGGACAAAGTATCTACATAATTTTGGAACGACTGTAAATGATTCAGTAGAGCAACAAGTAAGACTTATTCCATTTATATTTAGTGATGATGAAAGATATATAATTGCTTTGTCTGCTGGTAAAATTGAAATATTTATTTTAGATTTTGATGCAAGCGGAAATGTTTCTGCTGGTGCAGTTACTAATTTAACTGCAACTACTCTTACTGCTGATACTACTGGAACATCATTAAATACTAGAATAACAGAAGCAAGATTAAAAAAAATAACATATGCACAATCTGGTGATGTTTTATTTTTGGCACATAATGCTTTTAATACACTTAAATTAGTAAGAACATCTTTAATAACCTTTCAAGTTTCAACTTTTTCATTTGATTTAAAAGGTGATGCTAAAGAAACATATCAACCATATTATCATTTTCATCAAACTGGTTTTACTTTAACACCAGGTGCAACTACAGGAAGTGGAGTAAGCTTAGTTGTTAAACCAGATGGAACTGATAGAGGTAGTTGGGCTGCAACTACGGCTTATGCAATAGGTGATTTTGTTGAGCATAGTAATCAAATATATAAAGTAATAGCAACTAGAGATAATTCATCATCTACTGTTCCAGCTTCAGATACGACTCATTTTGATCCTGTTAAATATTTTGATGATGGTTCTACAAATGGTGGTGGATATGGTAACTCTTTGCACGTTGGTATTACTTTAAGATACAGAAAACAAGAAATTGATATAACAGGTGTAACTTCTGGTTCTCATGCAACAGGTGATATTGCTGATACATTATTTACTAAACTAGGTATTAACGCAATAAGAACAATAAAAGATAGTGCAACAATAGAATTTACAATGCCACTTCATAATCTTCTAGTTGGGGACAGTATTACAATATCTGAATCAGATACTATTGCTGGAATAACAAATAGTAATATTAATGGAACTAAAACAATAACATCAGTTATTGATGATAATACATTTACCGTAACTGCTGGTGCTACAGCAAATGCTTCTGTTGATGGTGGTGGTGCGCCTCGTATTGTAACGAATGCACCAACCTCAGATTGGGAAGAACAATCATATTCAGCTATTCGTGGGTTTCCAGCAGCCATTTGTTTTCACGAAGGTCGATTGTGGTTTGGTGGTACATTAGCACAACCAGACGGTATTTGGGCTTCTCAATCTGGTGAGTTTTTTAATTTTAATATTGGCACTGCACTTGATAGTGAATCTATACAATTATCATCAAGTGTTGGTGAATTGGATCAAATAAAGCATTTAGTATCTAATCGTGATTTACAAGTGTTTACAGTTACATCAGAGTTTATTGTTCCAGCATTTGAGAATACACCTGTTACACCTACTAATGCTATGATACGTAGACAAACTCCATATGGTATTGCAGATGTAAAACCTTTTGTGTTTGATGGTGCAACAATATATGTACAACGATCTGGTACTGTTGTAAGAGAATTTATATTTTCAGATACAGAATCAGCATATGTTGCTAATGCAGTATCATTAATATCTTCTCATTTGGTTGTAACTCCAGTTCAAATGACATCATTGCAAGCTGCAATAGCAAGACCAGAATCATATATTTTCATGGTTAACAGTGATGGGACTATGGCTGTATTTAATTCTAACCGTTCTGAAAAACGTGCTGGCTGGACACAGTTTACTACAAAAGGAAAGAAAGGTACTAATACAGAAACTTCTGCAACATTTCATTCTGTTTGTACAATAGATGAACGTGTTTTTATGATTGGCAAATATGACAAAGGAGCTGGTACTAAGAAACTTGTGCTTATGGAAATGACAGATGGTATGAATTTAGATCAATCTGTATCTTATACAAATGGTAGTAGTGGTGTTTTTACATTGACCTCTGGACAATTTGATAATGGTGCTAAAGTAGATGTTGTATCTGGTACACAATATCTTGGTCAATTTGCTGTATCAGGTGGTCAAGTAGATGTATCAGCAGTTGATGATTCTTTAACAAATGCTGAAATTGGATTTGGTTTTGATATTGAGTTAAAGAGTAATCCATTAGATGCACAAACTGCAAATGGACCAACAACAGGATTATTGCGTGGATTAGGTCGAGTTATTCTTGATTTAAATAATACATTATCTGTATCAGTAAATACAAAACCTATTGAGATATTAGGTGTTACTGATGATTTTTCATTGCCAAGAACTGCAATTACAGGAAAAAAAGAAATTAGATTACTAGGTTATAGTCGTGATCCACAGTTGTCTATAACGCAACGTGCGCCACTATCAATACAAGTTAACAGTTTAATAGCAGAGGTACAAATATAATGCCAATACCAATCGTTCCAGCTATAGGTTTATTGTTTGCTGGTATATCAGCATATGGTCAATATAGGTCTGGTGTTTCAGCAAGAAAAGCAAAAGAACAAGAAGCTTATAATTTAGAAATGCAAGCAGAACAAGATAGACTTATAGCAATGCAAAATGAAAACAGAAGAAGAAATCAAGCTAATATTATATTGTCAGCTAATCTTGCAAATCAAGCATATAAGAATAGAGATGATAAATCTTTTGAAGCTTTCTTAGATGCAAATGAAGCTACTGTAGCTGAAGATATTGGAGGAATACAGTTGTCAGCATTTATGGCTGATGTTGTAAGTAAACAAAAACAAGAAGTTGCACGTTCTGAAGGTCAAGCATTATTTGAAGCTGGCTTGTTAGGTGCTGCAACAACACTTGGAACAGGATATTATAATTATCGAAGGCTTGCATAATGGCAGTTAGAGAACAAAATAGATTTGGCATTGGAAGGATTGGTGTTGCACCAGCAAGTCGTGCTGGTCAAATTATTGGTAATCAAATTGCAAATAATGCAAAACAAATAATACAAACTATAGAGCCTTTGGCAAAAGAACAAGCTGTTAGAAGAGGTAAAGAAGAAGCTGAAGCTGTTCAAACAGATTTAATTACAGGTATTGATCCAGCAACAGGATTACCAAAAGCTTATAGGCAAGATAACTTTCAGATAGATAATCAAGTTTATAATGAAATTATTAAAGATAGATTTCAAGATGAGATTATAAAAGAAATAAAAATTGCTGCTGAAGAAATAAATACAGCAACTTTAAATAGTCCTAATAGATTACAAGCTTTTACAACAAGATTAAATACTCGACTAGATAAGATGTCTGAAAATTCTGTTGGGTGGGCAAAACAATTTATAGAAACTAATGGTGCTGATTATTTAGCACAAACTGCAAAATCAATAGAAAGACAAGTTGCTGCACAAGCAAGAGCAGAATTACAAAAAGATAGAGTTGAATCCTATAATGATAAATTAATTACAATACAAAAATGGGCTTCTATTGGAGATTATGAAAAATCAGATGCTATACGTTCTCTTGTTATGGAAGAGATAGATAGAGATGCAAGTCAAAATATTATTTCAAAAGAAGAAGCTACTAAATTTAAACAGAATATTAAAGTATCTTCTATCCCAATTAAATTTGTAAACGATATATATAATACAAATACAATAGATAAATTATATGAAAAGGTAGAAAGTAAAGAATTATCTTATCAAGATTTTAATAGTTTTATAAATAAAGTACCTTCTGTTTTTGAAAATCCAGTAGCTTCTTTTCAAATATTAAATGAGTTAAATAAAGTAAATGAATTAAAACCTTTTGTTGCAGAAATAAAAAAGCTAACAAAAAATTTAACAAATAATGATTACGGAATATTAAGTAAAGCTTCAGAAAGTTTTATAGAAAATGCAAAAACAGATATAAAATTTAAATATAATCGTACAAATATACAATTAAGAGAAGAAAGGTTAGTTTCAACTAATGTACAAAATTATTTAAAAAACGCTATAGAAAGTGATAATTTAAACCAAGCAATAAGAGATGGTTTATTAAGTCCAGAAAAAATAAATAAACTTTATACAGGCTATAATTTTATAACTGCAACTTTTGTTGATTCAAATAAAGATAATTTATTTAGAACTTTTTTCGAACAAACATTTCAACAAGCTTTTAACCCTATTTATATAGAAGGTATGGCTACTGACTTTGCAGTAACAGATGAAATATATAGAGAAGCAATTAAATTTGCAACAAGTGATGGAATATATAATGCACCCAAAAGTCAAATTACAAAGTCTTTTAGAAATTTTTTAAAAGAAAGAGATTATCCAGAAGATAAAATTAATGATACAATAAATGGTCTGTTAGATTTAAATGTAACTTATGCATTAATTAAGAATAAAAATATTCTTGGTAATAATGCATTGCCATTTGCAAATAGAGATTTTTATTCAATAGTTTTTCAAGGGACTAATCCATTAAGAAGCAAGTTAGAAGCTAAAAAACGAGAAAGTAGTGAGGGTATAAAGCTTTTAGATATGCAAAATAATCTAGTAAAAGGTGTACCTATTTCAAATACTAAAGAAAATAGTGAAATAATATCTAAGTTAAATAAACATTTATTAGGTATTAAAGATGACAATCAATACTATAATTTTATTTTAAGTGAAGAAGGTATGCAAACAATAGTAAGCAATGAAGTAGCTCATTTAAATAATTTTACTAGACCTGTTGATTCTACTTTTATTGAAATATTTCAAGATTTAGCTAATGGTCAGCTTTCTGGTACACAATTAAAAAATGCAGTTGAAATATATTCATTCATGCGTGATAAAGTTGATGCTGATGGTAATTTAATAGGAAGATTTTCTAATCAAGGTGATGGTATAGATGATGAAACTTATGCAACATTAGAAGCATTTGCTACTTTTAGTGAAGTATATGGTGATAAAGCAAGTTATGATTCTGTTTTTGCAGACTATTATCAATCATTTATTAATGCAGAAAGAAGTAATATTCTTGCAAGAAAATTAAATATAGATGTTCGTGACAATCCAAGTGATGTTAATAAAGCACTTGATGAAAGAGTACGTGAGTATCTAGTTTCTAATTATAGTTCTTCTAATATTAATAGATTGACTAAAGTAATGTCAGCTAGGGCAAGAGCTTTTTTAGTAAGAGAAGGACAACCAGTAAACAGTTTTGAAGCTATTATTCCAGTATTAGATAAATTTATAGCTAAAGAATATCCTTCAAATATGGGTGTAATTTATGACACTTCTTTAGCATCTGTTGATTTAAATAGTAAATATTCTCCAATAAAAGCATTTGGCAGTACAACAAGGGCAAAGGAAGCATTAAGAATAATAGAAAATGATTTTCAATCAGAAGCATATATTAAATATTTTAACAAATATCATGATGGTAAAATACCAACATTTGATATTGATAATGTAAAAGAAAAAGAATTAAGCAAATCAGTTACACAAAGGTTACTTGTTGATGGTGTTAGAACATATTTAAATACACCTCTTGATTTGCTTTTTGGAGTTATTACGCCAAAAGGTGCATTAAATAGATTCCAAACTTATGGTATGAATATATTAGATTTAGTAGGTTTAGAAGATAGAGAAGATTATTATGGACCAATAATACAATTAACACCAATAAATACTGCTGGTGGTGATTTTGATTGGCGACCTATGGTGCAAGATTTTGTAGGAAGTGAACCATATTTTATTCCAGAAGTTGATGATAATGGTGATCCAATAATAGATAAAAATACTGGTAGAATAACCCATGTGCAACTTAATCCTCTAAAGTTATCAGAAGAAATTAAAATTCAACCTCAATCTGGTCTTGATTTTTATGAAGGCTATATGGGTCAATTTGGTGTTTCTGGACAATAGCTATGGTTGAAAATACATTAAATCAATCCCGACCATCTTATTTTAGAAATCCATTTGAGTATCCACAAAGAATTAAACCTGGATTTGATGATTACCAATATTATGACAGAGCTACAAAAAGTTATAGGTATGGTCCAACTTTTGGTCAAACTTTACAAGCACAAATTGCGTATGCTTATGATCCACTTTATGAAAGAGCTAAATTATTTTTTGATGAAAAAGCACAAAAGGTTGATGAAAACTTTAATCCTACAAAAATGCCTGATTACGAAAGGTATGTAGATTTTAGTGATACTTTAAATAAAGCTAATAATGAATATCACTACAAAAAAATAATTACAAATATACAAGATTCATTTGAAAGAAGAAGAATATTAATGGATTCTTCTTTGGTTAGTCAATTAGCTGCTGGATTTTTTGATCCAATAAATTTTGTAGCATTGCCTTTTGGTGGTCCAGCTTTTGGAATTGGTCGATCTGCACTTAGAGTTGGTCTTGGAACTGCATCATTACAAGCTGGAGCAGAAGCATTAAGACATCCATTTGATCCTTTATCTACACCTACAGAAGTTGCATTTAATATATTTGGTGCTGGCGTAGCTGGTGGTATTCTTGGTGGTTTAATATCAATACCAATGTCAAGAAGGGCTGTAGCTGAAAATCAACTTGTAACAAATATAAAAGAAACTTCTGATAGATTTAGAGGTAGTAGTACAGTTGACTCTAAAAATATTAATATGGTTACTAAAGAATACAATGATATATTAAATATTAAAATTCCAGAAGAAATTAAAAATAAAGATGCTGGTTGGTTAAAGCAACAAAAAGATTTATTAATTAAAGATATTGAAAGGTTAGAAAAAAGACAAAAAGAAACAGAAGGTTATTTAAAAAAACTTACAGAAGTAGCTAAAATTACAGCTTTTGATAGATTAAGACCAAGAGATGTTCCAAAAAATATTAAAATAAAATTAAAAGAATTATCTGTTACTAAAAAAGATTTAGAAGAATCTATAGATTTATCTAATCCTGATGGTAAATTTACAAAACAAATTAATGAAATAAAAAAAATAGATGGAGAAATTACATATTTAAAAAAACAAGCAGTAGATCAAGTTATCGATCAACAATCTTTTTTTCTACGTGGTGATGATGAGTCACCAGAAAACTTTTTTGAAAAACAAATAACTCCATTAAAACAAGAATTAAACTATGTAGAAATTGCAGACTTTCAAAAGAAAATTGCTTTTGAAAAAGGAGAAGATTTAAGTGTTATTACCCCTAGAATTGGTGGAAAAGCATTAGCTAAAATTACTAATTTTGGTCCATTAAAAGCTATACTAAATAAACCAAATAACAGATTAATTAAACTATATGGTTTAAAATTAGGAATGGATCAAGGTCTTTTACTTGAAACTCATGTAAAAAAAGTTGCTGCAAAACTAGGTGATGAAAATGATACCGGTAGTGTTTTCTTAGACGCTAAACCACATCAGGGCGAAGTAATAGCTTTATATAAAGAGTTATCAGATTTATGGGTAAAGGGGTCTGGTAATTTTACATTAGGTTATAATGCAACTAATGCAGCAAGAAAAGTCAAAAACATAATGCCATTTGGTAATAAAGAAGAACTTTTTGAAGAGTTTTTAGATAGAATTGGTAATAAATATATAAGCAAATCTAAAGATTTAACACGTGAAGAATCAAAAGCAGTTGAACTTGTTAGAAAGTTTTTTGAAAGATGGGATGGTAGATTACAAGAAACTGGTATTCTTGGTAATTTACATGAAATGAAAGTTAGAGCTGCACAATTTAAAGATAAAATAAGTAAAACTGAAAACAGTATTGATGAATTATTAAATAAGATTGCTGTTACTGTATCAAGAACTGCTAATTATGCATCTTCAAATACAACAAAAAAGAAACAAATATTAGATTCACTTGAAGAACAATTTAAAACAAGAGGTCTTACAGAAAAACAACAAGCATTACGTGATAATATATTAGAATTTATTGAATCGTCTGAAGGCAAAAATCAAGCTAAAATAAGCAAAACTGCAAATACAAAAGCGTTTAAAGAAGAATTAGATTTATTAAATAAAATTATAAAACAATATAACTTATCTGATGAAGCAATGGAATTTATAGGTATGGATAGATCAGATATTGTTAGAATGCCTATTAGTGAAATAAGAAATGCTGCTAAAAAAAATAAAATACCATTTAAAGAAACAGATAGCATTTTACAAATACGTGATAAATTAAGAAGAGCCTATGACAAAAAAAGAAAAAATACAGTTGACCTTAGAAGATTGCAACCAGAAAACTTTGAAACATATTTTGAAAATTTATTGCCATTATTAGGAGATAAATTACGTGGTGCATTTGTAGGTAAAACAAGAGCAATAAGTTATTATAGACAAAAATTATTAGAAAATGAAGCTGGTATTAAAGCAGCAGAAAACAAAATACGCAATATTAAAGGTGAAATATTAGATGAAGTATTTTTTCCTCGATATTGGAATAAAGATTACATACGTGCAAATAGAGCAAAACTTGCTGGTATATTAAAAAAATGGATACAGGAACCAAACATTAAAGAAGATGGTTCTTTAGATTTTCCTAATGCTAGAGTATGGACAGAAGATACAGCAATAGATGAATTTACAGGTTTAGAGCAAACTAGATGGAATCAAAAAGAATTATCAATAGATGATATTGAAGTAGATGCACGTGTTGAAAATATTATAGATTCTATTTTGGGTGAAAACGATTTTGCAAATCCAGATAATACTTATTTTGGTGCTGGTAAATCAAAACATTTAAAACATAGAAAGTTAGATATTCCTAATGAACTTGTAGCTGAGTTTATAGAAACTGATGTAGCTAAAGTTATGTTTGCCTATGTTCAAAGAACTGCTCCAATGTATGAATTTAAAAAGAAATTTGGTTTAAAAGATATTGATGAAGTTTTAATTGATATTGAAGAAGCTGGTCAAAGAGTAGGTCAAAGTACTAAATCTATACAAGAAGATGTAATGAATTTTAAACATCTTTATGATCGTATTGTTGGTACACTTATAAAAAATCCAGATCGTTTAGATAATAAAATGGCTTTAATATTAAGAAGAGCTGCAGAAACTAATTTTCTTGGTTCTGCTGGATTAGCTGCATTATCAGAGCCATCAAAAATACTTATGGAACATGAAACAAAAGTGTTTTTTAAAAGTATGTTTGATATGATTGATAGCAATTTAAAAAATATATCAAGAAAAGATGTTGACCTTTCTGGTGAAGCTAATGATACTGTTCTTGGTTCTTTGCATATGCGTCAAGTATCTGAAGAAGTTGGTAATCCTCTTAGAAATGGCATATGGGACAAAGCACGTGATGTTTTTTATGCTTTGAATGGACTTGGACCTATTACAAATACATTTAAGTTTTGGGACTCTATTGCACGTAGTCATAAAATAATTGATTTATCTGTTAAAATATCTAAAAAACAAAAGATTACAGATCAAGATGCACAATTTATGGCACAAGCTGGTATAACAGATGATCTTGCAATACGAATTGCTAAACAACCTTTCCAAAAAAGTAATAGAGATTTGTATGTAGGAAATACAGAAAAATGGAAAGATCAAGAAGCTACTGTTGCATTTCGTCGTGCATTAAATGGTGGTGTAATGAATACAATACTTATGGGTACACCAGCAGATAAGCCAATATTGATGGATGGGATTGTTTATGTAAGATTAGAAACAATGCGTAAAGCTGGATTTAAAAATCCTGTAGAAGATGCACAAGTTAAAGGATATACAAGAATAGAGAGTGGTATATTAGCTATGCCACTACAGTTTTATTCATATGCTTTTGCAGCAGTTAATAAAATTACACTTGCATATGCAAATGGAACTGCAAAAAACAGAGCTACTGCGGCGGCAATGGCTATGATACTTGCTTATATGTCATTAAAAATAAAAACACCA
>VTLG01013843.1_pt1 | contig 10501 bp, 11 predicted proteins | sample 4694571 | NCBI WGS metagenome assembly VTLG01 (sample SAMN12604809, study PRJNA352737) | marine metagenome | biome: ENVO:00000447; feature: ENVO:00000209|ENVO:00000569|ENVO:01000036; material: ENVO:00002151; isolation source: viral sequences binned using virsorter ... | reverse complement strand
AAATTATAATAAACAATTTCTACACCGAGCCTTTTTTGTAAATCAGTAGTAACTCTATTTATCATCGTAAAAGGTCGTTTAGCAGTCTTAGACCTAAAGGACATAGTTTTGACATCAACAAATCTAGTCTCTCCAGTTTCCGGGTGGACAAGAACTATATCAATAGGACCAGTTCCCATCGTCTCATTATAAACATAATATCCCTTCTCTGTAAAATGTTTCATAATAGACATTTTAGACAACAATCCTTTTTTATGCGTCTTTTCCATTTTTCCTTTTGGCCTCTTCTTCTATTACTTCCATTTCAGCAAGTGTTGTAGCTACAGCATTAGCACAATTTAATATCATGTGTACTCCCATTATAGGAGAAGGACAACGAGTAACAGCATAGATCATCATAGCCATTAATCCGCCGTAAGCTGTATCTGATTTTTCATTACCTTCTTCATCAAGTAAGAATAATTCTGTCTGTACACGCTTATACCCTGCACTGTTTGAATTTTCCATTGATGAGGCTAACATTTGTCTGCAATCAATCATGCAATTTCTCTGTTTTCATTGAACCATAAAGGAGTATTATCTTTTTTCTCCCACTTTGCAAACTTTTTTTCTTTATTATAGTATTCTCTATACGCAAGCACAGTATTTTTTTGTTTGTACTGGTCAGGCATACACTGAGGAGGATTAGTAAAAGTCCCTATGCCAACGAGAGCACGAGGGACTGTTTTTAACACACAAGTTAATCGTTCACAAGCATGAATTTTCTGATATCTGTCCCTGTATTCCGACAATAAATTACACATAAGATCGAATAGCCACTTATAATTTTCTTCACTTTGTCTCACCCAAATAGACGATGGGTGATTCTCGTGAGATTTTTTATAGACGCCATATAAATCGTACAAATCTATGTATGACTGCTGCTGCTCCAGAACCCTATGAGCGGTAGATAACATTTGAGCAGACTCAAGAATCATTTTAATCACATGCTTATCACAATGGTAAGCTGCCGCTATGCTGGGATGCTTAGATAAATAAAATATATTCATATTTAATTCTCTCTATAATAAAACTAGGGTGGGAAGGGAAGGAGTCGAACCTCCCCCTAAGACCTGTGACCAATCTTTAGTGCTGAGTCACAAACGACGACCAGTTTTCTAGGGCATCGCTTTTCGCACTCGTCAACCCGACTTCCCAGTTACGCTTCCTTTCATTGAGGTGTGTAGTATCCACAGTGGATAGTCAGAGCTTACTAAAAATTAAAAGGGCTGTCAACAAAAAAATTTTCTTGACACGATTTTGCAGCCATGTTAAAAGCTGGTTTAACAGCCCAAATAAAGAGCTTATTATTATTATGAACTATAGTATAGTATCTTCTCTTATATCTTATAATAAAATAGATACAGGAACTTCTAAGAGATTTAACTGTCCTATCTGTGAAGGTATAAATAGTTTATCTGTAACAAATTTTGGTGACTGTATAAAATTTAATTGTTTTAAAGCTTCTTGTAATGTTAAAGGAGTTATAAAGAATGAGTTATCGAATAAATCATTTAAAATTATTGATAATTTACCTAATATTAAAAATAGCACAGACAAAATTGTTCTTAACAAAGAAGATACAAAATATTGGAGAACAGCTATGTTCCCCGCCGACCTTGATAGGTATATTACTAATAATAACTGTAGCTATGCTTACAAAAGTGGGTTGGCCGACATAAGGTACGACTATCAAAAAAATAGGGCCGTTTTCGTAATTAAAAATTCCAGAAATGAAGTCCTTGACGCTACAGGAAGGGCGTTGTATACTGATGCTCTACCTAAATGGTACAGATATGGCCGTAGTAGACTACCTTACGTTTGTGGTACTAAGCATAGCCGACACGCTGTCGTCGTAGAGGACTGTGCTTCTGCAACTGCCATATCTCATTTGGTCACGGGCGTAGCATTACTTGGAACGCATCTTACAGAAGAGGCAGAAAAAGTATTGAGTAGTAAATTCGATAGGGTATCCGTAGCTCTAGATAAAGATGCTACTATGAAAAGTCTATCGTTAATAAAACAATTAAAATGGAGTATAGCAAATCTAAATATAATTATATTAGAGAGAGATTTAAAAAATGAGGACAAGGGTAATTTAAAAGGAGTTTTAAAACTCAATGATTGAAAGACAGATACTTAAACTATCTCTCAATAATGAGATACATAATAAAATCGCACATCTTTTAAACAAAGATAATTTTCCTAAAGACGTAGGAACTATTATAGATGTTATAAATCAGTGTCATAAAAATTACGGAAGAAATATAACAACAGAAGAAGTGTTGGCTATACACAGAGAAAAGTATCCAGCCCTAACAGAAACTGTAAAATCTAAAATTGAAAAAGATATTTTTAGTTTAGATGATATTAAAATAGGTGATGACATAGCTTTAGATGTTATTCATTCTTTTTGGAAACGTACTAAAGCAAAGAAAATAGGAGAAGAAGCACTAGAAATATATCTAGGTAATAAAAAAGATATTGGGGGGCTTCTTAGAAATATAACAGAGCTAAATGAAAACGATACTAAAATATCTGAAACTTATAGTGTCGTCGAAGACGATATAGAAGATTTGTTAGAATTTATTAATGAAAAGCCTGAGTTTGATTTTCCCCGCAGAATACAGGAAAACATATCAGGAATAAATCGTGGTCATCTTGGTATTATCTTTGCAAGACCAGAAGCAGGTAAAACTACTTTTTGTTCATGGCTAGCAGCTAACTATCTTATGAAAGGTTATAAAGTTGCTTACTGGGCTAACGAAGAAATTGCTAAAGTAATAAAAACCAGAATAGTTTTATCTTATATGCGGTCTACTCCTTCTGAAGCAAAAGAAAATATGGAGAAAGTAAAAGATAAATATGTTAATTTTATTAAGCCTAACCTATATATGCTAGATTCTGTAGGATCGTCCATACAGGAAATAGAAGAGTTTACTGCACGTAATGAAGTTGATATAATATTTATTGACCAACTCGACAAAGTGAGAATAGATGCAGAATTTTCTCGTGGAGATGAGCGGCTAAAAGAGTTATACTCAAGAGCTAGAGAGATAGCCAAAAGGAATAGCATAGCAGTATGGGCTGTATCACAAGCAAATTACGAAGCTCATGGACGATCAGAGATCGACTATTCTATGCTAGATAGTTCCAGAACGGGTAAAGCTGGAGAAGCCGATTTAATTATTGGTATAGGAATAGCTGAAGAAGAGAATTATAGAACTATTAAAATATCTAAAAATAAGGTAAATGGCTGGCACGGTTCTATGGTTATGTATCTAGACAAAGATAGGGTGTTATACGAATGACAACTACTTTTTGTTTTATTGACGTAGAAACTTCTTTTGAGAAGAACAGCAAGAACACTGTATCCTCTCCTTTTTTTGGACAGAAACTAGTATCTGTTGGCTATTCTCTATTTAATGCAGAGGAAGTCTGCCTAGAAAATGAATACATATTCTTTGAGCATAATCATGTAGAGCCTACACCACAAGGATTTCAAAAAGTACAGGAAGCTCTAGATAAGGCTGACATATTAATAGCTCACAATATTAAATTCGACTTAATGTGGCTAAGAGAGTGTGGGTTTAAATACAATAAAGAATTATTTTGTACGATGGTTGCAGAATATGTAATTCTCAGAACAAGGAAGCTCCCGCTATCTTTAGCTGAGTGTTGTAAGCGAAGAGGAATACAAGAAAAGAATACTCACATAATAGAGGATTATATTTCTCAAGGATGTTCTTTTGAGAATATTCCTCCTAAAATAGTAGAAGAATATGGTAGAAATGATGTTGAAATAGTTAAAGAATTATTTAGACATCAGTTACGACAATTAGATGTACCTTGGATAAAATATGCTTATAGAAATACTTCTGAGGTAAATATTATTTCTACGTTAGTGCTTAGTAATCAGCTTACAGACGTTCTTACAGATATAGAACGTAAAGGAATACGAATATCTAATAGTAATTTATCTGATATTAAAAAGAATTACGAAGAGGAATATTCTAATCTAGAACTTGATCTACAAAGAATTATAGATGAGGTAATGGGCGACACCCCTATAAATCTAGAAAGCCCTGACGATAGAAGCTTACTTATTTATTCAAGAAAAGTTACAGATAAAAAGGCTTGGAAAGAAGCTTTTAATTTAGGCTGGGAGCTTAATGGTAACGCCAAGCGTCCTAAACGTCGTAGAAGAATGACCCGTGAGATGTTCGTAGACACTGTAAAAACTCTCGCGCCAGTTCAGGCTAAAACTGTAGGACGACCTTGTAAAGCTTGTAACGGAGAAGGGAAAAAGAGACTAATAACCAAATCTGGCAAGCCAAGTAAAAATTTACGAAAGTGTCAAGAGTGCTCTGGAGTAGGAGTTTTATACGAAAAGCTAAAGATCGCTGCTGGATTAAAAGTAGTCCCTAGAGATGCACAAGATGTTGCATCAGCAGGTTTTAAAACAGATAAGGAAACTCTAAGAGAATTAGCTGCAACTGTAGAAGGAACTGCCCTAAAATTTATTGAAGCCTATACGAGATATTCTCAGATTAGAACGTATCTAAATACTTTCGTAGAAGCACTTGAAATTTTTCAAGATGAAAACTGTTTTATACATCCTCAGTTTATGCAATGCGTTACATCTACAGGACGACTAAGCTCTAGAGCACCTAATTTTCAGAATATGCCCAGAGGTTCTACATTCCCTGCAAGAGAAGCTATAACTTCTCGTTTTAAAGAAGGTAAAATACTAGAGGGGGATTATAGACAATTAGAATTTAGAGTAGCAGGATATTTATCTGGTGATAGACAAATTTATGAAGATGTAAAAAATGGAATTGATGTCCATGCTTATACTGCATCTATTATGGGAATAGATAGACAATCAGCAAAAGCTCATACATTTAAACCTCTTTATGGTGGAACCAGAGGAACAGAACAAGAAATGCGCTACTATACTGCCTTTAAAGACAAGTACATTGGGATTACCCAGTGGCACGATAAACTACAGAATGAAGCAGTAACTACTAAAAAAATAATTCTACCTTCTGGTAGAGAGTATAGTTTTCCTAATGCTAAATTTAATAGGTCTGGTACAGCTTCTAATGCTACAGCTATTAAAAACTACCCCGTACAGGGATTTGCAACAGCAGATATTCTTCCTTTAGCTCTGATAGAATTACATAAAAAACTAAAGGAAAAATCTCTGAAAAGTGTTATAATAAATACAGTACACGATTCTATAGTTGTTGATGTTCATCCTGACGAAACTACTGAAGTTATAGGCTTGTTAAAAAGCTCTATGTTGTGTATAAAGGAGGAGTGTAAAAAAAGATATAAAATTAATTTTGATATGCCTATTGACATTGAATTAAAAATAGGTTATGATTGGCTTAATTTAAAGGAGGTTTAAAAAACCATATGGCCGAAACATCTCTAACTACCCTAGAAGACCTCAACACGCTTGGCGTTGAAAATCTTACTGCTATGATAGGTCAAGCAGGAATGGGTAAACCTGCTAACGTAGGAATACCTCGACTTGCCATTGAGCAAATGGCAGATAATGACGATGGCGATAAGCTGCCTAAAGGAGAATATAGGCTTCGTATCGAATCTAAGGATTACTACATTAAAAATCCTACAGTACGTTTTTATGTTCGATATTTTTCTTATGATTCTTTTAACTCGGAATCTCCGAAAGATAGTCCTAGAACAGTTTTAAAGCCTTCCTTGAAGGATGAGTTTCCTGATTCCAAAGGAGGAAATAAGTGTGGTAAACTTACTACTCAGGAAATTGAGGCTCTTCCCGAAAGTTCGAAACTTAAAGTAGCACAGAAATCAATTAAATGTACGCAGGTTGTGTACGGATATATTGATGGTAAATGTGAAGGTACTACTCTTGATGGAGAGACAGAAGATTTAGACGGTACGCCCTTTGTTTATTCTGTCAGAGGATCAGCTTTTCAACCTGTCTGGAATTTTATAGGGAAGCTTGGTCAAAAGACTATAATGTTTTCTCTTAAATTAAGGCTCAGTACCAAGCGTAATAAGATGGGTTCTGTAACGTATTTTACGCCGGAGATTGAAGAGTTCGATAAAGTATCAATTGTCGATGATGATGTTAAACGTATTAGTTTCATTATGGATGATATCAGTAGTTATAATGACCGGATCGTTTCGATGCACAAAGAACACCTCAAGGATAAACTTACAGGAGAGGAGTTAGCCGTTAGCGACAGTCTTGAGGTTGCTTAATGTCTTTACTTTTAAATCAGGTAAAGATTTTTCTTGAAAGAGCCGCGAAGGGGGAGTCTGGAGGGATTCCCCCCTCGCTAATAGAGGACTTTAAAGAGGCTTGTGGAGAGGCTCTTGAAAAGCAGTTTAATCGTCCTAACGAGAAAAGGTTACGAATGTCTGCTCTTGGAAAGCCTCTCTGTCAGCAACAACTCGACCTTGATCCTGACATAGAAGAAGAAATAGATTACACACTAATAATGAAATTTATTTTTGGTGATCTCGCAGAAGCATTATCTATAGCTATTATGAAATCTTCTGGTATAGAAATAGAAGAAGAACAAAAGCCTGTAAGCCTAGCTTTAAATTCTGGAAAGACAGTCATAAAAGGCACCTATGACGTTAAAATAAATGGTAAAGTATACGACATAAAGACTGCTTCCCCTGCAGCATTTTCTAGTAAATTTGGAAGTTTTGGTGGATATTCTAAAGTTAAAGAAGATGATCCTTTTGGATATATAGTACAGGGGTATTTATATTCTACGGCAGAAGATGTTCCCTTTGGTGGATGGATAGTAATAAATAAAGCCACAGGAGAATGGGCTGTATGTGAAGCGCCTGATCTACAAGATAAAGATAGAAAAGAAGCACTTAAAATTGCAGACAGGGCTGTTAGTACTGTTACAGAGAAGAAACCGTTTAAAAGAGGTTTTAAGGATTACCCCGAAAAGATTAAAAGGGCAGGTCAGCTAGTCACTACAAAAAATAGACTTCTTCCTAAAAATTGCTCTTATTGTGGGTATAAAAAACATTGTTGGCCTAACGCTTCTTATGAGAAAAAGCCTTCTATAAGAGAAGATGCTAAAGCACATGCTTGGTATTCAAAATATGTAAGCTCTGAGTTATAAGATGCCTTTATATATAACTGATCGTTTATCTTCATTTGAAATAACGCACAATCCTTTTTCTAATTTTATCTATTTTGATACTATTAAAAAAGACAATAACGATGGTGTCACTCTTGTTCTTAGAGAAAAAGATAATGGACTTCCCATAACTTATGCTGAAAGTATGTCTTCAGATAGTATCTGGGATAAAAAAGCATTTAATAGAAATAAAGAAATTTTTCAGGAGGAGTTTAAAAATATAGAGATAAAACTAATGGAAAATAAACTAGTCGTACTTCCTGTACAAACTTATAACATTATATTCTCTAATTTAAATTTCGCAGTTAAACCGATATTCTCAGATAAAATTGACTCTTTAATAGAAAGAGCAACCCGAAAAAAGGATTTTGTAAACTATGCGTTTTCGTTCAAACTTTGAAAGGGAAGTTGCTAGAGCACTTTTAGATAGGGATATTGACTTTAAATTCGAACCTGATAAAATTCCCTATCAGCCAAAACAAAGAGTTTACATACCTGATTTCTATATATCTGATAACGATTTTTATATAGAAGTTAAAGGACGACTTATGCAATCAGATAGAGTTAAGCATATTTTAATTAAGGATCAAAATCCAGATTTGGAGGTTAAATTTTTATTTTATAATGCGAAACAAAAGATTTATAAAGGTTCTAAAACTACTAACGCTAAGTGGGCTGAGAAACATGGTTTCGATTGGGCAGAACAAAAAATGCCAAAGGAGTGGTTCAATGGATGATGAAGAAGATGTTGAAAATACTATTAACTTAAATGTTGAAAAACAATTATTACCAGAGAACGTACAAAAAAGAATTGCAATAGAATCTATGCAGCTTGCAGATGATAGGCTGTACATTGTATTAGATTGTGTAGAAACAAGTCATGTCGCTGTTAGAATGTACGACACTACTGACAACGAGGAAGTCACTGGTGCTCATGTGTTACTTCATGGCATTATTCACATGCTTGACAATCATTACGAAGAAATAGTAGACTACGGTCATATGACTATTTTAGAAAACCTGTCTGAACTGGAAGAAGGGGTCGGGTCAATTCAGGCTATTGACGATAACGTAGTACGTATAAAATTTAGTAAGGATAACTAATGCCCTCTGATGATTATATTAACAAAAGATTAAAAGAGCTTGATAAGCTAAAAAGAATGGCCCAAAAGGAAAATCCTAGAACTAGGATAGAACAAGTACATAGACCTGATCATTACAATAAAACAGGTACAGAAACTATTGATATTATTAAAAACAGCATGGCCCCAGAGGACTTTAAGGGATACTTAAAGGGAAACATATTAAAATATGTTTGTAGATATGAACATAAGGGTATGCCAATAAAAGACCTTATGAAAGCTAGATGGTATCTTAATAGACTTATTAAAGAACTTGAAAACCCGGAGAATAATGACGATGAAATCAAGTAATAATTATTTACCAACCCTATATCAAGAGTTCATTCATTTATCCAGATACTCAAGATGGTTGGAAGATAAGCAACGTAGGGAAACGTGGCCTGAAACAGTGGCTAGATATTTTGATTTCTTTGAAGATCATTTAAAAGAGATGCACGATTTTAATTTTTCTGATAGAAAATCTATAGAAGACGCAGTATTACAACTACAGGTAATGCCATCTATGCGCTGCCTTATGACTGCAGGGGAAGCCCTAAAACGAGAAAACATTGCTGGCTATAATTGTTCTTATGTAGCTATAGATCGTGTTCAAGCTTTCGATGAAATTTTATATATTCTTATGAACGGTACGGGTGTAGGATTTAGCGTAGAACGCCAGTACATATCTCAACTTCCCAGAATAGCAGAAGATTTCGATGATACAGATTCTACGATTTTGGTATCTGATAGTAAGCTCGGATGGGCAAAATCATTAAAAGAATTAATAGGAATGTTGTACGTAGGACAAGTTCCCAAGTGGGATACAAGTAAAGTACGTCCCTCTGGTTCTCCGCTTAAGACTTTTGGCGGGAGAGCATCAGGGCCAGAACCTCTTGAATCTCTATTTTTATTTTGTGTAGGGACGTTTAAGGGGGCTGCAGGTAGGAAGCTAACCTCTGTAGAATGTCACGACATAGTCTGTAAAATAGCCGAAATTGTTGTCGTCGGAGGAGTAAGACGCTCTGCGTTAATCAGCCTTTCAAATCTATCTGATGATCGTATGCGTCATGCTAAAGCAGGGTCTTGGTGGGAAGCAAACGGGCAACGTGCGCTAGCTAATAACTCTGCTTGCTACACAGAAAAACCAGACGTAGGTATTTTCATGGATGAATGGAAAGCACTTTACGATTCAAAATCAGGTGAAAGAGGAATTTTTAATAGAGAATCTGCTACTAGAATGGCTCAAAGTAATGGACGTAGAAAAGTAGAAGGAATTGAATTTGGAACCAATCCTTGCTCAGAAATAATTCTACGTAATCGTGAGTTCTGTAATCTATCTGAAGTTGTCGTAAGGCACGAGGATACTATTGAAACCTTAAAACGAAAAGTAAGGATTGCAGCTATTCTTGGAACAGTGCAATCTACTCTTGTAAATTTTAAATACGTAAGCTCTCTATGGAAAAAGAACTGTGAAGAAGAACGCCTTTTAGGGGTGTCTCTTACAGGTATAATGGATTGTGAGCTTACCAATGGAAAGCAAGGCCCGGATAAAACCAGAGAACTTCTTAAGATGTTAAAAGACATAGCAGTACAAACCAATAAAGAATGGTCTAAGAAAATAGGTATAAATCAATCTACTGCTGTAACTTGTGTTAAGCCTTCTGGGACGGTCAGTCAGCTTACAGATGCTGCTTCCGGTATTCATGCACGGCATAATCCTTTTTATGTACGGACTGTAAGAGGGGATAAAAAAGACCCGCTAACTCAAATGATGATTGATAACGGGTTTCCTGTAGAAGACGATCTTGTTAATCCTTCACATACTGTTGTATTTTCTTTTCCTATGAGAGTAAATGGAAGTGCTGTTTTCAGGACAGATATGACGGCTATCGAACAGCTTGAGCTATGGTTGATATATCAGAAGAGTTGGTGCGAACACAAACCCTCTGTAACTATCTCTGTTAAAGAGAACGAATGGCTTGACGTTGGTGCGTGGGTTTATAATCACTTCGATTATATGAGCGGAGTATCGTTCTTACCTTTTAGTGATCATTCTTATAAGCAAGCCCCCTATCAAGATTGCAACGAAAACGATCATAATAATCTCCTTTCTAAAATGCCAATTAATGTAGATTGGTCGAAATTATCTGAGTATGAGAATACAGATATGACTATAGGAGT
>VTLG01010843.1_pt1 | contig 10501 bp, 10 predicted proteins | sample 4694571 | NCBI WGS metagenome assembly VTLG01 (sample SAMN12604809, study PRJNA352737) | marine metagenome | biome: ENVO:00000447; feature: ENVO:00000209|ENVO:00000569|ENVO:01000036; material: ENVO:00002151; isolation source: viral sequences binned using virsorter ... | reverse complement strand
GCTCAGTATATTAAACCTGATGAGGCTATCAAACGATTGGCTGCAGCTCAAGGTATTGACATACTTAACCTAGTTAAGACTATGCAAGAGCTACAACAAGAGCAAGAGCAAGCAGCTTCAATGCAACAACAACAAACCTTATTAGATCAAGCTGGTCAATTTGCTAGTTCTCCAATGATGGACCCATCTAAAAATCCTGAAGCTACTAAAGCTATGGAAACTATGATAGGTATCCCTCCAGAAGAAACCGCAACACCACAACCTCAATAACTATGGGAGAAACAATTACATATGATGCCGCTACAGATACGGTATCAACTGAAGGTTCACTGACTGAAGAGGAACAAGATTCCCTGCAAGTTGGTGAACAGATGATAGCAGAGCAAGAAGGCTTGCTTGCTGGTAAATATAAATCACCAAAAGATTTAGAAAAAGCTTACCTTGAATTACAAAAGAAACAAGGTGAGGAATCTGGTTTAGGAAAACTAGATAAAGAAACTGAAACTACTGAAGAAAGTACAGGTATATCAGCAGAAGATTTCTATACAGAAGATGGTAGTGTCAATTATGAAACTGCTAACCAAGTTTATGGAGATCAAATCAGTAAACAATTTAAAGATAATAACATTGATCCATTCAAAATGAATGAGTATTTCATGGAGAATGATGGTCAATTATCTGATGAAATGTATGGTGATTTACAGAAAGCTGGTTTTAATCAAGATATGGTTGATTCATACCTTAAAGGTGTACGTGAATCTTATGGTATGGCAGCTCAAGAAGCTGAAGCTCCTGTCTTATCAGACGCAGAGGTAGCAGAAGTACATTCTATAGCTGGTGGTAAACAAGGTTATGAACAATTAATGGCATGGGCTAGTGATAACATATCAGATGCTGATGCTAAAAACTTTGATGAAGTAGTTGAGACAGGTAATAAAGCTGCTGTTACATTTGCAGTGAAAGCACTGTTTGGACAATACGAAGATGCAGTTGGACGTGATTCTAACTTGGTAACAGGTAAAGCTGCACCAGCTGATACTTATAAAAGCATGGCACAGGTTGTTTCAGATATGAATGACCCACGCTATGATAGAGACGAGGCGTTTCGTGATGATGTCCAAGCTAAACTAGCACGATCTAATCTTAAAGTATAACCATGCCAAAAGGTAAAGGTACTTACGGTACAAAGAAAGGAAGGCCACCTAAAAAAATTATCAAAGGAGGAAAGAAAATTGGTTTATGATCCACTTAGAAAAAGTCACGGAGCTTTTGACAAAGCTGTAAAAGGAGCTGGTGGTAGCACTAGACAAGGAGGTGACTTACAAAAACTTAAAGATGCTATTAAACTACACCCTAGTATAAGAGCTAAGAAAAAAACTAATAGTGTAAATGCATAGTGCTACGTGGCAGCCCGAACAGTTCATCGTCCCTGCCACTTGTACACTTTTAATTTTATAATGAACGATACAGAAGTTATCGCATTACAACCTCCTATTGAATATACCATGAACGACAACGCAGAACTACAGAATGGACGCTGGGCTATGATCGGAATCATGGCAGCTCTCGGAGCATACGCTACTACTGGTCAAATCATTCCTGGAATTTTCTAATGAAAAAACTTTCACTAGCTATCGCAGCTTCTCTATTCTCAGCCCCCGCAATGGCTGGAGTCTACACTAATGTAGAGACAAACGCTTCTTACACAGGAGCAGACTACACCTCAAGATCAACTGATCTTCATGTAGGATATGAGAATACAGTAGGTGTTCTTGACTGGTATGCACAAGGAGGAAAGACTATCAACGCTGTTGATGGTGCTGATTCTGATTCTGCATGGTCAGGTAAAGTCGGAGCGTCTGTCTCCGCTACCGAAAGACTAGGAGTCTACGGTGAATTTTCATTTGCAAACATTGCTGATGAAGATATAGACAATACTTATGGCACAAAACTAGGTGCTAAATTTTCTTTTTAATTAAATGACTACAGCCACACTAACAAAACCCAACAGTAACTGGGAGAGTTTATGTGACTGGGTTACAAGCACAGACAACCGCCTCTACGTGGGGTGGTTTGGGGTGCTTATGATCCCTGCACTATTAACAGCAACTACTGCATTTATAATAGCTTTCATAGCTGCTCCTCCAGTTGACATTGACGGTATCCGTGAACCTGTATCAGGAGCTTTACTCTATGGAAACAACATCATATCGGGAGCGATTGTCCCGTCATCTAACGCAATCGGTCTTCACTTCTACCCAATCTGGGAAGCTGCAACCCTCGACGAATGGTTGTATAACGGAGGACCATATCAACTCATTGTGTTCCACTTTCTCGTCGGTATCTCAGCATATCTGGGACGACAATGGGAACTTAGTTATAGATTAGGAATGAGGCCGTGGATATGCGTGGCCTATTCTGCACCAGTATCAGCAGCCTTTGCTGTGTTCCTTGTATATCCTTTTGGACAGGGGAGTTTCAGTGATGGTATGCCTCTTGGTATTTCTGGTACTTTCAATTTTATGTTCGTATTCCAAGCCGAACACAATATCCTTATGCACCCGTTCCATATGCTCGGTGTTGCTGGGGTATTCGGTGGAGCTTTATTCGCTGCTATGCACGGAAGTCTTGTTACTTCCTCACTTATTAGGGAAACAACTGGGCTTACTTCTCAGAACTATGGATATAAATTTGGCCAAGAAGAAGAGACGTATAACATCGTTGCGGCTCATGGCTACTTTGGGAGACTCATATTCCAGTACGCTTCTTTTAATAATAGCAGGAGTTTACATTTCTTCCTTGCTACTTGGCCCGTCGTTTGCATATGGCTTACCGCTATGGGAATCTCCACTATGGCTTTTAATCTCAACGGCTTTAACTTTAACCAGTCAGTCGTTGCAGCTGATGGGAGAGTCGTCCCCACTTGGGCTGACGTTCTCAACCGTGCCAACTTAGGTATGGAAGTTATGCATGAGCGTAACGCACACAACTTCCCGCTTGATCTAGCTGCAAAAGAGATCACACCAATAGCATAACATCACGTCCGTTCATCCATCTTTCATGGACGCATGACAGCCAAGGCATGGAACGGGGTCTTGGTAAATAGGTACTTACAATGACTGTAAAACTTGTTTATCGTGGTGTTTCTTACACTAAAACAACTAAAAACTAATGTCACATCAAAACTCTAAAGGAGGCTTAGCTTCCGTCTATCCTTATGGGATAGTAAATCATCATAACAAACCAGAGGAACATAAAGAAGAGCATCCTGATACGATGCCTAGTGATTATCAACCTCCTGGGGTTGATGAGGAGGATGACTTCCCTCAATCTTTAGAGGAAGCATTGGTCGGTTGAACAGGGAAGGGGGCACCTCAGAGTCGGACCCCCTTTTCATTGGCATAAGCCCAGTACGCTGGATACCTTTTGCCGTCTAGACGGTAGGGATAGACCTACAAATTTCAATTTTAATTTCTGTACAGAGAGAGTCAATATAAACTTTATCCATAACAATGGCACATCAAAATAGTAACGAACCATTAGCCGATCTGACGCGGCCTGGTCAATCGAACTCCACGGGAGATTCGAGAGCCCTTTACCTTAAGCTGTTTAGTGGCGAAATGTTCAAAGGATTCCAGCGTAATACAATCGCAAGGGATCTTGTAACAAAGAGAACTCTTAAAAACGGTAAGAGTTTACAGTTCATCTACACAGGTAGAACCACAGCTGAGTACCATGTTCCTGGCAGGTCCATACTTGGTAACAGCGATGGAGCACCTCCAGTAGCTGAAAAGACCATCACTATTGATGATCTACTTATTAGTTCTGCTTTCGTGTATGAACTAGACGAAACCTTAGCACACTACGACCTACGTGGTGAGATCTCTAAGAAGATTGGTTACGCTCTCGCTGAGAAGTATGACCGTCTAATCTTTAGAGCTGTATCTAAAGGTGCTCGTCAAGCCAGCCCTATCACAAAGTCTAACTTTGTAGAGCCTGGTGGAACACAGATCCAAGTTGGAGCTGGTTCTAATGCTGATGACGCATTAACCGCATCTACCCTAGTAACTGCTTTCTATGATGCAGCTGCAGCTCTTGATGAAAAAGGAGTAAGTGGTGATGGTCGGGTTGCCGTACTTAACCCACGTCAGTACTATGCACTTATCAAAGATTGTTCAAACAACAACTTGATTAACAGAGACGTACAGGGTACAGCATTACAAAGCGGAGAAGGTATTCTTGAGATTGCAGGTATTCATATCTACAAATCAATGAACGTACCATTCTTCAGCAAGTACGGTACTAAGTATGCTCCATCTTCAGGTGCAGCAGCTGGTACTGACCTTGACACAGTGAATCCTGGAAACACAGGTTCATTCGTTGACGTAGCTACTGAAGACGGACGTGCTTCTGTAGATGGTATCAACAACAACTATGGTAACGCTACTGACTTTGCTAACTCTTGTGGACTTATCTTCCAAAGAGAAGGTGCAGGTGTAGTAGAAGCAATGGGACCACAGGTTCAGGTAACAAGCGGAGACATAAACGTAATCTACCAAGGTGATGTAATTCTTGGAAGACTCGCTATGGGAGCCGACTTCCTTAACCCAGCAGCTTGTGTTGAACTATTCGCAGGTACAACTACTAAGCCAGCAGTGTTTGGTAACACATACCCAGCAAATAGTAATTAATTTAAACATTTATACAAGGGGGCTTCGGTCCCCTTTTTTTATTCTTATGGCACAGATATCATATGCAGCGTCCACAGAACTGGAGGCAGTAAATTCTATACTGATGAGTGTTGGAGAGTCACCTGTTAATACTTTAGATGTACAAAGTCCTGAAGTGGCTATTGCACAGAAAACTCTGCAGCAAGTCTGCCGTGAGATATTATCAGAAGGCTGGAAATTCAATACTGAAACACAATATCCTATTGATTTAGATAGTAATAACCATTGTTTAATACCTAACAATGTATTACAAATAGACCTTAACCGCTTTAAGCACCCTGATAGTTACGATACTATTAGAAAGAAAGATAACGGTATCAGTAAATTATATGATTTACATGACCATACTTTTGAATTTAAAAATGCAACTGATGATAAAATATATGTAGATGTAATTTGGATGACACCTTTTGAAGATATCCCACAGGTGTTCCAAGATTATATAACCGTCAGAGCTTCGAGGATCGCTTCTAACCGCATGGTAAACAACCCACAGGCTGCAGAGCTCATCGCACAAGATGAGGCTCAAGCAAGGGCTGTAGCATTAGAGTATGACACCAACCAAGGTGACTATAATATCTTCAATAACCAAGAAGGTAGAACAAATGCTAGTACTATTTACCGACCATATAAAGTTCTACAAAGAAGGTAATGTCAGCAATTAATCAACGTATTCCTAACTTTCTAGGGGGAGTATCTCAACAACCCGACACAATTAAATTTCCTGGACAGGTCAGAGTATGTGATAATGCTGTCCCTGACGTGACTTTTGGGTTGATGAAACGACCTCCTGGGGAGTTTGTTAAAAAACTAACTAATGCTAATGATACTGGATATTGGTATGAAATAGTAAGAGATGGGGATGAAAAATATTTATTTCAAATCACACCTGCTAATACTGGTAGCCATCCTATAAGAATATGGGCTTTAACTGATCTTGAAAGTGGACAAGCTGCGGGTACTGAACTTAGCTTAACTAATAGTAGTGGGGATTCTTTATTTTCTTATTTATCTGGAGCTACTAAACCTTATGCTATACAAACAGTACAAGATTATACTCTTATAACTAATCCTAATAAAACTGTAGGTACCATAGGTAGTACTTTTAGTCCTATCAATAGTGGTAATTATTCTTTTGTACGCTTAGATACAGTTGCTTATAACACTGAGTATGTGATTTATTCAGGTAGTTCAGCACCTACTATGAATACTTATTATAAAGTAACAGCTGTAAAATGTTATCACACAACATCAGGTGAAAACGAAACATCGTGGGATTATACAATACCTAATGATACCAATACAGCTGGATCAAACCCTAGCACTCCACCAGATTCAGGTGGCCAAGGATGGGCTTATGACGGTAGTGGTGCTGTTAATCAAGCTAAAGGTTATGTTACAGTAAACGGTGCTAGTTTTATTTATAAACACGACCCTCAGTATCAATCAGATGCTGGTGCTACTATTATAAATGGTTTAGATGGTCAGTCTCAAGAAAACTCTGATACGGTTGGTAGTAATTTTATAGGATATAAAGCTAGGTATAGAATTAGATATACTTCAAACACAACTTTAACTCATGGTGGTTTATATTCTAGTGATCCTATTAATGATTTAATTGATATTAATATAGGAGGTGTCGGTTATAAAGTTAAAATTATAAAAACTGAACAAGTTAAAACGTACAGAGGAAAGTCAGGTATAGGACTTTATGCTGCTCCTACAGCACCAGATGACGGTGCTTTAAGTATGGCTATTGTCTTGAGAGAATTAGCTAGTTCTGTAACTAATATTAGTGGAGTAAGCTCTGCTGAAGTTATTGGTAATGGTATCTTTATTCAACATAACAGTAGTACAAACCTACACTTTTTAGGTGGTGCTGTTAATGAAGGTATGACTATTATAGGTCAAACGGCATTAGATGTAGGACGACTGCCTTCTCAATGTAAGGATGGTTATGTTGTTCAAATTAGTAACACTGAAAATAGTGATTCAGATGATTACTACTTGAAATTTATAGCTGATAATGGAGGAAGCGGTACTGGTAGATGGGAAGAATGTGTTAAACCAAACGGTTTTAACGGTTCTACAGTTAAAGGTTTAAACCCTGCTACTATGCCACATGCTTTGATTAATAATAGAAATGGTACATTTAGTTTTAAAAAATTAGATGAAGCAAGTAAAGGTTCTACTGATAATTACTGGAAATATAGAGAAGTAGGTGATGATACAAGTAACCCATTCCCTAGTTTTAATGGCTCAGAAATCAATGAAATATTTTTTCATAGAAATAGATTAGGTTTTATTTCAAATGAACAGATTGTTTTAAGTCGTCCTAACGATTTCTTTAATTTATTTGTTGTCTCCGCTATTACTACATCAGATGATAATCCTATTGATATTACTGTCTCTGACATTAAACCTGCTTTTATAAATCAAGTACTCCAAATGCAAAAAGGAGTGATGATGTTTAGTGATAATGCTCAGTTCCTATTATTTACTGAGTCAGACATCTTTAGTCCTAAAACTGCTAGGTTAAAAAAACTATCTAGTTATGAATGTGATTCATCTATACAACCTAGAGATCTGGGTACGTCAGTTATGTTTACTTCTAACGTGGCTGCTTATACTAGAGCTTATGAAGCAGTTATAGTAGATGATGACATACCACCTAAAGTCTTAGAACAAACTAGAGTTGTACCAGAGTACATACCAAAAGATATTACAATGTCAGCTAACTCTAGTGCATTAGGTATCGTAACTTTTGGTAAGAAAAATTCATCTGAACTTTATCATTATAAATATTTTGATTCTGGAGAAAGAAGAGATCAATCTGCATGGTATAGCTGGACTTTAACGGGTACGTTACAGCATATGACTTATACTGGTGGTAATTTCCATGTTGTTACTAAACAAGGAAGTGACTATATATTATCTAGACATGAGTATATAACAGATGCTACAGCTACTAGAAGCTATACTGTAGGCGGTACTGAAGCTAATGTAGGCTCACCGTTATACACAGCTAGGTGGTTTGAAGCTTGCTTAGATAATATGACTATACCTTCTAATATAGCATATTCAACTCAAAGTACAACAGCCCCTGAAAAAACTGTATTAACTTTAGCTTACACACCCACAGCTGCTACAAACTTCTATGCGATTGGTTTGAATGGTACTAATGCAGGTATGGTTGTTAAAGCTGATTCTGTAGGTACCAATACTGCTACCTTTAATAATATTAATATGACTGGGTGGGAGGTAGCTGTAGGATATGGGTACACAAGTACTATAGAACTTCCTAGTTATTATGCAGCTACTGACGCTAATAAGTATGACGTTAACGGTGCCTTAAGGGTATCTGGTCTTAACTTTGAGTTAGGTGTTTCAGGACCAATGGAGTTCCATTTAACAGCTAAAAACTCTTACGTTAATTCTTCGGGTACTTCTACTCCTGAGTTTGATGATTATATTCAATATGAATCAGGTATGAAAACTGGTTTAGCAAACTTTGGTGAACCACCTTCAGAACTTAATAAGTCTGTTAGAGTACCTATACAGAAGAAAAATGAAAAGTATAAATTACAAATAAAAATACCAGACCCTTTTTCCACCGCTTTAATCTCAGCAAGCTGGGACGGCATATATAACCAAAAAAGACATGTACGAAGGTAAGTATATACAACCCTGCACTCCAGAGTTAGCTCTAAGTGTGGGGTTGAACCTCCGCTGGGAAGACAGACGTGAGGTAGAAGAAACAGTAAAAATGTGTGGTGAAGCTGCTTGTGTTCAAGCTTATTTTGATTCAGCAGTTTCAGTATATTTTAAGGTTCCCAACGGCAAGGCTGCTGGAGTGGCGGGTGTAACCCCTACAAATGCAATATGGATGTTATGTACTGAGGCCAGTACAGAGTTCCCTCATACGCTTGTAAGAGAAGCTAAACGCTGGGTAGATTCTTTACCCAATCCTTATTTATTTAATTATGCAGATATGCGTAATGAAGCACACATTAAATTACTTAAGCTTTTAGGCTTTAAGTTTTTAAAATACCAAGTATATAATAAAGTTCCTATTATAGAATTTATGAAATTATGTGTTCACCCACAATCGCATTAGCTGCAGTTGCTGGTGTTGGAACTGCTGCTGCTGATCGGCAAGCTAAGATGGCTCAATGGAGAGCACAGAAAGCAGCTGTTGATCGGTCAAATGCAATGGCTAAGATGCAGCATGAGAATCAATTAAACATTGCATCTTATAAAGACCAACAGAAAACAAGAGTATTTGAAGCACAGTTAGAAGCACAAGCAATGGCTAGGAATAGTCTTTCTAAACAACTTCAAATCAACCAACAAGAAGCTACTAGAGCAAGTCTATCTAACCAATTAAAGTTAAATGAAAAAGTAACTGAAGCTCAGTTCTCAGGACAAGAAAAACTAGCTCAGTCTATTAAAGCACAAGGAACTGTACTAGCAAGTGGTATGCAAGCTGGACAGTCTATGATGCTTGAACTACAAGATGTAGAAAGACAGTTAGGATTTGAACAGGCAGCTGTTAACGCTAGTTTGTTTAATGCAAACCAATCATTTGCTATGGCAGAATATGGTAATAGACTTTCACAATATGCAGCTGATTCTAGAGCTATTAATGCTTTACCTGCTGGACCATTATTTACACCAACCGCTTCGTTTGCACCAGTTGAACCAATCAAACAAGCAGATCCAGAGAAACCAAGTATGCTTGGTTCTATAATGGCAGGTGTCGGTGCTGGCGTAGCAGTCGGTTCTGGTATTGGTCATTCTAGTGGTAATCCAGATATAGCTTGGTGGAAACCAGCAGGAGCAACATCGTAAATTAAAACAATGGCTAAAGGCTTTCAAAGGCAGGGGGACTGGCAGACTGGATACGTTCAGCGTAGTGTTCCAACTAGAGATGCTAAAGTAGCAGAACAAAGAGCTATTCAATTAGCTAAAAGAGCAGACGAAGAAACTAAAAAAAGAGTTCAATCTGCTAAAGAATTAGAAGCAGAAGCTAAACGAATCTTTCAGGTACAAACTGGTTTAGATAACTATGAAGCACAAAAAGCAGCGGATATGTCTGCTACTTTTAAAAACTTTATGACTAAAACAGTCACAAGTATAGCTAAAGATGCACAAGATCAAGCTAGAGCTGAAGGTGCTGCAGATGCTATATTAGAAGATGAGCGTCCTACTGAAACAATAACGACTAATACTAATCAAAAACTTGAAGAAATAACAGAAGCTTCTAATGAAAATATTAAAATAAGAACTAAAGTTGAAACCGAAATAGCAGAACCATTAGAAAAATTAGGTGAGCTTGATAAAGCCAATAAAGCTCGTGGTATATTTTCTGGTGCTTATAACTTTGGGTATGAATCTAAAAGAGCATCATTAGCAGTTGACGGTTTTTCTGCTAAGTTGAAATCTGAATTAGATACAAGTGAAATTCTTTTACAAAGAAAGGATGATGATGTACCTTGGATGATTAAAGATGCAAAAGATAAAGATCAATTACGATTTGCAGCTGGTTATTTACTTAATGAGTTTATTGAAAAAGAACGAGGTACTTTAGGGGATATAACTGTAGCTGAACTTATAGGTAAACCAGCTAAAAAAGCTATATCTAAAGAGCTTAAAACTAGATATGATGCTATAGATCTTGAGTTTAAAGAGAATCAAATAGCAGCTATAACTAATCATTTAGCTGCTTCTATGGAGATGCTTCCTGGTGCAGCTAGTTTAACTACTGATTT